>JAAUYH010001635.1_pt1 | contig 15905 bp, 13 predicted proteins | sample 7278061 | NCBI WGS metagenome assembly JAAUYH01 (sample SAMN14350203, study PRJNA611818) | marine sediment metagenome | isolation source: surface marine sediment (0.6m) | place: French Polynesia: Moorea | collected 2018-08
CCTTGTCGATGGCGAATTCGATCGCCGGCATGACGACACGGTCGGTGCGCAGGACCGCCACCAGATGGCCGGCGGGATCGCAGACCGCGGCGCAGACATCCCAGCCGCGGGACTTTGCGTGCTCGATGGCGGTGGTCACCAGCGTCAGCGCCGCATCGGCGGTGATGGATTTACTCTGATAGGACACGGTCATGGTGCGCTCCCCAATTGCCGGACTCGTCCGGGCTCAGTCATCCCAGGCCGGTGCCAGCCCGTCCGGCGAGACGAGGCGGTGGTTCAAGACACGCAGCGCCGACAGGCGCGCCATGGCGTCGGCCGGGAGCTCGAAGTCCATCGCCTCCAGATTGGCCGCGGCGTTGACAGGCTTGGTCGTCATCGAAACCGCCACCACGCCCTGCTGGACGATCCAGCGCAGGACGATCTGGGCCGGCGTGCGGTCGAGCGATCTGGCGACCTCCTGCACCGTCGGGTGCCGGATCGCCTCGCCCCGCGCCAATGCGCAATAGGCCGACAGCGTCACGCCCAGCCGGTCGGCCGCCGCCTGCAGCGACGATTGGTCCAGCAGGGGATGGAACTCCACCTGATTGGTGACGATCGGGGCCGGCGACCGGGCGCTGGCCCGCTCCATCATGGCGATGGTGAAATTGCTGACCCCGATCGCGCGCGTCCGGCCGGCCTCGCAGGACTCGATCAGACGGTCGAGCACGGCGTCGAACTCGGGCTCCGCCGGCGGCCAGTGCAGCAGCAGGAGGTCGAGGCGGTCGATGCCGATGTCGTCGAGACTGCGCTCGACGGACTCGGCGAACCGGTCGGCGCCGAAATTGTCCGGCAGCACCTTCGAGACAATGAAGACCTCACCGCGCGACAGGCCGGAGTCGCGCAGGCCGGCGCCGACCGCGGCCTCGTTCTCGTACATCTGCGCGGTGTCGATATGGCGATAGCCGGCGTCCAGCGCCATCGCGACAGCGTCGCGCGCCGTCTGCCCGGTCAGCGGATAGGTGCCGAAGCCGAGCATCGGCATCGCGTCCGGACCGGTTCCTTGGGCCAATCGAGTGGGTGCGGCCATCAGCGCTTCTCCTTCAACAAACGGTCTGCAGGCGGCCGGCGGACACGTCGAGGATCTCGCCGATCGGCCGTTGCCACCAGTTCTCGGCGGAGAAGATCTCGACTTCCACCGCGCCGTCATAGCCAGCGTCTTCGACCCAGCCGCGGATCGTCGGGATGTCGATCACCCCGTCGCCCATCATGCCCCGGTCGAGCAGCAGGTCGCGAGTCGGCACCAGCCAATCGCAGACATGGAAGCCGAAGATCCGCCGCTGAGCGCCGGCACGGGCGATCTGGTCCTTCAGCTTGGCGTCCCACCAGCAGTGATAGACGTCGACGCAGATGCCCAGATCGGGTGCCGGACCCGGTTCAGGCTCGATCGCCTCGCACAGGTCGAGCGCCTGCTCGACGGTGCACAGGCAGGACCGGTCGCCGGCATACATCGGATGCAGCGGCTCCAGCGACAGGCGGACGCCGGCGGCGCGGGCGTGGTCCAGCATCATCGCCGTGCCCTCGGCCAGCTGCGTCCTGGCGTCGGCCAGATCCTTGGAGCCTTCCGGCAGGCTGCCCACCACCATGACGAAGGACGCGGCGCCCAGCACCGCCGCCTGGTCGATGGCACGCCGGTTGTCGTCGATGTTGGCGAGGAACTGCTCGCGGGTGGCTGCGGGGATGTAGGTGCTGCGGCAATACCCAGCGACCGCCAAGCCGGCGTCGCGAATCTGCCGCGCCACCGTCTCGACCGGAACCTCCTCCAGTTCCCGCCGCCAGGGCGTGATCGCGCCATAACCGGCCGCGGCGATCGCATCGATGGTGTCGGCGATCGGCGCCTGATAACCGAGCGTGGCGGTGTTCATCGCGCACAGCTCGAGGCGGCCGCTCAGGTCGCGCATGGCGCCATCACCCCTCCACGCCATAGAGCGCCAGGAACCGGCGCATGCGCCCGACCGCGCGGTCCGGGTCGGACAGCAGCCCGGCCCGGTCGGCGAGCCGGAACAGCTCCGTGAAATAGGGCAGCGGACGCATGCTCTGGGCGCCGCCGATCATCACGAAATGGTCCTGCATGCCGTTGAGATAGGCGAGGAACACGATGCCGGTCTTGTAGTACTGCGTCGGGCTGCGGAAGATCAGCCGCGACAGCGGCACCGTCGGCTCCAGGATGGCATGGAAGGCATCCGTGTCGCCCGCCGCGAGCTCGGCCAGCGCGGCCGATGCCGCCGGCGCGATGGCATCGAAGATCCCCAGCAGGGCGTGCGAATAGCCTTGGTCGTCGCCGGCGATCAGCGCCGGATAGTTGAAGTCGTCGCCGGTATACATGCGCACGCCATCCGGCAGTCGGCGGCGCATGGTGATCTCCTTGCCGTCGTCCAGCAGCGAGATCTTGATGCCGTCGACCTTGGACTGGTTGTCGGCGATGATCGCGAGACAGGTCTCCAGCGCCGGCTCGAAAGACCGCGTGCCCCAATATCCGGCAAGCGCCGGGTCGAACATGTCGCCCAGCCAGTGCAGGATGACCGGCTGATCGCATTCGAACAGCACGCGTGAGTAGACCCGGGCGTAGTCCTCCGGGCGGTCCGCGACCCGCGCCAGGGCGCGGCTGGCCATCAGGATAATGCGGCCCCCCAGCTTCTGGACCGCCTCGACCTGTTCCAGATAGGCGTCGGTGACGTCGTCGAGGCTGCGGGCATCGGCCGGATCCAATTGGTCGGTGCCGACGCCGGAGTAGATCAGCGCGCCGTCGATGTCCCGGGTCGAATCGAGCGTGCGGCCGATCAGTTCCAGCGCGCCGGGCCAGTCGAGACCCATGCCGCGCTGTGCCGTGTCCATGGCCTCGGCGATCCCGAGCCCGAGTTCGAGGAGGTAACGGCGGAACTGCAGCGTCCTGTCCCAGTCGATCGACGGCCCGACACCGGGCTCGCGCGCGGCGAACGGGTCGGCCACCACATGCGCGGCGGAGAAGGCGATGCGGTTGAAGGCCGACCGCCCCGGCGGCACCGCGACGGGCCGGCCGGTCAATGCGTAGGGCCGGATGGCCCCCGATTCATCGGGCAGGGCGATCGTCGAATGGGTCATGCTCCGACTCCTTCGCTCCGGGTCAAAACCGTGAAATCAGCAGGCCGCCATCGGCCTGGATCGCCTGGCCGGTGGCAAAGGCCATGGCGCCAGTTGCCATCGCCACGGCGATCGATCCGATATCCGAGGGCTGGCCCATGTGCTGGACGACTGTCAGGCCCTGGCTGATGCGCTCCTGGTACATCGGTTTCGACGGCGCGGTCATGTCGGTTTCGATCAATCCGGGCTGGATCTCGTAGACGCCGATCTCTTCGGCGCCCAGGCGCACCGCGAACAGCCGCGACGCCATCGAAAGCCCTGCCTTGGATACGCAGTATTCACCCCGGTTGATCGACGCGGCGACCGCGTTGGCGGACGAGACGGTGATGATGGAATGATGACGGTCCGGCCGGCGCTCGCGCGCCAGCAGGCGCCGGGCGAAGGATTGGGTGAGGAAGAAGGTGCCGCGGGTGTTGACCGACTGGCAGCGGTCATAGCTCTCCGCCGTGACGTCGAGCAGGTCGCCGCGGCTCAGCACCGAGACGCCGGCATTGTTCACCAGCGTGGTGATTGGCCCGAGCGCCGCCTCGACACCGCCCAGCAGGGCCGCATGTCCGCCGATCTCCGCGATGTCGCCGATCGCCGGGACTGCCCGGGCGCCGAGTTCCTCGAGCGCGGCGATGGAAGCGCGGAGATCTTCGCCGTCCTGTCTGTCGTTGACCGCGATGTCGAATCCGGCCTGCGCCAGCGCCAGCGCGATGCCCCGGCCGATGCCACGACCGGATCCGGTGATCAGCGCGACCGGCCTGTCGCGATCGGCGCTCATCGCGGCACCGCACCGTTCTTCAAGAGGTCGCGGGCGATGATCGTGCGCTGGATCTGGTTGGTGCCCTCATAGATCTGGGTGATCTTGGCGTCGCGGTACAGGCGCTCGACCTCGAAGCCCTGGATGTAGCCGCTGCCGCCGAAGATCTGCACGGCATTGGCCGTGTGCTCGACCGCGACGTCGCCGGCCATGCATTTCGCCATCGAGCAGGCGGATGTCGCCGGCGCGCCGTTGTCGAGCAGGATCGCCGCGCGATGCACCAGTGCACGGGCCGCGGTGATGTCCTTGGCCATGTCCGCCAGCAGCCACTGAATTCCCTGGTTCTCCGCGATTTCGGTCCCGAACTGCCGCCGCGTCTGGGCATAGTCCAGCGCCGCCTCCAGCCCGGCCTGGGCGATGCCGACGGCCAGCGCGCCGATGCCGACGCGGCCCTTCTCCAGCACGCTCATCATGATGTGGAAGCCGCGGTTCATCTCGCCGAGCAGGGCGCCGGCCGGCAGGCGCACGTCGTCGAAATGCAGCGCCCCGACCTGGCTCGCCCGCTGCCCCATCTTGTGCTCCTTGGGCCCGCGGCTCACGCCGCCGGCGTGCAGGTCGACGATGAAGATGCTCATGCCACGGTGACCGGCCTCGGGGTCGGTGCGGGCAAGGACGAAGGCGAGGTCGGCGACCGGGGCGTTGTGGATCCACAGCTTGCTGCCGTTGAGCACCCAGCCGTCGCCGTCCCGTCGCGCCGTCGACTTGATGCCGGACACGTCCGATCCCGCCTCGGCCTCGGTGATGCAATAGGCGACCTTGATCTCGGTGCTCAGCACGCCGGCGACGTGGCGCTCGCATTGTTCGGCGGTGCCGTAGCGGGAGAGCAGGGTGCCGATCAACTCGATCAGGCCGCACTGGTCGGCGACCGACGCATAGCCGCGCGACAGCTCCTCCATGACGATGGCATAGGCGTAGCAGTCGAGCCCGACGCCGCCGAGCGTGTCCGGAACGGTGATGCCGAACAGCCCGAGATCGGCCATCTGCGCATAGAGTTCGGCCGGAAAGCGCTCCTCGCGGTCCAGTTCCTCCGCGACCGGACGGATCGCCTCGTCGGCAAACCGCCGTGCCATGTCGCGGATCTGCTCGTAAGTTTCGGCGCCGTGTTGCGGAATGGGATGCATGATCGATAAAGCCGTTCCGGCCGCTGTCGTGCCTTCGCCTGTGGCTCCGGCCGGGCATTTTTCGCTCGACACGGCCAACGTATGTAACTATCTAGTTATTTAGATTTGGCGGCCGGTGAGGTCAAGCCTTTTCGCCGGCACGGGTCGAGCCGCCGATGTATTGCAAGCGTCGAGGGAGAGCACTGAATGGCGTCGAATGACCTGGCGATGGACGCGGCGGCCGTGGCCCGCGCGATCCCCGACGGCTCGACCGTGGCGGTCTCCGGCTCGGGAGGGGGGTTGCTGGAGGCGGATCACATCCTGGCGGCGATCGAGCAGCGGTTCCTGGCCACCGGCCATCCTCGCGACCTGACCGTCGTCCACGCGCTTGGCATTGGCGACGGCAAGGGACGCGGCCTCGGCCGCTTCGCCCATGAGGGCATGGTACGGCGGGTGATCGGCGGCCATTGGAGCTGGTCCGGCGAACTGCAGACCATGGCGCGGGAAGAGAAGCTCGAGGCGTACAGCTTCCCGGCCGGCGTGATCTCGACGCTGTACCGGGAGATCGGGGCCGGGCGCCCCGGCGTCATCACCCGGATCGGACTCGGCACCTTCGCAGACCCGGCGCTCGATGGCGGCAAGTGCAACGCCAGCGCCCGCGACGATCTGGTGGAGCGGGTCGAGCTGGGCGGTGAGACCTATCTGCGCTACCTGCCCCTGAAGATCGACGTGGCGATCATCCGCGGCTCGGAGGCCGATGCCCGCGGCAACGTGACCATGGCGCGGGAGCCGGCCGACCTCGATGCCTATGCTGCCGCGCTGGCGGCGCATAATTGCGGCGGCCGGGTCTATGTCCAGGTGAAATCGACGCGGCCCGACCGCATCCTGCCGGCCCGGCTGACCCGGGTTCCGGGCGTCCTTGTCGACGGCGTCGTCGAATTCCCGGATCAGGAGCAATGCTACTGCGCCGAATACGATCCCAGCATCAGCGGTGAGACCGCGACCGATCCGGATGCCCATGGCGGCGAGATGGCGTTGCCGACCGGGGTGCGCCGGATCATCGCCGAGCGCGCGGCACGGGAGATCGGCAATGCCCGGTCGGTGAATTTCGGCTTCGGCATTCCGGGCGGCATTCCGGCGCTGCTGGCAGCCGAAGGGCATGCGCAGTACTGGGGCACTGTGGAGCAGGGCATCCACAATGGTCGCCTGCTCGACGGCGAGATGTTCGGCGCGGCCCGCGACGCCGACGCCATCCTGCCCTCGGTCGACCAGTTCGACTTCTACTCCGGCGGCGGCATCGACACCGCCTTCCTCGGCATGGGCGAGATGGATGCCCAGGGCAACGTCAACGTCTCCCGCATCGGCGTCGACGTGGTCGGTCCCGGCGGCTTCGTCGACATCACCCAGACAGCCAGCAAGGTCGTGTTCTGCGGCACCTTCGAGGCCAAGGGGCTGAAGGTCAGCGCCGGCGAGGACGGCGCGGTCGCCATCGAGCGGCACGGCGAGATCGCCAAGCTCGTCAACCACGTACGTCACGTGACGTTCAGCGGCGAGCAGGCGCTGAAGAACGGGCAGGAGGTCCTCTACGTGACCGAACGCGCGGTGTTCCGGCTGACCGCCGACGGCGTGGCGCTGGTCGAGGTCCCGCCCGGCATCGACCTGGAGCGCGACGTGCTGAACCGCATGGAATTCACTCCGCTGATGCCGGCCGACGCGCCGCTGGCGCGACGGGCGTAGGTCTCAGGGGTCAGGAACCGATCAAAACATTGGCGCACGGCTCGCCGGAGGGCCGCGTCTTGCCGAATGCGGATATCGGGCGCTCTTGCCGATACCGCGAATACCGAGTGTCCGATGAACAGGCAATCCGCGCCGTCTTTCGACTATGTCATCGTCGGGGCCGGAACGGCGGGGTGTGTCCTCGCCAATCGTCTCTCCGCCGATCCGTCAAGGACGGTCTGTCTCCTGGAGGCGGGACCATCGGACCGCTCGATCTTCATTCGCATGCCGGCGGCGCTGACGATCCCGATCGAGAGCAAGGTCTACAATTGGGGCTATGCCAGCGAACCCGAGCCGCACTTGAACGGCAGGAGGATCGGCCAGGCCCGCGGGCGCTGTCTCGGCGGCAGTTCCTCGATCAACGGGATGGTCTTCGTGCGGGGCAATCCGCGGGATTTCGACCAGTGGCGACGCTTTGGCATTGACGGGTGGGATTTCGCCGACTGTCTTCCGTACTTCAAGAAGCTGGAGACCTTTCACGGCCACGGTAGCGATCTGAGGGGGAGGGACGGACCGGTCAGCGTCATCGAGAGCAAGGCCGACCACGTCTTCTATCAGCGATTCCTCGACGCCGCCGGCCAGTTCGGACTGCCGCGGGCCGCCGACTACAACGGCGCGGAGCAGGAAGGCGCGCATGTCACACAAGCGACCATCCGTGACGGCGCCCGATGCAGCGCCGCCGACGCCTATCTCAGACCGGTCCTGCACAAGCCGAACCTGACGATCATCAAGGATGCCCTGGTCACCCGCGTGGTGTTCGACGGCCGCCGTGCGATCGGTGTCGAGTATGAAACGCGCGGCGAGATCCGAGCGGCGCTGGCGGAGACCGAAACCGTCCTCAGTTCCGGCACCATCGGCTCGCCCCAAATCCTGATGCTATCCGGCGTCGGGGCGGCGGATCACCTGAACGCATTGGACATCGCGGTTGTCGCTGATGTGCCGGGCGTGGGAGAGAACCTCCAGGACCACGTCGTGGCGCCGCTCCGCTACCGGTCCGACAAGCCCGTGTCGGTCAGTCGCGATCTCACGATGGTCGGGCGAGCGCGGCTCGGACTTCAATGGCTGGTGTCGAAACGCGGCCTCGGCGCGTCCAATTTCTTCGAGGTCGGAGCCTTCTTCAAGAGCGAGGGCGCCGACTACGTGAATCTTCAGCATGAGTTCCTGCCGTTCCTCGCGGATTTCCAGGATGGCAAGGTCGTCCTCGGCGACGGGTTCCAGTACTTCGTCAGCCAGATGCGCCCGAAGAGCCGCGGGCGGATCAGATTGAAGTCGGCCGATCCGAAGGACAAGCCGGCGATCCATTTCAACTATCTGAGCGATCCGCATGATCTGCGGGAGATGCTGGATGGCATCGGGCTGACCCGCGAAATGGCGCGGCAGCGCGCATGGGATGAGTTCCGGGCCGAGGAGCTCGAGCCCGGTCCGGACGTCGACTCGGACACGTCAGTGATCGCCTGGCTGCGGCAGTCCGCCAACACCGAGCACCATCCTGCCGGGACATGCCGCATGGGAGCCGATCCGTTGGCCGTAACGGATGGCCAGGGCCGGGTGCATGGCGTGGACCGGCTGCGGGTCGTCGACGGGTCCATCATGCCGCTGGTTCCCACCGCGAACATCAACGCGCCCATCTTCATGCTGGCGGAGAAGATCGCCGATGCGATGACGGCTTGAGGCGAGCGACAGTCGTCGCACGGCCCGTTCAAGTATGCGGGGCACTGCCGGCCGCCCCTGGGTCACGGGATCCGGGTGGCCTCCAACGGTCGCGGATGCGCGTGGAGGCCGGATCGGCGGCGGCTTCAGCGCTAGTCGCCGGCGGAATCGCGGCGCAGCAGGCGGCGGATGGTCGTCAGGTTGAAGGCCAGTCGCTCGTCCAGCAGCTTCGGATCCATCAGGTCCCGGTCATAGACGACCGAGCCGGTGAACCGGTTGGTCAGGTAGTAGTAGCCGATCGCCGCGATGGTGATGTTGAGCTGCATGGCGTTGACGTCGGGGCGGAAGACGCCCTTCTCGACGCCGCGGTCGATGATGGTCTGCACCATTTCGCCGAAGGTGGAGCTGATCTGGCGGATCAGCCGCGAGCGCTTCAGATGGCGGCCCTTGTGCAGGTTCTCGCTGTTGACCAGCGTCAGGAATTCCGGGTTCTTCAGATAGTAGGACCAGGTGAACTCGACCAGTCGGTCGATTGCATCCTCCGGTTCCAGCGCGTCCAGCCTGAGCTTGCGCTCGGCGGCGCGGATGTCGGAATAGGCTTCCTCCACCACCGCCGTGAACAGATCCTCCTTGCTGCCGAAGTAATGGTAGATCATGCGCTTGTTGGCCTTGGCACGCTCCGCGATCCGGTCGACGCGGGCGCCGCCCAGCCCGTGGCGGGCGAAATCGCGTTTCGCGGCGGCGAGAATCCGCTTGCGGGTCGCCTCGGCGTCGCGCGTGCGGACCGGCTTTGCCGCCGCCTCGGTCACCTCCGCCGCTCTTGCGTTGTCGGCCATCGGATGCCTCGTGCTCGCCTTCGGCGCCCTCTTTCGGCGCTTACCGGCCTGTTCGTTAACGCATGATTATAGGCGATCGATTTCGCGATTGAAATAACCAACTGGTTAGTTAATATTCCGCAGGTCTCACACTTGAATTCGGTGGATCGCAATGTCCGAGGGCGGAACTGTCGGGCTTGATATCGCCGGCCCGGTTGCTCGTCTGACGATCTCCAACCCGACCAAGGCGAACGCATTGACCTGGTCGATGTTGGAGCAATTGTCGGCCGCCATCGACCGGCTGTCGCAGCGCACCATTTCGGCGGATGATCCGCTGCGCGTGGTGGTGCTGCGCGGCGCCGGAGAGCGGTTCTTCTGCGCCGGCGCCTTCATCGACGACTGGGCCGGTCTGCCGCCGGCCGAGATGGCCAGCCGCTGGATTCGCTTCGGATCGGCGGTTTTCGAACGGCTCGCCCGGCTGGATGCGGTGGTGATCGCCGCGCTCAACGGCGATGCGCTCGGCGGCGGGCTGGAGCTGGCGTTGGCGGCCGACCTGCGCTTCGCCGCCGATGGCGCGACGATCGGCCTGCCCGAGACCGCTATCGGTGCGGTCCCGGGCTGGAACGGGGTGGCGCGGCTGGCGGCGCTGGCCGGGGTCAGCACGGCGAAGCGCATGGTGCTGCTGGGCGATCGCCTGTCGGCGTCCGAGGCCGAGCGGCTGGGGCTGGTGCACGGTGTGGCGGCGCGCGATGGCCTGGAGGATCTGGTCGCGGCGGCGACCGAGCGGGCGCTTGCCCGCTCGCCGGACGCGACCCGGGTTGCCAAATTGATGCTCAACGCGGAGGCCGGCATCGGGCGCACCGAAGCGCTGCATGAGCTGGCGGCCGCCTATGCGAAATCGACGCCGGATGCGGCCGAAGGGGTCGCGGCCTTTCGCGAGAAGCGGCCGCCGGGGTACTCGGGAGGAAGCAAGACATGACGATCACCGTGCGCAGCGCCCTCGCCAAGACGATCGAGCCACGCGAGTACCGCATGTTCATCAACGGGCAATGGGTCGAGGCCTCGGGTGGCGGCACCATGACCCGGGAGAGCCCGGCGCATGACGTGACCGTCTCGGTCTATCCGGAAGGCACTGCAGCCGATCTCGACGCGGCGGTCGCCGCCGCCCGCCGGGCCTTCGAGGATGGCCGCTGGTCGGGCCTGAGCGGCGCCGACCGGGCCACGGTGCTGCTGGAGACGGCCCGCCTGATCCGCGAGCGCCTCGAAGACCTGGCCTTCGTCGAGACACTGGAATCGGGCAAGCCGATCAGCCAGTCGCGCGGCGAGATCGGCGGCGCGGCCGGCATCTTCGAATACGCCGCCGGCCAGGCCCGCGCTCTGCACGGCGACAGCTTCAACAACCTCGGCGACGGCATGCTGGGGCTGGTGACCCGCGAGCCGATCGGCGTGGTCGGCGTCATCACGCCGTGGAACTTCCCCTTCTTCATCCTGTCGGAGCGGGTGCCGTTCATTCTGGCGGCCGGATGCGCCATGGTCGTCAAGCCGAGCGAGTTCACCTCGGGCACGACGCTGATGCTCGCCGGGATCCTCAAGGAGGCGGGGCTGCCGGACGGCGTCTACAACGTCGTCACCGGCGTCGGCCCGGTGGTCGGCCAGGCGATGACCGAGCACGACGACGTCGACATGGTCTCCTTCACCGGCTCGACGGCGGTCGGGCAAAGGACGCTGCAGGCCTCCGCCGGCAACATCAAGAAGATCGGCCTGGAGCTCGGCGGCAAGAACCCGCAGATCGTCTTCGCCGACGCCGATCTCGACGCCGCCGCCGACGGGGTGGTGTTCGGCATCTGCTTCAACGCCGGCCAGTGCTGCGTCAGCGGCAGCCGGCTGGTGGTCGAGCGCTCGGTCGCCGACGAGTTCGAGGCGCTGGTGGTCGACAAGATCTCGCGGCTGCACGTCGGCGACCCGCTCGACGAGGCGACCCAGGTGGGCGCCATCGTCGACGACCGCCAGCAGGCGAAGATCATCGGCCTGATCGGCGAAGGCCAGTCGGCCGGTGCCAAGATCCTGTGCGGCGGGCAGGCGCTGGACGCCGGCGCCGGCCGGTTCATCGCGCCGACCGTGTTCTCCGGCGTGACCGGCGACATGAGCATCGCACGTGAGGAGATCTTCGGCCCGGTGCTCTCGGTGCTGCGCTTCGACAGCTTCGACGAGGCGCTGAGGATCGCCAACGACACCTGCTATGGCCTCGCCGGCAGCATCTGGACCGCCGATCTGAAGAGGGCCCTGCGGGCCATGCGGCAATTGCGGGCCGGCAGGCTTTGGATCAACACCACCATCACCGGCGGCCCGGAGATGCCGATCGGCGGCTTCAAACAGTCCGGCATCGGCCGCGAGACCGGCGCCTACGGGGTGGAGGAGTACACCGAGATCAAATCGGTACACATCGATCTCGGCGAGCGCGGGCCCTGGGTCGACTGACCGCGCCCGGCCTGCGAGGGGAGGAGAGACGAGACCATGTATGACTACGTCGTCGTTGGCGGCGGGTCGGCCGGCTGCGTGATCGCGGCGCGGCTGAGCGAGAATCCCGACGCGAAGGTGCTGCTGCTCGAATCCGGGCCGGCCGACACGAACCCGTACATCCACATGCCGGTCGGTTTCTTCAAGATGACCGACGGGCCGCTGACCTGGGGCTACAAGACGGCGCCGCAGAAGCACGCCAACAACCGCGAAATCCCTTACGCCCAGGCGCGGGTGATCGGCGGCGGCGGCTCGATCAACGCCGAGGTGTTCACCCGCGGCTGCCCGCAGGATTACGACCGCTGGGCCGGCCAGGAGGGCTGCAAGGGCTGGTCCTTCGAAGAGGTCCGGCCGTATTTCGTCAAATCCGAGGACAACGACCTCTTCAGCGACGACTATCACGGCACCGGCGGGCCGCTCGGCGTCTCGACCCTCAACCCGCACCTGCTGACCCGCGTCTTCGTGCAGGCCTGCCAGCAGGCGGGCATTCCCTACACGCCCGATTTCAACGGCGCCGAGCAGAAGGGCAGCGGCGTCTACCAGACCACCATCCGCGAGGCCAGGCGCTGCTCGGCGGCGGTCGGCTACCTCAAGCCGGCCCGGTCGCGCCCCAATTTGACGGTGCAGACCGACTGCCATGCCACCCGCCTGTTGATCGAGAACGGCCGGGCCGTCGGCGTGGCCTATCTGCGCAAGGGCCAGCCGACCGAAGCGCGGGCCGGCCAGGAGGTCATCGTCGCCTCCGGCGCGATCGGCTCGCCCAAGCTGCTGATGTTGTCCGGTCTTGGTCCGGCCGACCATCTGCGCGAACACGGCATCGACGTGGTGCAGGACCTGGCCGGCGTCGGGCAGAACCTGCAGGACCATTTCGACGTCGACATCGTCTACGAGCTGAAGGGTCCCTACAGCTTCGACAAATACGCAAAGCTGCACTGGATGCTGTGGGCCGGGCTGCAATACCAGCTGTTCAAGTCCGGACCGGTCGCGTCGAACATCGTCGAGGGCGGCGCCTTCTGGTGGGCCGACAAGAACGCCGAGACGCCGGACACGCAGTTCCACTTCCTGGCCGGCGCCGGCGTCGAGGCCGGCGTGCCGCCGCCGGCCTCGGGAGCCGGATGCACGCTGAACTCCTATCTGGTTCGGCCGCGCAGCCGCGGCTCGGTGACGCTCGGCAACGCCGATCCCCTGGCTGCCCCGATCATCGACCCGAACTATGCCGCCGACCCGTACGATCTGGCGATCACCGCGGAAGGCGTCGAGATGAGCCGCAACATCATGGGCCAGCCGGCGTTCGCGAAATACGTCGAGAAGGAGCATTTTCCGGGCGGCAAGGTGCGGACAAAGGCCGAGCTGGAAGAGTACTGCCGGCAGTATGGCCGCACCGCGTACCATCCGGTCGGTACCTGCAAGATGGGCGTCGACGACACCTCGGTGGTCGATCCCGAGCTCAAGGTCAACGGCATCGAGGGGCTGCGCGTCGCCGACAGCTCCATCATGCCCAGCCTGGTCAGCTCGAACACCAACGCCGCCTCCATCATGATCGGCGAGAAGGCGGCCGACCTGATCAAGGCCGCCGCCTAGCGAACACCCGCCGGCCGGTCGCGGCCGGCCGGCAGACGCCCTCAAACCAGGGCTTGCGCGCGGCTCGGCATTGGCCTATAAGTAACTAGTTAGTTAAAAGCGGCGAAGGCTGCGAAAGGGGAGGAAGACAATGAGTGACTCAGGCAGATTCGGTCGGCGGCGCTTTTTGCAGGGGACAGCCGCCACGGTTGGTGGCGCGGCGCTGGTGTCGGCCCTGCCGGCCGCGGTGCGCGCGAACCCGGCGGAATGGACGCTGTGCAATTCGCTGCGATCGCTGGCCAACCCGTATCACGCGACCTTCGCCAGGGGTGGTGAGGACTTCGCCAATTTCATCGGCGCCAATTACGAGGTGATCGTCACCGAGGGCAACAGCGAAAAGGGCATCGCCGACGTCCGGGCGCTGCTGGCGCGGACCGGCGGCAAGCTGATCCTCAACGTCGACCCGAACGACTCGCCCGACGCCCGGGTGATCGTCGAGGAATGCTCCGCCGCCGGCGCCTATGTGGTGACCCAGTGGAACAAGCCCGACGACCTGCATCCATGGGATTTCAACCCGAATTACGTTGCCCACATGTCGTTCGACGGGGTGCCCAATGCCAAGGCGGTGACCGAAGCGCTGATCGCCGCGATGGGCGGGTCCGGCGGGATCGTCGCGCTGGGCGGCATTCTCTCCAACGTCCCGGCGATCGAGCGTCGTATCGGCCTCGAGCAGGCGATCGAGGAGAACGGCAATGTCCAACTGCTGGACTTCCAGGCGGCCGACTGGAACGAGACCAAGGCGTTCGAGATCACCCAGGCCTGGCTGACCCGCTTCGGCCGCGACATCAAGGGTGTGTGGGCGGCCAATGACGGCATGGCCATCGGCGCCCTGGAGGCGTTGCGCCTGGAAGGCCTCGCCGGCCGGGTGCCGGTGACCGGCATCGACGGCATCGACGCGGCGGTCAAGGCGATCCGCGACGGCGAGATGGCCGGGACGGTCGCCTGGGATCCGCTGTGGACCGGCGGCATGGGCCTCTCGATCGGCTACCACACGGCGATCGGCGAGATCGATATCGCCAACGAGCCTCCGGAGCACCGCGAGTTCTACGGCACCGGCATCCTGGTGACCGCCGAGACGGTCGGCGATTTCGGCGCCGCGGAACCGCTGGATTTCACGGATTTCTGGGGCAAGGCCACCGGACAGATCCAGTATCGGAGCTGATCGTTTCCAACCGGCGCCGGCCGGCACCAACCGCCGGCCGGCGCCATCAATTCCGCCGCCCATCCACACCATGGCGACCGCCGATACCCGCCCGATGAGCGCATCACCCGAGCCGCTGCGGCTGCGCGACCGGATCGCGCGATACCGGTCCTGGGCGCCGGTGGCGGTGCTGATCCTGCTCTGCGCCGCGATCTCGGTCGTCAATCCCAACTTCATCGATCCGTGGAACCTGGTGCGGCTTCTGAACGCCGCGGCGATTCCGCTCGTGCTGGTGATGGGGGCCACCTTCATCATCCTGATGGGCAGCATCGACCTCTCGGTCGAAGGGGTGGTGGCGCTCGCCGCCGTGATCACCAGCATGCTGGTGGCCAACGATTTCACCGGCATCGACATCGGGCTGCTCGCGGTGCCGGTCGCGGTCCTGCTGGGCGGCGCGATCGGCTTCGTCAACGGCGTTGCGCACGTCAAGCTGCGAACGCCGTCCTTCATGACGACGCTCGGTGTCGGCTTCGCCTGCGTCGGCATCGCCACGGCGATCCTGAGCGGCATCACCGTGCGGATATCCGACCCGACGTTTCGCGCCCTGGCGCTGGATCGGTATTTCGGCATTCCGGCCGGGGTCTGGATCGCGCTCGCCGCGGTGCTGCTGGCGCTGCTGTTCCAGGAGCGCACCACGGTCGGCCGCTGGCTGTACGCACTCGGCGGCGACGAGGCGACCGCGCGCCAGGCCGGCGTTCCGATCGCCCGCACGCGCATCGTCGCCTTCACCGTCGCCGGGCTGTTCTACGGCCTGGCCGGGGTGATGACCGCCGCCCAGCTCGGCCAGGGTCACGCGCTGATCAGCCAGGGCCGGCTGTTTGTGACGATCACCGCAGTGGTGGTTGGCGGCACTGCCCTGTCGGGCGGCGTCGGCTCGGTCCTCAATTCGGTCGTCGGCGTCTTCATCGTCGTGGTGCTGACCAACGGGATGGTGCTGATGGGGGTTCCGTCCTACGTGCAGCAAGGCGTACAGGGCCTGTTGATCATCACCGCGGTCGCGATCGCGCTCGACCGTTCCCGGCTCGCTTTCGTCAAGTGATCGAGGAAGCACCGCGATGACAGCCGTCTTGGAGCTCCGAAACGCCACCAAGATCTTTCCAGGAGTCAAGGCACTAGACCAGGTCGGCCTGACGATCGGCGCCAACGAGGTGGTGGGACTGATCGGCGAAAACGGCGCCGGAAAGTCGACGCTGCTCAAGGTGCTGCAGGGCGTTTATCACCTGGATGAGGGCGAGATCTTGATCGGCGGGCGGCCGGCCGAGATC
>JAAUYH010041883.1_pt1 | contig 15902 bp, 18 predicted proteins | sample 7278061 | NCBI WGS metagenome assembly JAAUYH01 (sample SAMN14350203, study PRJNA611818) | marine sediment metagenome | isolation source: surface marine sediment (0.6m) | place: French Polynesia: Moorea | collected 2018-08
GAACACAATCTTAGATACGGAACCTGAAAATGGCTGATCTGAAAGCACTCGCCGAAAGCATCGTGAACCTCACGCTGCTGGAAGCCCAAGAACTGAAAACCATCCTCAAGGATGAATACGGCATCGAGCCCGCCGCTGGCGGCGCTGTCATGATGGCTGGCCCGGCCGGCGGTGGCGAAGCTGCTTAAGGGACGTAACTCGCAAGAGACGAAACATATCTGGGGTGTGAACTCGTCAGGCCGCCCCGAACATTTTGGAGTGATACATCATGGCTGATATTGCCAAGCTTGTTGAAGAACTGTCGAAGCTGACCGTCCTCGAGGCGGCTGAACTGGCCAAGGCCCTCGAAGAAGAGTGGGGCGTTTCGGCGGCTGCTGCTGTTGCAGTTGCCGGTGCACCGGCTGGCGGCGGCGACGCCGGCGCTGCCGCTGAAGAGAAGGACGAATTCGACGTCATTCTCACCGGCGACGGCGGCAAGAAGATCCAGGTCATCAAGGAAGTCCGCGCCATCACCGGCCTGGGCCTCACCGAAGCCAAGGGTCTCGTCGAAGGCGCGCCGAAGCCGCTCAAGGAAGGCGTCAACAAGGCCGAAGCCGAAGAGATCAAGGGCAAGATCGAGGCAGCCGGCGGTACTGTCGAGCTCAAGTAAGCTTCGTTCGATCCTTACCGATCAAAGAAGGGCGGCGTCGGCAACGGCGCCGCCCTTTTTGATTGCGGGCAAGTTGAATGCCGCGTGCTAGGAGGTTGTGGGATTAGGCCGCGGTCCGGTGGCGGTAAGTGACGTTCACTCGTTCCGACAAGATCAGATACGGCAACCAAACACCCGCGCTGATCAGGACTTTCGTGATGTTGCCGTTGAGCAAGGTCACCAGCGGCTCGACCACCGTCGATGGGACATTGCCTGCCAGCGCAATCTGGTTGGCGACCGCGAGCTGCATCACGATATCGACGCTCCATACGAACAGCAGCATGCGTGGGAAAAGCGGGATCTTGCGCAAGGCCATCACGAAACAGGCCATGTAGAAAAAGTTCATTATGACGACGTCCGCCGTCATCATCAGAAACATCGCCTGGCCCCATTCCGGAGCGTGTCCGTTCATCGCCGGGACCGCGAGGAAATACTCGCCGGTCCGGAACACTACGTTGAGCAGCAGCCCGATCAGCAGGCTGACCATAAAGCCTACGGTGCCATAGGACGAGTTTGCCTTGGCGGTTTCCGAACCCAGCCGCCGCCAGCGACCGATAATGGCAAAGCGATAGCTCGGTTGGGCTTGCGACTCGGTGCTCAGGAAGGCGTCGCGGGCGATGAAGAAACCTGCGATGGGCGCTGCAAGCACTAGTATGTAGCTGATGAGAATTGGCGCCGCGTCGCTCCAGTTGTGAACTGCGCTTGCGGGGTTGCTCAAGCGCCAGACGGCCAGCGGGATCGTACAGGCTAACCAGGCAAGCGTTAGGCGCACCATGCCGTTTTCAAGGAAGCGGGATATGGCGACACTCTTCGAAAACAGGTCCGACGAATAGTCGGCCAGGGCCCGTTTCGCCCGCCCGATCAAGGGTTCAATTCGCCGCTGCATTCCATCGCTCATTAGCTATCTCATCTAACCCTATGCGGCAAGAAACCATCCGTTCCCCAAACCCCAATTCGATTCGGGTATCGATTCGGCAACGGGCGGCTAAATCACTGATATTTCTGCAACGAGTTAACTAGATTTGTTGACCCGAATTCTGACTAACACATTGCAAAATTTGGTAAAAAATGCGTTAACACAAATTTAGTTGACGGTCACAAACTTGTAACGGATGCTCCAAATGCGCCGAGAGGGGCTTGCGACGACGGACTGTGCGGAAGCAGTTCGACACAACAGAACATGGTCGCGCAGGTCCGTCAACAACACCCCGACGGCCACCAAAGCAAACCCGGAAATAGAAGCCGGACGCTTGGACAAACGAGTCTCGTTGCAACGAGACCTGATACTTGGGGGAATACCAATGAAATCGTTCCTTAAGAACTTCATCGCTGATGAATCGGGTGCTTCGGCAGCCGAATATGCTCTGATCATTGCTGTCGTTGGCGTGGGCATCGGTGCTGCTGCACTGGCGCTGGGCGTCAACGTTGAAGACGCGATCGGTGGCGCAGCCAACGACGTTGATACATGCAACAACGCGACTGCTCCAGCACCGGGTCAGTACACCAACGGCACTTCCTGCTGATTTTGTAAGCTCCGGAGCCCGGCCCACACCGGCTCCGGAGCTTCATTTCTGTAGGCTGCTGGGGGGCGGACCGTGAACAGACGAAATCTCATCGTGCTCGGCATTGCCGTGGCATTAGGCCTGATCGCCGTTATCCTGGCGAACTCCTATTTCTCTGGCGTTGAAGAGCGGCAGGAAAGGATCGCGCAGGAGCAGCAGCTGTCCCGTATCGTAGTGGCGACACAGCCGCTCGAATTCGGCACTCCCCTTTCGACGGAAAACATCCGTCTCCAGAATTTTCCCGCATCATCCGTGCCCCAGGGCGCATTCCGGACCATCCAGGGCGCGCTGAAAGACGGGCGCGTCGTGCTGCGCCCGATCGTTCCAGGTGAACCGATCCTTGCCAGCAAGGTCAGCGGCACCGATGGTCGCGCCGTGCTTTCGGCGAACCTGCCCGAAACCGCGCGAGCCACCTCCATCCCGATCACCGACGTAACCGGAGTGGCGGGCTTTGCTCGTCCCGGCGACATGGTCGACGTGATCCTCACCCGCAAAATTCCCGGCCCGGGCGCAGAAGAGGCCGACCTGATGAGCGACGTCATCATGGAGCGCGTTCCGCTGCTCGGTATCAATCAGGATGCCAATGAAAACGCGACCGAACCGTCCGTCGGCAAGACTGCAACACTCCAGGTCGACCTGTATCAGGCCCAGAAACTCGCCCTCGCGAGCCGCCTCGGAACGCTCAGCCTGGCCCTGCGCAATGTCGAAAACGACACACCGGAGGCCGCATTGACGGTGACGGCGCGCGATCTCGGCGGGCGGAACCTCTACATTCCTGCACGCAACGATCGGCGCGACCAGCCGGTTCGGACCGCCCCTGCACCTCGACCCCGGACGCGCAATTCAAACCAGGCCGCGCCGCCACGATATCGCGGGCCGACCATGACGATCATTCGCGGCACCGAAGGCGAAGACTATCCCGTGAAACGCATGGGGGGGAGGTAATCCAATGCTCCGCACAACATCATTCGCGCTTGCATTAGCTCTGTCGGCACCTTTCGCTTCGCCCGCGCTGGCTCAGCAGGCCTATCCGCAGCCGGCCGCTTTCGGCCTGCATGCCGGAGAGCTCGAAGTCGCAATCAACAAGAGTCAGGTGGTCACCAGCGACGTGCCGATCGACCGGGCGATGATCGGCAACGACGAAATCGCCGACGTCCTTCCGATCTCCGACCGCTCCGTCTACGTGCTCGGCAAGGCGATGGGCACGACCAGCCTGACCCTTTACGACCGGTCGAACACGGTCATCGCGGTGATGGACATCTCGGTCGGCCCCGACGCTGACGGTATTCGCAGGCAGATCGGAACGTTGGTGCCGGATGAGGGCATCGATGTCGGGCTGTCCAACGGATCGATCGTGCTGTCCGGGATGGTGTCCGACATAGGATCGGCGGATCGGGCCGTCCGGATTGCGGAGGCCTTTGCGGGCGACAAGGTCGTCAACCTGATCACCGTCGGCGGCAGCCAGCAGGTCATGCTGGAGGTTCGCTTTGCCGAAGTCAGCCGCACCGTCGGTGAAGAGCTCGGGGTCGGAGGATTTCTCGGCAATGGCACCGATTTCGGAGCCTCGATCGGCCGCGGCGCCAGCGCCACTCCCGACGACAATGGCTTCACCCAGCTTCAGATCGGCTCGGTGACCGAGAGTTTCGGCATCTTCCAGACGCTGTTCAGCCTTGGCGATCTCAATATCGAAGCGTTTCTCGACACGCTTGAAAGCAAGGGCCTGTCGAAGACGCTTGCAGAGCCGACCCTTGTCGCGCTGACTGGCGAGCGCGCCTCGTTCCTGGCGGGCGGCGAATTCCCGGTTCCGGTGGTACAGGCCGGACAGGGCGGCGGTGGCGGCAACGCGATCACGGTCGAGTTCAAGCCATTCGGGGTGAGCCTGGGCTTCACGCCCACCGTGCTTGGCGACAATGTCATCAATATGATCGTCGAGCCCGAAGTGAGTTCGATCGACCCGACCGCTTCAATCACGCTCAATGGCCTGACTATTCCCGGCCTTCAGACGCGACGCGCGAGCACGACGCTCGAACTGCGCGACGGCGAGAGCTTCGCCCTAGCCGGCCTACTCAGCACCGATTTCGAAACCAGCGTCGAACAACTTCCGATCCTTGGGTCGTTGCCGATTATCGGGTCGCTGTTTCGCTCTACACGCTACCGCAAGGGCGAAACGGAATTGCTGATCATCGTCACCCCACGGCTGGTGAAACCTATCCGACCGGATCAGGTTCGCTTGCCGACCGATCGGATCAAGGATCCCGACGTGGTCGAAACGCTGCTGAACGGAGACGATTACCAGCCGCAAAAGCTGCCCGACAACCAACCCGCTCCGAGCGACCGTGGAGGACCCGGCTATGAAATGTAAGGCCCTATTGCCCGCGCTTGTTGTCTTGCCCCTGCTCGGCGGCTGCGCGACCTATCACAGCACAGCCGCCGGCAAACTCGATCCGGAAGACTTCGGCGAGGCCAACCGGCAGACCTTCGCTGCGATGATCGTCAATCCCGACCCGGAATACGACACCGAGATGACCGGCAACGCCGAACAGGGCACCGACGCTGTCGAGCGCGTCCGCGAAGGGACGGTCAAGCGGCCGGTCCGTGTCAGCACCACGGAAGGTCCCGACGGCTAATTCTGCAACGGAAGAAAGGTCATGCGACAGTCCATAATCGATCGATTCCTTAAAGACGAAGGGGCGGCCATCGCGCCAATCTACGCGGTAGCGCTGTTCGGCCTGATCGGAATTGCCGGTGTTGGATGGGACTATGGCCGGCTGATGGCGATGGACAGCGAACTGCAAAACGCCGCCGACCAGGCCGCCCTGGCAGCGGCGACGCAGCTCGACGGCCGCGATGGCGCGATGGTTCGCGCGCGCGCCGCAGCCAACGACTTCCTCGCAAACGCGAACAGCCAATGGGTCAACCGCACCCGCATGGCCAATGACGGCGATGGTCAGGCGATTTCCTCGCTCAGCTTCCGCTTTTTCGAAAGCTACGATTCCGCCAACGACACGTTCGGCACGGAAGTGACGGACGATGCCAATGCGGCCGACGCAGCTGTCGTTTCGGTAACCGTCGATGGCCGGGAGGCATTCTACGCCCTGACCCCGATCGTGGGTGCGATATCGTCGGGCGATATCGAGGCGAATGCGGTGGCCGGCCTGCAATCGGCGGCGTGCAATGTCCCGCCGCTGATGTTTTGCGCTCCACAAGGCAGCAACAATTTCCCAACCAGTGCAGATATCGGCATTGGGCTGGATTTACGCGAACGCTCCCAACAGACCGATTTCTTCGCGCCGGGCAACTTCGATCTGCTGCAAATCGACTATGAAGGCATCGCGTCCAACGAACAGAACCGCACGCTCGGACTCAATTCCGATCTGCTCGGTTGCACAGGCGCAGAAATCGAAACGCGTCCCGGCAATCGCACTCCCGAAACGCGGGCGTTCAACACTCGCTTCGATATCTACCACAACCCGCTCTCTTGCGAGTCCGGTGGCGACTTCTGCCCGGCGGAAATTACCCGCAGCAACCTGGTTCGGCGTGTAACCGTCAACGGCAACAACCCCAACGTGACCTGCGCCAGCGCGTCCGGCGGGGATATGGTGGCGATCGAAGATCTCGATCCGGCGCTTGGCATCGCAGATCAGGAGCTGCCGCTCGACAGTTGCCAGCTCAGTGGCGGCTGCGCGAGCTTCGGCGACGGCAACTGGAACGTCAACGCCTACATGACCAATGTCCATGGCGGCGCGGCGCTGCCGGCCAGCGCCGACTTGAACAACGACGGCGCCTTCTCGCGCTACGAAGTCTATCAATGGGAACGCGCCGATCCAGCGCGTCGACAAGTGGTGGAATTGGCTCGTGAAGTCAGCAGCCAGCCGCCCCGCACGACTCTCTATTGCTCCGCGCCGGAGCCGACGATCGGCACGCCGGTTATCCCTTCGAGTACGCAAAAGGACCGCAGAGTTGTCACCGTTGCTTCCGTCGATTGCACCAATGTCCAGGGCCGTGTGCCGATCAGCGTGATCAAGTTTGTCGACCTGTTCATGCTGCAGCCGGCCAACAGCAGCGGCAGCGACACCCAGATCCGGGCGGAAATCATCGGCCCCGCACAGCTTGCCGGGGGCGGCAGCGGCTTCCAGTTCTTCGGACGCAACAAGCCGGTGCTGCTGCGATGATGAAGCTGTTTGGCCTCGACACTCGCGCCACCGCCGCGACCGAGTTCGCTCTGGCGCTGCCGATGATGCTGGCGCTGCTGTTCGGCAGCATGGAAGCCGGCCACTTCTTCTGGACCGAACACAAACTGGTGAAATCGGTTCGCGACGGCGCTCGATTTGCATCCCGGATCGACGTCCGCGATCTGTGCAACGGTTCGACGTCGATCGTTTCGACCGCGCTTGAAACCCAGATCCAGAACCTGACGGTCACCGGAAACATTGCAGGCACAGGCCCGGCGAAAGTGCCGGGATGGTTGCCGGCAGATGTGCAGGTGACAGTCGGATGCCAGGCGTTTGTCGCAACCGGAATCTACACCGATCTCAACGCCGCCGGTCCGCTCGTCACCGTTTCCTCGGGCACCGTCGACTACCCTTCCATCCTGAACGGCCTCGGGGTGCTTGACGACACGATCGTTATAGGGGCCGAATCCAGCGCAGCGGTGAGCGGCATATGACGCGCCGGTTCATCTTTGTTTTCGCCCGCGACGATCGCGCTGCCGGTGCAGCCGAGTTTGCGCTTGTGCTTCCGCTGGCGCTGGCGCTTCTGTTCGGCATCATCGATGTCGGTCGCTACGCCTGGCAGCTCAACGAATACGAGAAAGCGACGCAGATGGGCGTGCGTTTCGCCGTCGTCACCGACCCAGTAACGAGCGAGTTGTCGGACGACACGATCACTTATGTCGGCGACACCAGCTGCGGGGATGCCTTGCGTCCGGGCGATCGGATCTGCGCTGCGGCGTTCCCGACGATAACTTGCACCACCGGTGGCTGCAGTCGGGGTACGTTGGACAACACCGCATTCGCCAACGTGGTCGCGCGCATCCAGCAGTTCCAGCCGCGCGTCGCACCGTCTCAGGTTGCGATCGAATACAGCGGATCGGGAATCGGCTTCGCCGGCGATCCCAACAAGCCCGAAGTGGCCCCGGTCGTCACAATTCGCATCAACAACGCGACCTACAATCCCATCACCCTTTCCCTGTTCGGCGGCACCGTTGGCATGCCGGACTTCTCCTATTCTCTCACGCTCGAAGACGCCGAAGGCGCGGTCTCGGGCTGACGGCGGCAATCTCGATGGACTCAATCCTCAACCTTACCAATGCAATGGGAGTATCGGTGCCAGCCGAATCTTACATCCTTTCCAGCGCGCATCATATCGAACACCTCAAGGTGAATTCGAACAACGCGCTCGATGGCATCAATCTCGTCGCGATCGAAGCGTCCGCGCCCGTTCCCGAAGACGTACTGGCCAATGCCCGCATCCTCGTGCTTGAAGTCGATCCTTCATCGCCCGCCTCGCTTGCCCGAATGAGCAGCGTTCGCAGTCGATGCCCGGAGCTGACACTGGTCGCAGCGATCCACAATCCCGACTTCTCTCTGGTAAGGACACTGCTGCGACAGGGATTGGAAAACGTCGTAGAGTTGCCGTTCAACGCCGACGATGTGCTTTCCGAGCTGATCGATATTCACGCCCGGCAATCGTCCAGCGAGAGCGACCTGTCTCCAATGATCGGTGTCATCGGAGCCACAGGCGGCGTAGGCGCATCGTCCGTACTGACGCACTTGTCCGCGGCTTTGATCGCAAACGAGCCGGATGCGAGTTGCTGCCTGATCGATCTCGACCTGCAATCGGGTCAATCGACATACCTGCTGAACGTCGCGCCGACGGTGACGGTCCAGGATCTTCTCGAAGCCAGCGAACGTCTCGATGAAGACATGCTGCGCGACGCCATGATCGAATCCGAAAGCGGAATCGCGGTGCTTGGGGCACCGGCGACGATCGGTCCACTGGAAGACGTCAATGTCGACCGACTGTTGCGGCTGCTGTCGGTTGCGCGCAGCGTTTACGACTATGTCGTCCTCGACCTTCCTGCGAACTGGACCAACTGGTCACTTTCGATCGTCTGTGCATGCCAATCGATTGCGCTGGTCACGGACCAGTCGCTCAGCGGCCTTCGCGGTGCCAAGCGCACGCTCGAATTGTTCGACAGCGTCGATATCGATCCTCAGGCGATCGGACTGGTGCTCAACAAGGTGGAAAGGAGACTGTTCCAGGCGATCGACAGCTCGGATGTCGCGAATACCTTGAACAAGGAGATCTGGGGCGAACTGGCGCTCGACAAGGAAGCGCTGCGTATCGCGCAAGAGAATTGCAGCCTCGTCTGGTCCGAAAGCAGGCGGAACCAATTTGGCAAGGACATCGTCGAGTTGGCCGCAGAAATTCAAGAGCGCGCTGCGGGAGGCAACAAATGAACTGGACCCTCAAACGAACCGAGGAGGTCGCCGGCCAGCCCGCCGACGAGCCTGACGAAACGATAGTCGTTCCATCGGAGCCAAGCGAAGAAGAGCAGAAGCGCAAGGGTTGGCTCGAACTGAAAGTCGACATCCATCGCGCCCTGCTCGACCGGATCAACCTTTCCGCGCTCGACAAGATGACCCGCGATGCGATCCGGACGGAAGTTTCGGACATCATTGCCGAACTGCTGACCGAACGACATCATCCGCTCAACCGCTCCGAACGCGAAGCGCTGATCGAAGACGTGCTCGACGAGTTGCTGGGCCTCGGCCCGCTGGAGCCGCTGCTGCAAGACGATTCAATTACCGACATCCTCGTCAATGGCCCCGACACCGTCTTCGTCGAGCGGTTCGGCTTGCTCGAACGGGTCCAGACCGAGTTCCAGGGCGAACGCCACCTCATGCGCATCATCCAGAAGATCGTCAGCGCCGTCGGGCGCCGGATCGACGAGTCTTCACCCTTTGTCGATGCCCGACTTGCGGATGGCTCGCGCGTCAATGCCATCATTGCGCCTCTCGCGGTGGATGGTTCGCTGCTTTCGATCCGCAAGTTCGCCAAAAAGCGGATCGATATCGACAAGCTGATCGAACTCGGCAGCGTCCCCGAGACTATGGCCGAAGTGATGCGCGCCATCGTTCAGGCCCGCAAGAACGTGCTGATTTCGGGTGGCACCGGATCCGGCAAGACCACGTTGCTTAACGCCATGTCTTCCTTCATCGACGAACGCGAGCGGATCGTGACGATCGAGGACAGCGCGGAACTCCAGCTCCAGCAGGAACATGTCGCCCGGCTCGAGACCCGGCCCGCCAATGTCGAAGGCAACGGCGAAGTCAGCCAGCGCGACCTCGTGAAGAACGCGCTGCGTATGCGTCCCGACCGGATCATCGTGGGTGAGGTCCGCGCCGGTGAAGCGTTCGACATGCTTCAGGCGATGAACACCGGCCACGACGGCTCCATGACTACGGTCCACGCCAATACGCCGAGGGATTCGCTCGCCAGGGTCGAACAGATGGTCGGCATGAGCGGAATCGAGATCGATCCGCGTTCGGCCCGCGCCCAGATCGCCTCCGCCATAGACATTGTCGTTCAGGTCGGTCGGCTCGCGGACGGACATCGCCGCGTGATGAGCGTGTCCGAGATTACGGGGATGGAAAGCGAAACCATCACGATGCAGGAAATCTTCCGGTTTGCGATCTCCGGCCGCAAGGAAGACGGCACGATCATCGGCAAATTCGAAGCGACCGGGATCCGACCCAAATTCCTCCACGACACGCATGCGGCCGGGATTGAGCTTCCCGCCGACCTGTTCCGTCCAGAATACGAGTTCGATTGATCATGCCCGATATCGTCCTTCGCATAGGCGTCTTGCTGGCCGTATTCGGCTCGATTTTCGTCGTGTCGCAATTGGTGCTCAACACCGTCTGGACGCGCGGTGCCCAATCGCAGGCGATCAACAAAAGGATGCGGATGATCAAGCAGGGTTCGTCGCGCGAAACCGTGATCGCAACCCTGCGCAAGAACACCCCTTCGGAATTCGCAAACTGGCCGCCATTTCTCGTGTCGTTCCTGCAGGACCTGCAACGAACGATCATGGCCGCTTCGCTCCCAATCACGACCATGCAAGTGCTGCTAGTCGTGGGAGTCGCCTTTGCGCTGTTGCTGGCGCTGACGCTGTTCGGGATCGTCGCGACCGGCTTCGCCCTGACGGCCGGCTCGGTTCTGCTGGCCGTGATCGTGGCCTTTTGCGCCGCCTGCCTGCTGCCGGTCCTGATCATCGCGGCGATCGGGCAAAGACGCCGTAGGAAGATCGAAAACCAGTTTCCCATCGCGCTGGACGTGTTCGTCCGCGCCTTGCGGGCAGGACATCCCGTCGCTTCGGCGATCGACCTGCTGACCAAGGAGATGGAAGACCCGATCGGGTCGGAGTTCGGGCTGGTTTCGGACGAAATCTCCTACGGTGCCGAATTGACCGACGCGCTCACGGACATGGCCGAACGATGGGACCTTGAAGACATCAGGATGTTCGTGGTTTCCCTGTCGGTGCAGAATGAAACCGGCGGCAGCCTTGCTGAAATTCTGGAGAAACTGGCGGTCGTTATCCGCGCCCGGCACAGCCTTTACATGAAGGTGAGGGCGCTGAGCTCCGAAGGGCGCATGACCGGCTGGATGCTCACGATCCTGCCGATCGCTGCCTTCATCGGGATGTTCATGGTGAACCCGGGATTCTATCTCAGCGTGGCCGACGATGGGCTTTTCATGATCGGAGCCATCACCCTGATGGTGCTGTACATAATCGGCTTCATCATGATCCAGAAGATGGTGGACATAAAGGTCTAGTCACATGATCGAACTCCTCGCCACCAGCTCGACCGCGCGCCTAGCGACCTTGCTCGCCGTTTTTGCGCTCGTTGCGCTCATCGCGTTCGTCGCGATCAACCTGATCCTGCGACGGCGCGCCGCGCAGAACCTGCTGCAGGACTTTGCCGGCGGCCAACCGGGCAACACCGGGAACGCGCCGACTCTGCGTGCAAAGCAGAACCAGTCGGCCTGGGCACAGCTGGCCCGCCGGATCGAGGAAGCCGGTCTCGATCTGAGCGACTCGCGGGACGAGCGCTTGAGCGAAAGAATGCGTCAAGCGGGCTTCGAATCCCCAATGGCGCCGCGGATCTACACCATGGTTAGGCTGGGAATGATCTTCCTGCTGCCGGGCCTCTACCTGCTCATCGCGCTCACTCGCCCGGAACCGCCCAGCTTCCTGCAGATGTATATCGTCGGCTCACTGCTCGGCCTGCTGGGACTATTCCTGCCGACGCTTTTCATCCAGGCCCGGGCCGATCGGCGCTATGAAGAGATCGTCAACGGCTTTCCCGATTGCCTGGACCTCATGCTGGTCTGCGTCGAAGCGGGTCTCGGCATCGAGGCTGCGATGGACCGCGTGGGCCGCGAAATGGTGCAGTCGCATCCGCTCGTCGCGCAATTGCTGTCGATTGCGACGCTTCAGTTGCGCGCGGGTGCCAGTCGCGAAGAAGCGTTCCGCAAGCTCGCCGATGCGGCGAGTGTTGATGAAATCCGCTCCTTTTCCACGTTGCTGATCCAATCCGACAGGCTGGGCACCAGCCTTGGCAGCACGCTGCGCGTCTATGCCGAGGAAATGCGTGAAAAGCGCCGCATGCGGGCCGAAGAGAAAGCGCACAGATTACCGGTCCTGATTTCCGTGCCTCTGGTCGTTTTCATGCTGCCGACCATGATCGGCGTGATGATGCTGCCGGCCAGCATCCGGATGGTCCGCGAAATTTTCCCGATGATGACAGGGGGGTAGAACCATGAAACACCGCTTGATGACAGCGACCGCGATTGCCGTGACCTTGCCGCTCGGTGGGTGCGCCGGGATGTTCGACTTCGGTTCATCAAAATCGGCATCCGCCGCTCAGGAACGCGGAACTCTCGACATGACTGCCTATTTCGAGCGGCGGCTTGCGGATGGCAAGCGGCACCTGTCGGCCGGACGCTTGTCCAAGGCCGCGACCGCATACCGCCAGGCTGCCGGCAACGAGACGACTGCGGCAGCGGCATTCAACGGACTTGCAATCACATACGATCGGTTGGGGCGCACCGATCTTGCCGAGCGCTACTTCAAGCATGCTGTCGCTTTCGCCGAACCCGATGATTTTCGCTACGCCCGCAACCTTGCTCGGTTCGAGGGCAAACAACTGCGTCGGAAGCTTCAAAGGGAAGAAGCGCAAGAGGTTCTGCTCGCAAAGCGCGCGGTTCCCGCTTCGGTCAAAGAGGTGACCGCAGCACCCACGCCCAAAACCGGTGGGAAAACACCATTTGAGATCGCATTCGCCGATTTGGCACAAGACGCGCCAGCAGCCCCGCGTCCGGCGCCAAGCCCGAAGCGGAGCCTGCCGGAAACGCCCGCACCTGCTTCGATCGCAGTGTCCGCTCCAGCCCCGGCTCCGGCACATCGACGGGTCACCTCGGTAGCGCGACCCGCCGCCGCGGCACCGGCGGCACAGATTGCGAGCGCCGCTCCGCGCATTCGCACGACAGGTCGCCTCATCGCGCCTGCCCAGTCCGAAACACCGACACGCCGCGCTGGTATCCAAATCGGAACCCGCCAGGCGAGGCTTGTCAGAGTTTCGCAGAACGAAGTGGTGATCGGTCGTTCCGCATACGCTGCACAAGCCGGCATCCCGGCCCCGACCGTTTCTGCGCCCACAGCAGATCCATCCGAACCGAACGCGCAATCCGATGGAAGCGATCAAACGGAACTGGATGGTACAGGCTTGACCGACGCTTCGCAGGCTTCGTCGCCGGACACTTTCGAACGCACCCCTCTCGCTTTGGCTGACGCATGGACCAGTTTTCAAGCGGGCAGCTGATCCTTGCGATCTGCATGATCGTCGGAGCGGTCGCCGACCTCAGGTCGCGTCGCATCCCCAACTGGCTTAGCCTAGTGACTGCGATCGGCGGACTCGCTTTCGCGGCCATCGACGGCTGGAGTTCGACCTTGCTGTGGCACCTCGCAAGCATGATCCTCGCCCTCGCAATCGGGATGTTGTTGTTCGGGCTGAAGATGTGGGGTGGCGGCGACGGGAAATTCTTTGCCGCGAGCGCGGCGTGGTTTCCGCTCTCCGACTTCATTTTGCTGGTCGTAGGCATTTCGATCGCGGGACTGGCACTTGCTCTATTCTGGCTCGCACGCGGCGCGCTGATGCGTCGCCCCGACAAATCGAAATCGAAGCTCCCTGCGCTGCCCTATGGCGTCGCTATCGCGCTCGGAGCCATCGCCGTAGCAATCTATTCGTCCCCAGTGGCCCCGGCAACATACACGATCTGATCCCGCGTCGGGTGCGCGCCGCTTGGTCGGTCATTTCTGACCGCCGGAAGATTCTCATTTCCTCCGGGCTCGAACGCGCGTATTCGGGCCGGCTTTATGCGCGAGACAGCAACTCTTGATACCCCGGGCTGGGGCAAGGAAATCCGGGCAACCCTGTTGCTGGCCGGACCGCTGGCGGCTGCCAACATCCTGCAGATGGCAACCTACACCGTCGATGTGATTTTCATCACTCGGCTGGGCGAGCAATCGCTGGCGGCTTCGCAACTGGTGCTTGGGGTCTTCGGCCTGATCGTGTGGTCGCTCAACTCGCTGACCGCCGCCGTTGCCCCGGTTATCGCGGCGGAATTGGGAGCGAATCCCAGAACCGTCCGGCCCGTACGGCGCGCCACGAGAATGGCGCTGTGGCTGGCGGTGTTGACCGGAGCTGGCGGGATGGCGCTGGCGTTCGCGACCATACCGATCATGCGCGTCACGGGGCAGGACGAAGCGCTGATCGCGCTGGGCTTTCCCTACCTCGTCGCGATCGTATTCTCTCTGATTCCGATGGTGGTCGGCAATGTTCTGCGAACTTATGTCTCCGCGCTCGGTCGTCCAATATTCGCGACTGCAATCACGGCTTTCGGCATCGTCGTCAACGCCATCGGCAACTATGCCCTGATCTTCGGGAACCTTGGCGCGCCGCGACTGGAGCTGGTCGGCGCGGGCATTGCGACGGTTATCACCACCACGACCGTGATGTTGGTCTACGTTCTCGTGATCCGGCTCGATTCCAAGCTGCATCGCTATCGTATCTTTGCGCGCTGGTGGAGCCTGGATTGGGACCGGATGCGCGAGATCGTCAGGATCGGGGTGCCCATTTCGCTGACCGTGATCGCCGAGGCCGGAATATTCAGCGCCGCAGCGTTCCTGATGGGACGGATCGGGGCTTCGCAGCTCGCCGGTCATGCGTTGGCGTTGCAACTGGCCGCGCTCGCCTTCCAGATTCCGTTCGGCGTGGGACAGGCGGTGACGATCCGGGTCGGCTATTTCTATGGCGCGCGCGATCTTGTCGGTATCGGCAGAGCTGGGTGGGTTGCCTTGGCGATGGGTGCAAGTTTCATGGCGTTGACGGCGGTGACCATGATCCTCGTGCCGAACGCGCTGCTGTCGATCTTTGCCGACGTGAATGCGCCGAAGAACGCCGCGATGATCGGCTTTGCACTGCAATATCTGATTTGGGCAGCTGCGTTCCAGTTGGCCGACGGGATTCAGGCGGTCGCGCTCGGCGCCCTGCGCGGACTTCAGGATACGCGAGTGCCCATGTGGATCGCCACCTTCAGCTATTGGGTGCCCGGATTCGGAGTGGCGGTTGCGCTCGGTTTCTACACTCCGCTTGCAGGAAACGGGGTCTGGATCGGCCTTGCGACCGGCCTGTTTTTCGCCGCGGCCTTGCTGACCTGGCGCTGGATCCGCCGCGAAGATCTTGGCTTGGCATATCGGCCAGCCAAAACCGCAGAAATTTTGTCTTGATCATCCCTTGACTCATGTGGTTCCCGCAACCACATGCGCCGCGTTGGCACTCTCAGGAGGGGAGTGCCAAGACCAACGTAAACTCATTCGGAAAGGTCATAGACTATGGCATTTCGTCCGCTGCACGACCGCGTTGTGGTCCGTCGCATCGAAGCCGACCAGAAGACTGCTGGTGGCATCATTATCCCCGATTCCGCACAGGAAAAGCCGAGCGAAGGCGAAATCGTCGCTGTCGGCGAAGGCGCTCGCGACGATGACGGCGATCGCATTCCGCTGGACGTGAAGGCCGGCGACCGCGTGCTGTTCGGCAAGTGGGGCGGCACCGAGGTCAAGATCGACGGTGAAGACCTGCTGATCATGAAGGAAAGCGACATCATGGGGATCATCGGCTGATTGGCCGAACCCCTCGCCCCTAGCAAAACGTAAAAATTCCAGGAGAAACACCAATGGCTGCCAAGGACGTGAAATTCTCGCGTGACGCACGCGAAGGCATCCTTTCGGGCGTCGACACGCTCGCCAATGCCGTCAAAGTGACGCTCGGCCCGAAAGGCCGCAATGTCGTGATCGACAAGAGCTTCGGCGCACCGCGCATCACCAAGGACGGTGTCACCGTCGCCAAGGAAATCGAGCTCAAGGACAAGTTCGAAAACATGGGCGCCCAGATGCTGCGCGAAGTCGCCAGCAAGGCCAATGACGCCGCCGGTGACGGCACCACCACCGCCACGGTCCTCGCTCAGGCAATCGTGACCGAAGGCATGAAGTCGGTCGCCGCCGGCATGAACCCGATGGACCTCAA
>JAAUYH010157339.1_pt1 | contig 15901 bp, 13 predicted proteins | sample 7278061 | NCBI WGS metagenome assembly JAAUYH01 (sample SAMN14350203, study PRJNA611818) | marine sediment metagenome | isolation source: surface marine sediment (0.6m) | place: French Polynesia: Moorea | collected 2018-08
AATTCCAACGAGTCAGTGTCACGAAAATCACTGAATGACGAAGGTTTCTTGGTTGCATTTTGGTTCGCCACCTTCCAATAGATACGATTGGAAACGAGAAGGTATGCGGTCCTGTAGTTGGAGCGCGGTCGTCGCCCAGGAGACCCAACGCGTATTTTGGCGGATTCCGGAATAGCCATGTTTCAGTTCGCGGTGTTTCCGACAGCGCTGTAGAGTTTGCGAAAAGAGTCGAGAGTGGAGAAGAACGAGTTGAAACTTCTGGGTATACGCCAAGGAGTGTCTTGTTTCTCACAGATGGACCAAATGAATGCATTAGACCAATGGTGGTTTGGAAATTCCATGATGTACTTTTTTCAGAAAGTGGGTTAGTTCGCAGATGGTTTACCCTAAGCATCACGCCAATCGCTATTCTGCAGAGAAGTACGTGTATCCTACAGCACACACTTCGCCTCATGGTATCCAGCTGTTCTTTCCGACGGTAGTTTTCTGACACAGGTTGCAAAATGAGTTAAAGGACAATCTGAGATTTACTGCTACACAACAACAGTAAGTTCTCATCAGCACAACAACCGCAACGAGGATAGCACTCTCATCATACTGTATCCGGGTACCGCAGAGAATTTCTTGGTTCTAGAACAGAATCAGAATGTCACTCACGCTAGAATTGGTTAGCATCAACACAATAATAACAACAGCAACAACAAGGATAGCGCTCTCATCAGGTGTTCGGGACACCATTCGTTAGACTTTGAGGTACTGTACTGCACAGTAAGATATGCTCTCTGAAAGGACTGTGCGTCAGCCGTTCTGCTATCTATTCATAGATTGATTCAACAGAGAACCTGTCAACCAGCTCACTTGCAGAAGAGAGTAACAGAGTGAACTCCAAAAATCGTCGCCATCTTGAATCCACAAGCAGGCGTACTTTCGTATACTCATGGAGAACAAAACGAGGCTCTTGCTAAAATTGATGCGGGTGGCGCGGTCGACACACAGTGCCTCAATGCAGCAACTGAATTTTACGTTTCGTACATGCAGCGCACCATTCGTTGTTTCTTAGTGGTAAAAGTATTGTCTCAAAACAATTTGACTGCGCAACGAGGGAGACAACGATACAAGAAACAAATTTATTTGGAATCTTAGTCCAGCATACCATTCCAGAGTAAATAGTCAGAGTCTATTCGTGGCCAAACGTGGAGCGGATGGGCGGCGGAAGTGGGAAAAGTCATCCAGTTTATTTCAGGTGAATGGTTACCCTTCAAAATCACTACAGGGTCAGTTGCTTCCACCACCGCCTGTTCTTTCGGCGCTAGAATCACCACGATGAGGAGCGATATCGCCACAACCATGTACAGTACGCCGCAAGAGGTCCACCATTAGAAAAGTAAGCACCAGAGCCGCACGCCGCAATTATTGTGTTCATGTGTTCGTCCGTCTTTTCCGTGTCGCGAAACTTGCCCGTACGCAGCGCTAAGTATGTCGCAGATATATAACCCAGCAACGTCCACTGCTACGGGCTTCAGCGAGCGTGCGCGCCACCGAGCGACCGCTTCGACCACGCACCTGCAATCAATCCAAAGAATCCACCAAAACGCATACCTGAAACGAGCTGTCGCGCAGTCGTCGTCACCGCGTACTGCGCGCGCACGCCGGTACTCGTCGGCTCCATGGAGATCGCTTCAGGATGGCCGGTGACGACGTTCATTCACACAAATGAGGACGACACCATTGGTAACCTCAAATGCATGAACGCAAGCGACTTCCATCACAACGCACGCCTCCATCGTTGGCTTACCATTTGAAAATCTCAACCACTACTCCACGCCGGTCATTATTGTCCTCATCCCGTTCGGTCACAGCCAATCTCACATTTTCGCATTGTAACTCATTCCGATTCTTCTCATGCACGACACATGGCGGCGTGTCCAGCGTGAGTACTTGGCGCTTCGTCATTCTCATAGCACGATTTAAGATAACGACCATGCCACGCCTCAACTTCCCACATAACCCGTGACATGCATCCGCAGAACCGCTACCGAAATCTTAGCTATCAGAGATGGAATTCATGACTGAATAGCAATCGGTTCGTCAGGTGCCATCGCCGTCGAATCGTGAAACGAATTATCCCGACTCGAATCAGCGCTAAGTCATCAACGTGGAGTCATTTGCACTGACAATCGCAAGAGAAAGCGCCTAACGCGCGTGGCACGCACAATCGTTAGAAAACGAGGGAATGGTTGTGTTGATCCACCACGTTGGGTTGGGTTCGAGGCATATGCCGGAGAGCAAATTGAGGGAATAGGTATAACAGCACTGCAAAACTGCTAAATGTATTGAATTTACAGCTGTAAACGGTGGACAACCATGAGAAGGTTCCACTAACTACAATTATTCTATGCTTGTTACAACCATTTAGCCGAACATTCTTTTTTAGGATTTGCAAAAAAAACAGAAGCGTCAGTAGACCGCGAATAAATTGGTTCGGTATTGGATAGAGACTGCCTACCAATTCTACAATTCAATTTCAATTTTCTAGCTTGAAAGCAAATTGCGCGGCAAATCAAGATTCAAAACTTCAGCAACGGTCCAGAGAAAAAATTGCCGTCTACATTTTTATCTTCAACTATACGATTTTCTCGTTTTCGAACAACAATGCTTTGAGCTAATGATTACAAATGCCGTTAGTGAGACGAGAGTATTGTTTTTTTCTATTAGATTTGCAACAATATATCTTGGATCATCGAAGGCACCCGACTCAAGTTCCAAACACCAAACAATATCCGGTATCTCAGAAATATGATGCTCACCAAGCTAACATTAGCATAATGGGAAATTCCCATCGTAATTAATCATATACATATAATAAATTAATTCTTATAAGTAATATGCATTAAACAAGCGCTAGATCCATCCCTCAATTTTTTAACACATGATAATAAATTTTCATGAAATTGCTTGTAATTTCTTAGTTTTATTAGAAAAAATAGTTTGATCTCTTCTAACATTCGGACCTGTTTAATCAGCTGCTCAATATGGCTCATCGAGGATATGGAAACCTTCTAAATATATTATCTTTTACAAGCCACTAAGTATGATTTTAGAGAGTAGGACGGCCCTCCATCCGATAGGATGAAATAGCTGCATTTTTGACTTTTTGCTTTTCAATTTGACATATCCTCATTAATTAATTGGCTGATTCGATTATCGTATTGTTTATACATATTCTGTAGAATTAGGACTTATATCATGACCGCGACAAACCAAATAAGGGTTTTTCTTCTTTGCATTCGCATAATCATAAATTTGACATAAATCTCTATGTGTGCTAATGCTAGTCCTGGCTACAAGCCACAGGATCGCTAAAACTATACGTATATTGAAAGCCGAAAACTTTGAAAGAACGAAAATCTTACAGTAATTCTGAGCTGCAAGAAAAGCCAGTCGAAGGCAGAACTAAAAATTGCGGGTGAACGGAAATCGCTTTAAGAGAAAATTCACGGTCTGATAGGCTTGAATTCAGTAAGCATGGGCAATGTATCGGAATGATATAAATCGAGAGCTCGATCAATTTTGCAGTATGTACTGAAAATCAATGATGATTGATGGAATGTTAAATTATTTAATTTTCGCTCGACATGGAAGCAACCAGAGTCAAACTGAGCGGAAAAAACAAATCCTTATTTGATTACGAAGGTTAAGAAGGTCATTCGAAGCAGGCTAGAAACACGTGAGGATCAAACAAACAGCTTGCTTTATATGGAATCAGTTCAGGTTTTCTCTGCATCAGAATCCGAATTTTACAAAGTTGGAGCTTAGTATTGTGATTCGCCATTTATTTCAGGTTCTCGAAATCTTATGAATAGAATTGAGATAAGCACCGCTTTTAAAACACACACAACATTGCGACAGACGAGCGATAATGGTCTAGCAAAGTTGCACGGCTTGTATAAATTTCTACTTCAGCCATATCTACCTTGCAGAGATTAGGAACATTTTAGCATTAGCTTGGCACCCAAAGACTGTTTATACAACCACAGTAAGCAAACCCATGTACAGATATCTTCCCAAATTTTAGAACACCGTAGTTTCATGTAGTATCCTCGTCGATGAAATTCTAATGAAGTTTTTAATTTTTCGAGGTTTTGGTCGATAAGGCTGGATGGAAAAGCCTATCGAAAGCAGTCTTAATTTCTCAGGAGGTAAATTTTCTCGACTAAGGAGAAGTGCAAAATCGAAGAAGTACAAGGCATTGGATTCCTCGGTTGACAGAAAAAATTCAATCCTTTCATGTAGTTATCCAGTCGATATTAGTTCTCGGAACTATGATGAGAAAAGTAAAGTCTAAGAGGACAGCACAATTTCCTACTAAAATTCAAATAGTTGAGCAGCACTTAGTGACTATCCAGCGATATCGATGTATCCTATGCAATATGGACATATCTACTCGGTCTGCTATTGATCGAATTCGAGAAAAAGTTTCAGAGAGTGCGGAGACCTGTTTTTGTTCGGATTTTTTATTCAGCCTTATCGACCAAAACCTTGAAATTTCTAAATTTTCAGTTTCTGTAGTTTAGAATACTGTGTGAGACTAAGGTGTTCTAAAATTTTGGGAGGGTACCGTACTGCATACGAATGGACATTAAATTATTAGTATCGAGAACTAACGCTAGGTCTAGTTTACATCAACACTGTAACAACAAGGATACCTTTCTACTCAGTGTTTTTGCGAACCATTCATTCTACTCCATTCCCTGAACAGTAGTATGCCATTTTCTTGTTTATGTGGAGTTCGCCTCACTTCTATGCACTTTACACCTGTTTACGTGGGGTTCAGTATACATTCTTTAACTGAAACAATATGCACACAACATTAGAATTAATCGATTCCGCACTACGTACTTTTATTCTCATCTCCAATGGGACAAAAAGGATTCCACTCTCACCAATTTTCGCTAATCATTCGTATAAGTTAGGACTTAGTATCTGAAGAGAACTATGCGCTAGCTGTTCTGCTATTAATTCAGCACTCGAACTGTCGACCAGCTCACTTGCAGAAAAGGGAAAGATGTAGACTCATTATTTTTCGCCAACTTTAATTCGTTAGAAGGAGTAATTTCGCATTCGCATGGGTTCATTCAAAGTAATGGGTTGATTGTTCAGTTGTCACACAGTGTCCGAAAGCAGCTACTGATATTCAATATTTTGTACTGCACATCATTCTTCGTTTGTAGTAGTATATTAGTAAAATTTCTGTGTCACAAATACAAAACTGTTGGCAAGTCGTAAAACTCGTTGGTGACGGCGCTGCGATGCGAAGAAGTAGTGGCAGGTCAGTAATACTTCTTTCTGGTGCCCGGAGTTGACGCCGCATGGTTGATGTAATTGAGAGCTCCCCCGCTAAGTGTACCAGAATAGTTGGTGGTTGCTTGCTAACATGAGAAATAACTCTAAATCAGCATTGCAGGTCGGTTATCAGCAAACTAAAAGGGTATCAAAATTCTACTAGATTTTTGGCACTGTAAGCGAAACGGTTTGCGTATCAAAGCCAAAAACAAAACGTGAATGATTTAATCAGGCTGTCTAGCACCCTGGCACACCACACTACACACACCATCACTGAGCCGTAGTAAGTGAAACACAATTTTCCCCCTTTCCCCTTTTTTCGAATCCTCTTTATTGTCTTCTTTTCCTTTTTAATCTTTTGGTTCAGCATCCTTTAATGTTCTCCTAACAATTCCCGCTTCCTTTTATTTCTAGCGTTTATGATAGAAACGAACCGTTTCCTACTGATGTACTTGAATCTCCACTTTCCATGGTTTATCCTTAATCCGGGACATTTTAAGATTTTCCGTAGACACGATTTCGACGTGTACCATCTGTACTTTTACAGTTGTGTAAGCTCTACTTACAATGTACACGGTAAGTATCCCAGAAGCGGGTCCTGGCTGAGGGCTTGTGTAGTCTCTGTTCTTGACGCAAAGTGGAGAACGAACTTCTAAAAACGAAAGATTGAAAGTTTGCTTGGACTGAGCTTAGCTATCCCTACATCACCTGCAATTATCTTCTCATATACATGGCGATCCAGGATATCGGACCGCAGGAGAAGCTATCTAATGTTCTGGGCCATAGAACTCTTTTCGTATGGCTGAATCGCAAAGATATTAATTCATTGTGAGGTTTCTCTTTTGAATTTTCGATTCCCATTACTGTAGCACCTGAAAAATCACCTTAACAGCTTGGCTCCTCTTTTATGTGGCCTACAGGCCTCGATCCTTCAAGGTAACATCTGAATCGTTGCAAGAAGTAAATAAGTCCTAGTAGCTCCCGGTCATTTGTAGTACAGCTCTGTTCTGCTAGACTCAAATTCTTTGAGAAGAAAGCAATCACTGTGTCCTTTCCACTGTAGCCTAGTTGTGTAAGAGTTCCACCAACTGCGGCACCCGAAGCATCAATATGTCCTCGAAAAAGTCTTTCCCAATCAGGTGATACAAGTATTGGCGCACTAGTTATCGCTTTCTTCAATGACTCAAATGCTTCATCACATTTGACATCTCATTTTTGACTTCCCTTGCCCTTGTTTGTTAGGTTTGTTAAGGATGCTGCCAATTTGCTAAAGTCTTTGAAGAATCGTCGAAAGAATTGAAGCAGATCCATAAAACTTCTTACATCAGTCAATGTCATGGGCTTAGAAAAATTCTGTAAGGCGTCGACTTTTCTCAGGTCAACTTTGATTTCTCTTCCAAAAATCATGCCGAGAAATGAAATTTCTTGTTTCATAAACTCGCATTTCTTAGGCGATACGTACAACTGGTGATCTTTGAGGCGCGATAAAAATATGTTCAGATGTTTTAGATTTGATTTTTCATCTTTGCTGAATATCAAGAGATCATCCATATAAACAACCATGAAAACATCAAGGCAGTCATAAAAGATACGATTCATGAGCGATTGGAAAGTTGCAGGAGTATTGCATAATCCCATTGGCATAACCAAATACTCAAACTGACCGTATTTAGTATTAAAAGCAGTCTTTTCTATGTCTTCAGGCTTGACTCTAAATTGGTCAAATTCAGTTTTGAGATCCATTTTCGAGATATTTCTACATCTCCAAACATGTCGAACATCGCATCTGAACGAGGCAAAGGGCATTGTTTCTTTTTGTTATTCTATTCAGGCCTCGATAATCAACTACTCCGGGTAATGGCTTATCTTTTTCTTTAACAAGGAACAGAAGTGCCCCATATGGTGACTTGCTGGGCCTTATCTTTCCATTATCCAACAGTTCCAGGACATAAATTTTCATGGCTTTTAGTTCAATTGGAGATAGTTGATACAAGGGCCTATGCGGCGGTTTAGCATCCTTGTCCGCTTCAATCTCATGATCTATTGCTCTTTCGGGCGGTAATACTGATGGTAATTCTTCTCTAAATACGCTACCATACTTCTTTAACATTTTTCTGAGACCTGGATTCGAATACTTCGGAATTTCTTCTGGCATTCCGCATTTGGCCTCAAATTTAGTTTTCGGTACAAGACGGAAAACATTCACATCCGAACGTTCTCCTTTCATCATATTTCTGAACTTCTTAACACTTAGATTCAGAATATTTGCCTTAATTGCATCCTTGGAATCAGTTGCCAACTCATTTTCGCCAACTTTTACAATCCATTTCTCATTATTGATAGATAGATTTTGTGCGAAATGCCACGACATTACCAGGAGCACGTCGTACCGGCAATTCTCCACAAGACAGTTAGACTTGTATGAGTGCATTCTAATTGTTAATCTGGCTCCTAGGGTGACTTTTGATGATTTTTCAACTGATCCTTTCTGTGAATGCCTCACTTCAACCTTACATTGCTTCGAGTTGAATTACTTGCAATTTTTCTCGAAAAACTCTAGCGATACAACATTCGTATTACATCCATTATCCTTGAGTACTCGCACTTTTCTTCCATCTAGTGATTCATCGAATACGATCAAATCATCCATTGGTATAGGTCCTTCAATGGGACTTCTTCTAATTTTCTCATAGTAAACCGAATTAAATTCATCATTTCGGGGTATTATTTCTTCTACTTTGCGTCTCAAAGTATCCACAACCCCAATCAAGCGTTCCAATTTATCTTCTAAAGCTCTAAACGCACTCAATTTTGTCCAACCAGAGCGCTGCTTACAATTTTCGGTGGACCAATCAGTTTTTCGCCTGACTACTGGTACTTTCCGATCCATTTTTCACGCTTGTGTTCCCGATAATTACTTTCTGCGGACTTTTGTTCGCACACTTGTAGGGTTTATAGCCGACCTTATGGCACTTAAAGCAAGCATTTCTCTCCCTATCATGTTTTCTCTGTTCAAAGTTGCCGATTTCCATGGGAGTCAGGCCAGATGCTTCTTTACTATAAGCGTGATACATTCCTGCGCCAAAAATTGCGGAATCAACGTTCTGAGCAATTCTTGAAGCTTCATTAGTCGAATGGACCCCAGCTTTCATAACCTCCAATCGTAAATTAGGCTTCAGCCCTTGGCAGAATCGATCAACCTGCTCCCCTTCACTCATACCTGGAATGGTCGAAACAATGTTGCGAAATTCCGACAGGTAGCTCGAGACTGAATTCCTTCGGAAAATTTTGCGTAATTTGTCTCTGGACCTTTGGACACTATCAAAGGGAACAAATTCTTGAATCAAAGCAGCTTCAAAGTCATTCCAACTTTTCGGAACAACATTCGATCCGACGCGAGTATACCACCAAACGGCGTCTGTGCCAGAAGGAAATGTCGCAGTGAAAGAAATTTTAACAGGATCATCCAACTAAAGCTCATTTCCAACTTGCACTAAAGCCAAGTATTGTTTCACTTGGTATATCCAGGTTCGAACGGCAAATTCATCACGCCTCCCGTTGAAAGTCTCTCTGGCTTATTTGGTTTGAAACTGGCCATCTCAATTGAGAACAGAAAGTCTACACGAGAAAGGTCTAAAACAATTACGATTATCAATCTATCTATTCGTGCGATTCCGGATAAATATCTGTTTACACTTGAATTATAATCGCCTTACAGTGTGCGTTACCAAATTCCGTGACCCAATCGGTGGACCTAGCTGACAGGCAATAGTCCAATAGGAATGCTGAGGGATACTCCGGCTTAAGCAATCTTAACCTGGTAAGGTGAATGTCAGTATCGATCCGGCAGAACTCAATTTTGGGCAGGAGATACTCGGATGACTAGGCGAAATCCGTATAGTCCTTTCGCTTAGACAAATTGAACCGAGAGAAAGTGAACCAACCTTTTTCCTCGCAAGATCTCCGACGTCCTTCATCTTATTCACCAGTTTTGTCAACTATGCCGATGCTACCAGTGAAACGGTTGAAATAAAAGTTGAACTTTACTGGTAAATATGTCTACCGTAGGTTGATGGTTGGATACCCAAAGTCGCTAGTCGACTTCAGTATTTATAGTAATTTTTACTGTAAGCAGATTAGATAAAGGTTACACAAATAGAATTCTCTAGAACTTTCTAGAATAAAGTAATGCTTAGTAGAAGTCTCTGGAAACATCTATATCACTCTAGAACTAGTTCCTTACAACCTTGTCGATGCCACTGCAAAAAAGCATACGTATCAATAAAAACCAGGCTTAATTACCTTAGTTCTGGTCAGGAACAGACATAGCGTGGTCGTTTGGCTGACTCGTTGTTAGTTAACAGCTGCTGTAGACAGTCGAACTACAACGGAAAATCAAAAAATAGCTGTAGGAGTACCATGCATTTTCAATACGTTAATGAGATTTTTGAATTCTGAACAGAGCAGTTTCGCTGACAGTAACGTTCGTCGATGAATTATTACAACTTAATTCTATTTAACTTACACAATTAACTGATGCTTTTAGGTAGAGGCATACAATATACCATTAGCTTTAGAGTATCGTAAATTATGCAAGAAAATGGCTACCTTTTCCAATCGTACTGTCTGGACTAGGCCATCCTACTACTAGCCTTGTATGACTCATTTTGTGGCGATTCTCTTGCTTATTGTCATTTCGTTTCGATCTTTGACAACTTGAACCGTTATCGATTATGTCATTAAAACGTTATTTCATTAATTTAACGATAGAGCTGTACTCAGAAATCCGAAAAAAGTCCCAAAACAGAACAATATAGTTTCATATATTAGAAATAAGATACTTGCAGCCTAATTGAAAGAGTATTCTCTCTATCTATCTTTATCAAAAGATACTGAAAATAATTTGTTTCAGAATCTGTGATGGATGAATTATTAAAAGACCCTCGCGATGATTAACTGGAGAAATGGACTGATTAATTTAACTCGCAAATCTATTTCTTTCAGAATGACAGGATCACACGTTTAGTTCATATATCCTCTAATCTGTAGCCCATATAATTGCTTGGATCAGTACAAGATTCATAGAATTCCACTACTGTACTCTAAATTTAGTGAAGACGATACATCGAGATAAATTAAATTTGCTAGCAGGATAAACAGTTTAAGTACAAAATAACTTGTGAACCCAATTTATTTTCACTATCCAGGAATACTTGAGCGAGATTGTGGAATTAGAACATTCGAATCTACCGACCATACCTCTACAGATGCTCAATGATAGAGCTCAGAAAGAACACGTTACGCATGATCTTCCTTTCTCTCCAACTGCATGACTCGACGCCTCTCTGCCAGTTGTTTCTTTCGTCTCTGTAATATTTTCGCGCATTGCCAACGCTTCATCCCGGTTTCCTTGGCCCTTATAGATATCAGCTAAGTTTGACAGTACTGCTGTGATGTACGGATGCATTGAATTTCGCCCATGCACGTTTCGAAACATCTCAACACTTTGTTCAAGCAATTCGACAGCCTCATCCAGTTTCTTTTGCTCTCGATAAACCAATCCCATACTCCAGTGCGAAAATGCGATATCCGGATGTGATTTGTTGTTGTTGCCGTGTATCGCTCGTCTCATTCCTAGGCTCTGTTCATGGATTCTCAACGCCTTGTCAAGGTTTCCTTGTTTTCGATACGCATTTGCCAAGTTACACAACGAAAACGCGATATCAGAACGCACCGACTTTGCACCATGCACAGCTCTGTATATCTCAAGGCTCCGCTCGTACAATTTCACTGCTTCGTCGTAGTCTCCTTGATCGTAATACACAAGCCCAAGATAACTGAATGAATATGCAATCTCCGGGTGCATTTTGTCGTCTCCGTGGATTTCTCGTCGCATTTTCAGGCCCTGTTCATGCAATTTCAATGCTTCATCCAGTTTCCCCTGTAGTCGATACATATTCGCCAAACAACAAAGCGAAAACGCGATATCTGAATGCGTCGACTCTGCACCACGCACTGCTCGATCGATCTCCAGACTCTGCTCAAGTAATTTAACTGCTTCGTCGTAGTTCCCCCGATCTTCGTACACAAGTGAAAGGTAATAGAGTGAATGTGCTATGTTTGGGTGCACCTTATCGTCTCCGTGTATGGCTCGTCTCATTGCTAGGCTCAATTCATTCATTCTCAATGCTTCGTCTAATTTCCCTTGTTTCCGATACACGTTTCCCAAGTGACACATTGAACATGCGATATCAGAATGAATCGCATCTGCACCATGTATTGTCCTTTCCATCTCAAGGCTCTGCTCATATAATTTCGCTGCTTCATTGTAGTTTCCTTGGTCCTCGTATACAAGTCCTATGTCATAGAGTGAATTTGCGATGTCGGTATGCGCCGTGTCCTGACCGTGTAGAGCTCGTCTCATTTCTAGGCTTTGTTCATGCATTTTCAATGCTTCGTCTAGTTTCCATTGGATTCGATAAACATTCGCCAAGTAATACATTGAACACGCGATATCAGAATGAATCGAATCTGCGCCATGTACAGTCCTGTCCATCTCAAGGCTCTGCTCATACATTTTCGCAGCTTCTTCGTAGTTTTGTAGATCCTCATATACAAGTCCAAGGTCATAGAATGAGCTTGCGATGTCGATATGCGCCTCCTCGTGTCCGTGTATAGCTCGTCTCATTTCTAAGCTCTGTTCATGCATTTGCAACGCTTCGTCTAGTTTCCTTTGTTTCCGATACACATTTCCCAAGTTACTCATTGAACACGCGATATCAGAATGCATTGACTCCGCACCATGCACTGCTCTGTCAATCTCAAGGCTCTGTTCATACAATTTAGCTGCTCTGTCGAAGTCTTCTTGATCTTCGTACACAAGCCCGAGGTCGTAGAGTGAATTTGCGATGTCGGTATGCGCCTCCTCGCGCCCGTGTATAGCTCGTCTCATTTCTAAGCTCTGTTCATGCATGTTCAATGCTTCGTCCAGTTTACCTAGGATTCGACACACATTTCCCAACTTGCACAACGAATCCGCAATATCTGGATGCATCGACTCGGCGCCATGAATCGTTCGATACATCTCAAGGCACTGTTCATACAATTTAGCTGCTTCGTCGTAGTTTTGCTCATCCTCGTGTAGAACTCCAAGGTCGTAGAGGGAATTTGCGATGTCGGTATGCGTATCCTGGTGTCCGCGTGTGGCTCGTCTTATTTCCAGGCTCTGTTCATGCATTTTCAATGCTTCGTCTAGTTTTCCTAGGAATTGATGCACATTCCCCAATTTCCACGACGAATACGCGATGCTAGCATCCGTCGACTCCCTACCAGGCACTGTTCTTTCCATCTCAAGGCTCTGCTCATACGAGCCGGTAGCTGCGTCGTAGCTTCGTTGATCCTCGTATACACGCGCTAGGTAGAAGAGTGACAGTGCAATGTCGGGATGCACCTTGTTGTGTTGGTATATGGCTTGTGCCATTTTTAGGTTGTGCCTATCCATTTCCGACGCTTCGTCAAATTTCTGTTGTTCTGATACACGCTCGCCAAGTTAAACGACGATAGCGTGATATCGAGCGAAACGAATACGTTAGCCCACACCGAGTTTGGGATTTCTGTGATGATCTTCTTGGTGAAATAGGTGTCGTTCGCAGACGTTTTACCCTAGGCAGCGCACCAACTGCTGATCCCCCTCAGAAGTACCAGCGCAGTACAGCACACACTTCACCTCAATATTTGCAGCTGTTTTTTTCGACGGTCCCGTAGTTTTCAAACACAGGTTGCAAAATGAGATAAGGCCAATCGGAGATTCACTGCTACACACAACAGTGAGTTCCTACTTGCACAAAAGCAATAGGATAACACTCTCATCAGGTTTTTGGCAAGCCATTTGAATTTACTCTCGGAAACGAACGTTGTGCTAGCCGTTCTATTATCCATCCATTCCTTCAGCAGTCATCCTGTTAACCAGCTAATATTCAGAAAGAAGCAACAGAGTGAACTCCAAGAATTGTAGCCAACTTGAATCCACGAGGAGACGTAAAGTACTTCCGCATCCTCAAGGGCAACACCAAGAGCGTCTTCTCAAAATTGATTGGGCTTGTTCGGTCGACTCACTGTACCAAAAGCAGCTACTAAAATTTTACGTTTCGTATTGCGTAACATTCTTCGGTTCGTAGTCGTAACAGTTCTGTGTCAAGAAAATTAATTCAGAAGTCTATTCGAAGCCAAGCGTGCAGCAGGTGGGCGCGGGAAAGTCGGAAAAGTCTTGCATTTCATTTCCAAACAATGGTTAACTCCTTCAAAATCACCATAGGATCAGTTTCTTCCACCCCTTTCTGTTCTTTCCGCGCCAGCATCGCCTCAACGAGGGGCAATATCGCCGACGCAAACGTGGCACACCCTTGCAGCACATCACGGAGTCCACCATTAGAGAAATATGCGCCAGAGCCACACGCCGCACCAACCGTGTTCATACGGTCGTCCATCTTCCGTACGGTATCGCAAAAATTGCCGCTTGTAGCCTTAAGTACATCGCTGATTTGCTGCCTCGGGAACGCCCACTAATACGAGCTTCGGTGAGCTCACTACCAAGCGACCGTTTGAGCATATACCAGCAATCAATCCGAAGAAGTCGCTGAATAGCATACCAGCAACGAACTGTCCCGCGGTCGCCGTTACCAGGTACAGGGCACGCGCGGCGCGCCGTCAGAATGGCCGTTGGCGTCGTCCGCCCAAGCAGATGAGGACAACATTTTTGGTAAACCCAAATGCATCAACGCAAAAGCTCCCTTCACAACATTGAAAGCGTCGAATGGTGAGCAAATGATGGATTTACGCGTATTACAACGCACACCTCCATCACTTGCTCACTATTCCAAACTTTCAACCACTGACCCACGCCAGTAATCACCGTCCTCATCCCGCCCAGTGACAGCCAATCTCACAGTTTTGCGCTGTGGCTCATTCAGATTCTTTTCAACTACGAAACCGGCTAGCGCGTCCAGCTTAGTGCCTCGCGCTCCGTCATTCTCACGGTGAGATTCGAGATATCGACCATGCCACGCTTCAACTTCTCACGAAAACCGTGTCGTGCATCCGCAGAACCGCTACCCACCTCGTAGTAATCGCTGATGTCATTCATAAATGAATAACAATCGATTCGTCATGTGCGCAAAACCACACTACGGTACTCATCGCCGTCGAATCGCAAAACGCATTATTCCGACCCGGATCAGCGGCAAGTCATCAGCCTGGGCTCATTTGCATCCAACAATCACAAGGCATGGCGGGCGGCGCGCCCACGACTTTCTTGAGTCGGTACAGTACGTTGGGTTGGGTTAGATGATGGTGAGCACGTTAGGTGAATGGTATGACAACGCTGCAAAACTGTCAAATGTGTTACAGATGCATCAAACTGTACCTTTTACCATGAAATTAGTGAACAGGGCGATTAAATAAACGAGCTGATTGATTTTCCATTAAATTTTGGGAGGGCCAGTGAGTTTCCAAATTTAATGATTATTTCACACTCAGTGCACTGGCAGTACCCAATGAGAACGTCCGATATGGGTGGAAAGCAGTGGAATAGGGAACGATCCATGGAAGCGTCTGGGTACTTCGCCTCGACTGCGAAACCGCTCAAATGTACAGTAGTTGGACACAATTCTGAAACCCCTCTCTATTAGTTTTATTTGCAATTCTCGCAGACCATCGTTTTTCTATAGTATTCTTACACGTGTGCTTCTCCAAAAGGTTTCAGAATTGTGGCCGCCTACCGTACGCTGAACTGTTTCGTGGCCTAGCTCGGCAACGCGAAACGAACGAGTCATGCGGTCGACAGGAATAGGAGGAATGGGGGGAATAGAGTTTGGGATATATAACATAGAGAAAGGGATCAAAAGATAGAGACAATTGAAGTCGCGTTTTTCGCAGGTAGGGACGTTCCAACCTCTGATGCCGGTGGAATGCCGTTGCCTCATTGATATAAAATTTTGATGTACTAAATTAAACAATTTGCGTGTGTGAGCACCGGCGGAGCACTGTCCGACTACATCCGACTTAATCGCCCTGTCCCGAAATTAGTGTCCCGTTGAAACTCTCAAAAAAATAATACAGTCCTCCCTCTCGATAGTGTGTATAGGGTTTAGACAAAGCCTACCTCTTTCTCTGCAAATAAACCGCCACACATCTTACAGCATGTGATCGAATCCATAACCGTAACCGGGCATTGCACCCAATGTATAGTAGGGCCTGCAGAATAGTAGTAGTGTAGACAAACAAAAAACATGGAAAAAATCGACGACAACGCCTGACTTCGGAACAAAATTCGCAATTATTGCTGAGCTGGAAAGGCGCCAAAATCAAAAAGTGAGCTGCACAGTTGATGAAATCGGTAAATGGAGGAAACAGAAATTTAATCTACGAAAAATTCCTCATCGAAATACTGATTCAAAAATTAAAATCTATTGGTGAAGGTAGATTGAAGAGAAAAAACCCTATTTGTACTGGTAATTCTCTAGAAACCGCAATTGTTTCATGGATTTAGGACATCTACGAG
>JAAUYH010074430.1_pt1 | contig 15893 bp, 9 predicted proteins | sample 7278061 | NCBI WGS metagenome assembly JAAUYH01 (sample SAMN14350203, study PRJNA611818) | marine sediment metagenome | isolation source: surface marine sediment (0.6m) | place: French Polynesia: Moorea | collected 2018-08
GCTTGCATAAAGTTAGGTTATTTTATTTCCGTCTAAATTCCGATAGCTATTTACTATTTTTAGTTGAACCTCCCTAGCGGGAAACGAGGGATTCCCTTTTAGACTCTATCTCACGGCAATAGCCCCCGACAGAACGCCATCACAGGGCAGTTTCTTGAACGAACAGCGAGAGGGGGAAAGCCGATCCACTGTCTCTTGAATTCATTTCAAGATCTTGTAAGCGGGAGTCCAAGACCGCGCTCGTCCGCTTAACCACGGGCGCACCGACCGCAGCAGCATCTAAACCTCTATTACATATCACTCTCGCTGCTGCTACGTCTCTATCCTGTTGGTATCCGCATTCAGAACAAGAGTGTATTCTTACATTTAATTCTTTTTTGCCAGTATTAGTCCCACATTCTGGACAAATTTGAGACGTGAAATCTTTATTTACTTTAGCAAAAAATGTATCTGTAATAGAGCATACATACTCTAATATCTCGAAGAATTGACCCAATCCCATATCCAGAGATTGTTTGCAGAACATACCTTTGCTCCAATTCGTAAAGTTAATATCTTCTACAAATATCATTCCTACTCCTGAACATAATTTACGGGCAAGTTTGAAATGATAGTCCTTTCTTCTATTCGCTACTGCTTCATGTAATAGGGCTATTCTTTTCTGTAATTTGTTCCATTTGTTAGAGCCAAGACGTTTCTTTTTAAGCTTTCTTTGTAGTAATTCAATCTTACGCAGTGCTTTATCTAAGAACTTGGGTCTTTGGATTACATTTCCATCAGAAGTAGATAGCATACTTTTAATACCTGCATCAATTCCCACAGCATGAGCGTGAGGAGTCGGTAAAGGTATATCAACATCCAATTCAATCATTAAATTAGCGTAGTAACCAGATGCTTTTTTGATGATTTGAACTTGTTTTATCAAGAAGCCATCCGGAATATCTCTAGATTTTCTCAACTTAATATTTTTAAGTAAAGGCATCTTAAGGTAATTACCATTAATCTCAAACTTGTTACTTAGAAGATTAAAAGACTTCATTTTCTTCTTATAACGAGGAAAACCCATTCCTTTGGATTTCATATCATTGAATGCTCTATCCAACTTTCTCAAAGTTTGCTGCATAGCCTGAGCGTTACCAGATTTCAAGTAAGGATTGGTTTTTTTAGCTTGAGTCAATTCCGCAGATTGAGTATGGTAATTGGGATAAAAGTAGGGTTCAACAACATATTCAGAGATTAGAGAACACTTATTAATGTCGCACTTACGACTGTTATACCAAAGCTTTCTTTGATATAGAGCATGATTCCAAACAGACTTACAAACAGCGAGATTATGGTCAATTATTTCTATCTGCTTTTTGCTTGGTTGTAGTTTGTAATTGTAAGTGAGATTAAGCATTACGACTAAGAACGCTTATGTTGCTATTACTTAGCATACTACAAATTTACAAAAAATACTAGCGAATTGTAAAAGCTTTTAAAATTAAATTATGCCCGCGATTCATCCCTCACGTCCCGTGAAGGGATGAATCGCGGAAGAATGATAAAACGATAAATTTTACTATCCGCGATGCCTCTACCTTGCGGATACTCGGTATTAGAAAAGGTTTAATTACAAATTTGCCTGTCTCTCTTATCCATACTGCTATTATATTGAAGATAATTAGCTAGATCATCACATCCTTTATCTAGAAGATTATCTAGTTCTAAATTCCACCAAAATAACCCTTGTTGTTCATCAGCACTGATAAGACTTTTATCATCATTACTAAATGCAATACTGTTAATAACAGAAACATGACCGTGAATACTTTTCAGCAATTTTCCATCTTTAGTATGCCATAATTTGATAGTGCGATCGCTACTTGCAGAAGCTAATATTTCTCCATCTTTACTAAAAACTAAACTGGTCACACCGTCTTGATGTCTTGATAAGATTTGTAAAGGAATAATATTGATTTCTCCTGATGATTGTACACTCCACAATTTAATAGTATTGTCCCAACTACCAGAAGCTAACAAGTATTCACTTTTCTTCTTATCAAAGATAAATTGTAATGAAGTAATGGCTAAATTGTGTGCATCAATACTTTGTAAAAATTTTCCTTTTCTATTCCAGATTTTAATGGTTTTATCGTAACCAGCAGTAGCAATATACTTATTATCGGGACTAATAGCGACAGTTTTAATGCCGTCAGTATGTTCTGTTAAAGTATAAATTAATTTCTTGGTTGTTAAATCCCATATCTTAACCGTATTATCTTCACTACCAGACACTAATAATTTTTCATCATAACTAAATACAATACTATTAACACCTGCTTTATGTCCTGAGAGAGTAGTAATTAATTTTCCTGTTTCCGCATTCCAAAGTTTAATAGTATTATCTGCACTAGCAGAAGCTAGAAGTTTTCCGTCAGGACTGTATTGTATTTGAGTAATAGTAGAATTGTGTCCCGATAAAATACTGATTAATTCTTTACTATTATCCCCTTGATTTTGGAGCCATAACTTAATTGTGCCATCAAATCCCGCAGTAGCAAAGATATCAGAAGCAGTAGGAGAAGTTGCAACAGTATAGATTCCTCCTTCTTCTAAACTAGGAGGTGGAAATACTTGCCACAATCTTACAGTTTTATCCACACCAGCAGAAGCTATAGTGTAAGAATTTTTATTTTCTTCATCAGTAGAATTTACTTCCCTCTCGTGTTGTGACTCCCCTCCCTCTTTATTCTTGTCGCTTCGGAGGGATAGAGGAGTTAGGGGTGAGGTTTTGGGGTTGGGGGTGAGGGTTTTTTGGGTTTGGGAGTGAAGTCTAAATGCAATATCTAATACTCCCCCATTATGTCCGTTTAGAGTCTGTTGTAAAATGCCATCACGACTATACAGATTAATTTTGCTATCATCATTCGCAACAGCTATTAATTGATTATCGGGACTACAACTAATGCTGTTAATCAGTTGATTATTAGCAAAGGAGTTAATTAAGCTACTATCTTTTATATTCCATAAAGTAATTTCACCATAATCACTACCAGCAATAATAGTTTTCTCATCACTGCTAATAGCAATATCAGTAATACTATCTTCTGAGGCTGGAATAGTTTTTATTTGCTTTGCGCTATCGTTATTAATTTCCCAAAGAATTATTTTTCCATCTTCACCAGCAGAAGCTAAGTAAGACTGAGAAAATTCAATACTATTAACCCAACCTTGATGACCAGATAGAGTATCAACTAATGTTCCATCTTCAAGCCAAAGTTTAATCTTACCATCGCGACTCGCAGAAGCAATAATTTTGTTTCTAGAAATAACATCTGTTACCCAGTCTGTATGTCCTGTAAATTGATTTATTTTTTTGCCTTGCTTGTTATCTATGCGCCATAAAATAACAGTCTTATCTGCACTTCCAGATACTAATAAATAAGAATTGTCAGTTTTACTTCCCTCCTTGTAAGACGAATTGAGGGAAGTCTGATGATGAAATCTAAAACTTATGTCAGTTACTCTATCGGTATGTCCTGATAAAGTGTATAGCAACTCCCCATCTTGACTCCAAATTTTGATACTATGATCGTCGCTAGCAGTAGCAATTAAATTACCATCAGGACTATAAGCCACTGCATTTACTTTTTGACTGTGACTCTGTAATCTATTAACTTCTTGTGTCCCGTAAATAGCTTGTTGTAAAGTTGCAGAAGTTTTAATTTTAGTTTGTTCCCAGTTGTCTTGACCAATTATTTTTTGTCCTAGAATTCCTATCTGTTGTAATTGCTTTCCTGCTTGAATACTGGTAACAAGAGATTCTAATTGCTGGTTAGATAGTAATAAGGCTTCTGATGAAGCATTCATCCCCTCAATATTTTCTAATTGGGTAATTATTTTCTGACGGTAAGTAAAACCGGCAAATGATATTGTAGCTAGTCCTAATATTCCTAAAATGGTAGCAGTAATTTGGCTACGGCGTAATCTTTGTTTTACTTTCCTGGCTTGTTGTAATTGCTCTTCTGTACATGCGCAAATAAATTTTTGTGCGGTTTCTGTTAACTCGTCATTATATTTGATGTAAATCTCTTCCGCTTTTGCTAACCTGACACCCCTTAATAAAAAGTCTGGTTGTTTATTATTTTTATGCCATAATATAGCAGAATGTTCTATTTGTCTTTGAAGTTGTAAACGCGCTCTATTTTCGTCTAACCACCAACGTAATGTTGACCAGTGACGAATCAAAATTTCGTGGATAACTTCTACTGTTGCTTCTTGGCGCATTGCTTCTTGTAGCAACTCATCATCATCAGGGGGATTGTCTCCACTTCTACTGGTTGGTTTTGGAATACAGTTATCTAAATTGGTAACAATTAATTTAGCTGCGGTTAACTTTTGTAGGGTTTTCTCGACTAATTCAGCAGGATATTTTCCTACTATTAAATCTGATTTGGCGACGCGACGACGAGTATCTTCTGTACCATCACCAATTTTCGTGAGATTGAGAAATATCCACCGCACGCATTCTTGAGTTTTCTCATCTAAACTGTCATATAATTGTTGTGCTTGTTGTTCTAATGCACCTTTGATACCGCCTAATTTTCTGTAAGCACGAAAAGTTAAAACTCCTCTTTCCCGAATTTCCCAGAGTTTTTGTAAAACAAATTGTAATAAGGGTAAGTCTCCTGTTCCACCATTCAACTCTTGCAGTAATACTTCTACTAATCCAGATTCCACTTTTAAGCCTACTTGGGTAGCAGGTTTCATTATGGCGTTGCGATAATCGGACTCTGTGAGATAGGGAGGTACTAAAACACTAGATTGTTGTAAAATTTGGGATAATTCGGGTATTTCTAAGCACGAAACCACAAAATCAGCCCTGACCGTCAAAATTAACTTAAAACGATCGCCAGCATACTCTATAGTTTTCAATAATAAACCAATAAATTGCGCTCTATCTGCTTCTCCCGTCAAAGTAAACAATTCTTCAAACTGATCTACTGCCAACACTACCATTGGTTCAGTACGAGTCCGTAACCATTGAATAAAAGCATCTGCACCTTGATACAATAAAGACTCGATTTGTAATTGCTGCCGTGCTTTTTGCTTTTGGGTACCGTAATCAATTAAACACTTTGCCAGAGACTGGAAAGGATTACTACCAGGTCGAAAACATTTTAACATCCAGCTATCGCTTCCTGGAATCTGTTTTCCCAAACGGAGTTGATGAAATAAACCTGCTTGAATCACAGAAGACTTACCACTACCAGAAGCACCCACTACTGCTAAAGTAGTTTGGTGACTAATCTGATTAATCAGTTTTTGAACTAAAGCTTCTCTTCCATAAAAATATTCAGCTTTATTCTCTGTAAATGCTTCTAAACCCATATAGGGACATACATTAATATCTAAAATAGTCGAATCATCTTTATGTCTCGGGGCTTTACTCTTCTCTGGTAAAACTTCAATGACTCCCCTTGTCCCAGATAACCAAATCTGAGGGACAATGTTGGTACCAGCTAACTCTATTTGTAACTGAGATATCCAAGTAGCTACCGATAACCCAGTTTCAGGGTCACTTTGCTGTAAGGTAGAGACTAAGGCTTCAGTAAATTTTTGTAGGTTATCGCGACTAAGATTTATTCCCCCTTGTATCCCACTCTTAATAGTCCCCCAGTTTCCATCGTAAGACAGAATACATTGTCCGCGATCGTATTCTAACTTCAAATCTTCTATCCAATCAGCAATACCATCCCCTTCAGGAAAATCTAAAATAACAATCTGTTGGGTAACAGGAGACTGATGTAATATCTTTCGCAACCATTCCCGAGAAATATACGCACCATCACGAAAAACTAACCAAGCTTCCCCCCCTTTCCCGTATTGTATTCTTCCTCGCAAATATAACAACGCTGTTGTAGTTTCCGACTCCGATATTACAGCAGTATTGAGACAAGACTCTATTGCTTCTTTGACATCTGTCCATTGTTTATTACTGGAAGGGAAATACTCTAATTTAAATTTCCCTTTCCCTCGCAACACCTTACTCAAATCTAATGTAGTTTGGTTAATCCCCAAACCATCTATAATCAGAGCTTTACGGGGTAAGCTAATGTGAGTCTTAACTTGACGCTTCCCAATAACAACCTTTCCGAAACCCTCTACTATCCGCTTCGGAGTCTGTAAAGGATATTCCGACTGTAACTGTCTTTCTCCTCGACTACTCTTTTGCTGGTTAATTAATCTTATTTGTTGATTACTGCGATCGATATACCGTAGAGTTTTATGATAGACATATTGATATAACCCATCTGCATCAATAATTCCCTGAGAGTCTGCTGCTTCTCCTCGCAACCCTCGCATCAGATAATAAGTAAAAACTCCATGTCCCAACTCGGGAAACTCCCACGACTGCTGATTTTTATCGCAAGACAACAACCCATAGAAACCTTTACTTTTTTGTGCTTTTTGGCGTAAAACTTGGACTAATTGATTGCTAGGGTTGGGTAATGATATTCTGCTTGTACCCCGAAAAGTCATACCTCCGCTATGACAAGCATCTAACCATACTAGTTGTTGACTCGCTTTACATTGTCCTAGCAGTCTTAAGATTGCATTTAATGGTAAAGCTGTAGTAGCTAAATGTTTTTTCTGGGTATCTCCTAAACAAAGATATACTTGTTGGGTTGAAGCGTCTAATATCCCGTGTCCGGAAAAGTAAAATAAGATAGTATCTTTAGATTGAGCAGATGATGCGATGCGCTGTAAGCTAGCAGCTACTGTTTTTAATACTGGCTTGCTGTCAGCAAAGTCATGATGTAGAGTAATCTCTCGCGTGATGTCTGTCGCTTCAGTGAGTGCTTCTCCTAATCCCTGACAGTCTAAGGCAGAATATTGTAGTGATGGTAATTCTACGTCTTCATACTGGTTTACTCCCACCAATAATATCCAGAGTTTGGCTATCTGGGTTGGTTGGTTGGTTTTTGGGAGAGTTTTAACTGCGCGAGGACACATCAGAGTTTCTAGAAAGATGTCAGTATTTCTACTTTAGGTTATATGTTTGTGTTTTATGCAGTTTTTAATTTAAGTTTCACCCAAAGTCCCTAATTGACATACTCTACGACCAAGCTACGCTATGGTCGCAGAATCTGAACAGCCAGTTACCTGACCATTCCTCCACTCAAATTCTTGTTTCGAGGGTTCTTAGGCTCATAGGGCAACCCCAATGATGTCTTCGATTCCGAACTCCTAAGCGTAACTTTCGAGGGGACTCCCCGTAGTTGAGACGGACGTGCTTCCCAAAATTTTAAGTCCACGGTTAAGCAGGTTAGAAGAGGCTTGTATATCTGCGTCTTCAATGTACCCGCATTCAGAACAGAGAAACTTCTCTTTATCTCTATTTAGAGGTGAGATATAGCCACAACAACTACACTGCTGACTACTGAATTTTGGGTCAACCTCAGCAACTATTAAGCCTAACTTCGCAGCTACAGCTTTAGTTTTAAGCTTTAATTCTCCCCAAGCAGCATCAGCAATAACATGATTTAAACCGCGTTTAGCTGTTTGACCATTTCTAAGATATCTTCCTGTTAGCGTCTTGCTGCAAACCAGCCGACCTTCTCTTTCCTACTTTTGTCCAAGGATAACCAACTGTAGCTGATTTGTTGACGGAGCAAGTTAGGGGACAACATTCCCCTTGATTGTCTAGTCGAGAGTAGTTCCCCAAGATAGGGCGAAGTACAAAGTGAGTAAGCTTCAATCCTGTCTCGCAAGCAAAAATTATAGTGCGCCCTGAGCATTGACAACCAATTGGTCATCAAAGCGTAACTAGAGACTCTTTATTAATGCTAGTTCAATATAAATATTATGAATTAATTATTAATGCGGAGCAACACTGGAATCGCATTACAAAATTTAATCCAGAAACTGAAAAAATTAAAGAACTTTATATAGAACAAAAATTTAGAGATATTATGGTTAATGATCGCTGGTTAGAAATTACTGATTATGACAGTGAAATGTATCATAAAGCTTTAGCTTTGATGGATTTATTTAATCCTAAAAAAAGTAAGAATAATATTGATACAACTGCTATAGTCGCTGCTGGTAGTGGTGCTGTTACAGGTGCATTAGCTACTAATAGTATTGGCGGTATTGGTGTTGCTGCTGGTGGTACTGCTTTCAGTGTGGGAATGTTAGGATTAGCTACTATGGGAACAATCGCAGGTTTAGCTGTTTATGGCATGGGTAAAGCATTAAAATAATAGGATTGGTTCTAGTAAAAAGCGATCGCTTATTGTCTAGCTTAGTGCGATCGCTTTTTAAGTTTAATTCCAGTCATCTAAATTTAAAAGGGCAATTTTAAATTAGTTGAATAAGGTAAAGTAATAATAAAGCTACGAAATACAGATGCAACTTTTAAACCAGCTTCTGAGCAATCTTGAAGTATATAATCTCTACAACCTAAATTTTGGGTTTTGCTCGTAATAAGTCCTAAGATAACATCAGGAATAGTAGAGTAATAAAATAATATAGTAGTTTCTAAAATTATGCTATCCCACTAAGCCACTGCTCTCAATATTGATTAAAGAATTAAAAAACGAGAAATAAAATGACTGAACTATTAGACAAGGCTATAGCCAAAGTAAAAACCTTATCCACAGAAGCACAAGATGCAATTGCAACTATGATACTAGAAGAACTAGAAGATGAAACAAAATGGGATAGTTCTTTCGCTAATTCTCAGGATATCTTAGCCAAACTTGCTACTGAAGCGTTAGCAGAATATCATGCAGGTGAAACTGAAGAATTAAATCCTGATACTTTATGAATTCTCGGACAACTATTCAGTTTCGTAAAAATTTTTCTAATCTACCAAAACAAATTCAACAACAAACCAGACAAGCATATCGTCTATTTAAACAAAACCCGCAACATCCTAGTTTAAGATTCAAAAAAGTCCATTCTGAGTTACCAGTTTATTCCGCTAGGATTACGAAAAACTATCGTGCAGTAGGAATATTAGAAGATAATACAATTATTTGGTTTTGGGTAGGGACTCATGGGGATTATGATAAATTACTGTCTGTATTGTAACTGTTTTATAGACAACAAATAGTATTATGCTGAATGTGCTATTGCTAATAACTTAAAAAATATTCTCTAAATATCCTCTAGGAGTAATCATCCAGTCTTGATAATTACAAGTATTACTATTGCCAATAATAACTGTCGTCAGCATATCGATCGCATTATCTAGCATTGTCTCTAAAGTGGTAATGGTAATCTGTTCTTCCTCACGATAAACAGAGCGTACAATAGCAACAGGTGTATTTTTATCTCGATGTTTTAAGAAAATTTCTTGTGCTGTAATAATTTGTTGAGTGCGTTTTTGCGATCGCGGATTGTATAATGCAGTTACAAAGTCAGCCATTGCTGCTGCTTCTAAACGCTTCTTAATTACTTCCCAAGGAGTCAGCAAGTCACTAAGACTAATAGCACAAAAGTCGTGCATTAAAGGCGCACCAACTCTAGATGCTGCTGCTTGAAGTGCGGAAATCCCTGGTAATACCTCTACTTTTGGGGTGTTTCCATCCCAATGCTGGACTTTTAATTGTTCTAATACTAAGCCAGCCATTCCATAAATACCACAATCTCCAGAGGATACAACAGCTACGGTTAAACCCGATTCTGCTAAGGATATTGCTCTTTCTCCTCGTTGTTTCTCTTGGGTTATAGGGAAAGACTCAATAATTTGTTCGGGACGTAATAAGGGTTGAATGAGATCGAGATACAGAGAATAGCCAATTACTACATCTGCTTCGGTGATGGCAACTTTCGCAGCAGGGGTTATTTGCGCCAGACTACCGGGTCCTATTCCCACTAAATACAGTTTACCTGTTCTTCCTGTATATTCCCGATTTGCTTTAGCGACTGCTACTGTTACTCCTCCTGGTTTACCTTTTTCCTTAAATACTTGCTTGGGAACAATTAATGAGTTTACATCCTTCTCGACAGCACATATAGCAGCAGCTTCTGCCACACTAGATGTTCCTACTTCTTGTCGCACTATTTCCGAAGGAGTGGGTACAGTAACTTGTTTTAATTTTTCAGAAGTAAAAGTTTTTAAAGGTACATTCCAGCAATTACATAACTCTAAAATACCTACTTCATCTGCTTTAATATCTATAGTAGCAATTCCTGCGATCGCATCATGAGCAAGGTTATATTTTTCACAGGTAGCAATAACTGCTTGTTCAATAACTACTGTAGAAGTACCCCTCTCGCAACCTATCCCAATCCATAATACTCTCGGATGCCATTGGACTTGAGGTAATTGGGATTGTGTAAAATTTCTTTTTTGCTCACTAATCCAGATACGAGCTTGAGGTATTGTGGTGGTAGCAGAGTCAAAATCAAAAATCTTATTTTCTAAGTGCTTATGTTGCCATAAAGTATTACCGGTCTCCTGAATTACTTGTACTTGTTCCTGGCGAGCTAGAGCAGCCATTACCCCAGTCCAATTTCCTGAACCTTTAACCCAGCCATAGGGATATCCTAAAATATCTATTGCTGGCAATTGTAAACTACTAGAAGCACCTGTAATAACTGGCGTAGCATCAATTTGATGAGCAATGAGCTTGGCTAGTAAGTCTGCACCCCCTTGATGTCCACTACAAAGACTAATCACAAATTTTCCTGCTCTATCAATCACTATAACCGCAGGATCACAATCTTTCCCTTTCAACAAGGGTGCAATTAACCTAATTACCGCACCAGTAGCTAAACAAAATACAAAAGCTCGGTATTTTCGCCAAATATTAGTTAAATGTTCTGATAGAGAATCGTTGTAATATTTCAGGTTATCTCGGGCTAATTCTTGATTTTCCAAGCTTTTGGTACTATTTGGTAGCCAGATAGTAACTGGTAAATTTTGCGATAGAGACCGAATAATTGGGATTTCTTGAGTATTGGTACTGAGAAATGCAATTGGTTGAAATCGCTCAAAACTGGAATTATTCACGGAAATTTCCTAAATGGATTAGGGATAGCAGCAATATTGTATCGATTCAATCTACTTTTGGCGTAAAAAATTAGACCTAAAATTCAGTATTTGTTCCATTGTTGCTTAAGAAGCAAAACAGCTAGCCTATGAGTGTAACCTATTAGTTACCCCTTTTATCATGCAAAAGGTATAACAATAATATCGAGAAGTAATTTTACGCAGTATAAAATACTACGTAAGATATAGCTATGACTAAACTAATAGTTTTACTATGGAGATATCTTGATATATCTACAGTATAATCTATTAATAATAAGTAGTATTTTGGGGGTTAAACGATTGTGGATTTAATATATTGACTTAATAAATTTAGCCAAAAATCCAATAAAAATCTTCAATTAAGATAGCTAAGATACTACTCAACCATAATATTTGCTATTTGTTATAGGAAAATCAATGATATCAACTAACTCACTTTTCGATTTATTAAGTGCTGAAACAAGTAATTTTACTGGTAAAGTATTAGTTCAATCTTCCAAAAATATTGAATGGAAATTATACTTTTTGCTTGGTAAATTAATTTGGATAAAGGGGGGTAGCCATTATAATCGTTCTTGGCTGAGGTGTTTAATTAAATTTTGTCCAGAGATTAATTCCGAGGAACTTTTTGTAGATACTAAACATTACTACGAATGTCCTCAATATCAAACTTTATATTCCCTTGCTAATAGAAAGCTGATTAGTAAAGATTGTATTAAATCAATTATAGAAACTAGAATTAAAGATAACTTTTTCGATATTTTACAAGAACACCGAAGCAAAGGGGTAAAATATGTTCTTCAGCCAAATAGTCCCTCCAACATATTAAGTTGTGGCTTTAAACCTTCTTTAGTAATGATTGATTGTCAAAAAATTATCAAGATTAGTCAAAAGTATCTATCATTTTTAGGGAAAGCAGGATTACAAAATATATCTTTTAATCATGCTCCTAAAGTATTAGACGATAAGCAACTACAACAGAAAGTTGATCTGAAAACTTATGGAAACTTGATGAATCTATTTAATGGTAAATTGAGTTTGCGAGATTTAAGTTTAAGGTTAAATAAGGATGCTATCAAAGTTGGTTTATCTCTAGCTCCTTATCTTAAACAAGGAATAGTCAAGCTGATAGAAATCCCAGATGTAGCTAATAATGTAACTCCTAAACAATACAGTTCTCAGGTTTTGAGAACTGGAACATCAAGCCCACAACTAACTGTTGCTTGCATTGATGATAGCAAGGAAGTACATCAGATGATGAACAAAATTGTTATTAAATCTGGTGGTAGATTAGTGGCAATTAAAGATGAGTTTCAAGTAATTCCTAGTTTAATTGAACATACTCCTGATGTAATTTTTATTAATATCGCAATGCCTGTAGTGAACGGTTATGAATTATGCTCTCAAATTAAAAGAGTCAATAAATTTAATCAAATACCTATTATTATGCTATCAGATAATAAGTCTATAAGCGATCGCATGAGAGCCAAACTAGTTGGTGCTAATGATTTTATGATGAAACCAATTAAGGAGGAGCGAGTAACTAAAATTATCGATAAATTAGCTTCTGATTCTGTTAATTCTCAACCACAACCCACTTCAGTTTTAGCTTTTAGTTAAACATTTATTATTGATGTAACGATCTTGCCTCACGTTAAAATTAACAACTTATGCCATCAATATTTTAAAACCCTAAATCTGCTTTTGCTATTTCCGCAGCAGTAAATACTACCTCGTCTGTCTCCTCTTGCCAATCGCAACAGCCAAGCTCGCTGTAAAATTGAGTATCATAGGAGCGAGTTCTAACTACTACTGGCATTGGTACAGCATGACCTAAAACTAAAGCCTGTTGTTTGGAGTCTAATTTAGCTAAAACAGACCGCAAACCAGTCGCCCCAGAAACACCTGTAAAGATAGCATCAATATCTTTTTCATCATTTAACAGACAAGTGATCCTTGTGCCAATTTGAGACATTACCTCGTTATCAATTCCTGAAGGACGCTGATCTACTACCAGTAGAGTTACAAAATATTTTCGCATCTCTCGGGCGATTGTGCCAAAGATAGTTTGATGAACAATACTAGAATCTAGGAAACGATGGGCCTCTTCAATAGTAATCACTAATTGTTGAGGACGGTCTAAAGGATTTTTAGTTTGTAAAAATTTGTCAGCTTTTTTGACGTAGCTAGCGTGAATGCGTCGCGTGATCATATTAGTCGCTAACATATAAGAAAGCATATTAGATTGAGAACCAAACTCGATAATGACGTGCTTTCCTGCATCCAAAGAGTGTAAAATCTGCTCGATATAATTATGAGGACAAGCAGAACGAATATATTTTAAACTTTCCATACGCAACAATTTACGTTGCAATGCCATAATTGACCCTTGATGTCCCTGTTTCTCTTCACAAAAAATCTTGATATCTTCATTGGTCATATTCAGTAACCGTATAATCCAAGATTTTCCATATTCATTACAGAGAATATTGGCATTATCAATAGCAGCATCAGAAAGACCCAATTCTTTTGCTACTAACTTTAAATCTTCTATTTCAATTTGGTCATAACTAAGATACATCTCTTGAGCATCTCTAACTCCCCGTCTTTTAGTAGATTCAGGATCGAGGGTGTAGATTTCGACCTGTCCAGGGAATAGCTGTCGTAACCCCTTAACTGTACTGACTTGTTTTCCTTCCTTCATCGCTTCCCAACCATATTCTGAGTGCATATCAAACATCAGATTTACGGCTGCTTCTTTGCGAATAATCCCAGAAATTAACAAGCGAGTGAGAAAAGACTTACCAGTTCCCGATTTTCCGAAAATCCCGTTACTTCTCTCTACAAAGCGGTCTAAATCAATGCAGATGGGAACTTCCATATCTAGAGGTTGACCGATAGAAAAATTGCGGTGATGGGGGTCATCTTCCCAACCGAACACTGAGCGAAAATCCCATTCTGTGGCTTCATAAACTTGACTAAAGTGAGAAGGAATAGTTTTTACTGGTAATAGCTCTAATTCTGTACTAGTTTCGACCCTTAAAGCAGCTAACTTATTATTGATTGCTTCTGGTGAAAGTCTTTCTTTCCTTTCATCTTCTGTTGCAGTAGGAGTAAACATTAACATTGGTGCAAGCTCAATTGTGCCATAAGTACCACTTCCTGCCAGAACATCTTGTAAAAAAGTGTCTTCTATAGCTGGAGGATTAGCTAAAATGCGATCGCTGGATGCTCCTAAAGCTACATCTGTAAGCAGACAAAAAAAGCGGGATCTTCTACCTTGAACTACTAAAAACTTGCCTACTCGCATATCTTCTACGGAAATATCAGGATGCAGTCTAACTTCTAATCCTTTAGTTAGCGAACCTTGAATTACTGAGCCTAAAGGGATGTCTGAGTTCATGAATTTTTTTATACCAATTCCAAAAATGATAACTTCGATAAATCACCAAGAAATAAATTTCTTGGCGCTTTACAGAAAAGTCCTATCAAGAGGACTCTTCTCTAGTTTTGATAACAGTTATACCAATACAATAAGTAATAAGTAATAAGTAATAAGTAATAAGTAATAACAATCAAACCCTCTGACCCTCTGACCCTCTGACCTCTGACCTCTGACCTCTGACCTGGAGACCCAATCCCCAATCACCAATCCCCTATTCCCTATCACTACTATATAATTTATCGATGCACCGACTAATTATAAGTTTTCTTCAAAAAACGCTAATGCCATACCGATTAATTCGGGGCTAAATCTTTCTTTGTTAGCACCACGATAAGAATGGGTCATGTCTGATTTGCGAACAAAAGTAACAGGTACTCCTTTGTCTTCTAAGGCTTCGACTAAAATTTCACTTTGGCTAATGGGGACAATTTTATCTAACTCTCCGTGAACTACTAAAACAGGAGGGTCTTTACTATCTATGTAAGTAATAGGATTAGCTAATGCTGCTAATTCCAGATTTTCTGCTACTGCCCCACCTAATAATTTGTAGGTTACTTTGGTATAGAGCAACCAGGGAACACCACGATATTTTTGGGGAATTTCTGGGTTAAAAGGTTCACTAAATGCGGGAGGTACTTGAGTAAAATCTGTAGGTGCAAACCAATTACATACTGCTTGAACTTCACTAGATACATCTAAATTACCTTGGTTTCCTTCCAGTTCAGCCACTCCCCCAGAAGTTCCCAGTAAAAGGCTTAGATGTCCTCCTGCGGATGCACCCCAAGCACCGAATTTACTAGGGTCTAAGTTATATTGTGTTGCATTAGCTCTCAACCAACGCACCGCAGCTTTAGCATCATGAATTTGAGCAGGGAAAATCGCTTCTGTGCTATAACGATAATTAATACAGGCGATCGCGTATCCTTTTTTGGCTACAATTTCCCCTGGACATATTTCTTTACTAAATTCTAACCAGCCACCGCCATGTATATAAATTAGTAGTGGTTGGGGTTGTTGACTACCTTCGACTACTGGTAAGTATAAATCTAATAATAACTGTTTGGTTTCTCCTTGATGTTGATAGGTGGCATATTCTAGGTCACGGATAATATTAATTACAGGTTGTTTCGTCTGACAACCTGTAAGTAACAGTGCTAAGGGAAGCAAAAACTTAAAACATTTAACATTTAACATTTATCAATTAAATTTTTAATGTTCAATTAGCTTGCATAATATAGAAATCAATCAACTTTTCATCTATTAACAATCAATAAAAACCAGGGTATTAAGCTGTACCTCACAAAGGGGGATAAGCTGCTACGCAGCTAGATTGTATAATATCAAGACAAGAAAAATTAGCGACCCGCGTACTCGAAGAGCGTCGAAGACTAGCGGTTGCCTTCGGCACCACCAAGAGAA
>JAAUYH010073594.1_pt1 | contig 15890 bp, 15 predicted proteins | sample 7278061 | NCBI WGS metagenome assembly JAAUYH01 (sample SAMN14350203, study PRJNA611818) | marine sediment metagenome | isolation source: surface marine sediment (0.6m) | place: French Polynesia: Moorea | collected 2018-08
TTAGTCGAGAGGATGTGCAAAATTTGCATCTTGTAAAGTTGCTTTAAAGAGGATATTGTAAGCAGATAAGGAGAAGTTTACTAATGAAATACCAGGTTTTTCGACGCTACTGATTTAAAACATAAATTAAATAGTAATACTAATATAGCTTTTGGTTTTTGGCTCTTGGCTATTAGCTTTTTGAGAACATATTACAGAAGATGATAAATTTGCTTTTCCTAGCTTGATTCAGCAACGCCGAATTTTATGATTACTGAATCGACGCTTGAGGAATAACCTTCAGCATAGAGTCCTGCTCAGGGTTAAAATGGAGATATAGACTCCATATCATACTTACTTCGTTCAATGCTCTCCAGGTTAGTTTCACCCTGTTCGCTCCAGATCAACGAGCTCAATCTGTCTCGGTTGCTAGATTTTCTTCCCTGGGTCACTATTCTTAGTTTATTTTTGATGACAACTGGTTGTAGTTCCTGGCGGACGCGATTCTCACGAACCACTGCTGATTGGACCCACCGCTCTGCAGAAATCGCCTGTTATTCTGGTGGCAAACTCATCTATTCGGGTAAGACTGATGGCAAGGTATTCTCGGAAACCAATTCCGATGGATATATTTTTATTGCAGCTGATGACAAAAAACTCAAAGAAGTTTCTGGCGACTGTATAATCAGGTACGAATAAGCTTTAAACTAACCTAGGTTGTTTTCTTTGACCGAAAAACCTCAGAGCGCAAGCCCCTGCTTTCCTTAAACCAGAATTTTATGATTACTGAATCGAGGTTCTAGTAGAGCGTCAACCTTGTTTTGAGGAATAAATTTTTTCCCATGCTCCGAAGCTCCCCGCTCCCCTGCATACTTCTATTCCTCATTTCTATCTTGACAGACTACTAGGGAGTATAGGGTGTATTAGAAGCGGTCGTTTTACTATCGATTACCCTACCTTTACTAAGAAAAGATATGCCTTGCTGCGAAGTAGTACTAACCATAACGGCTTCCAAAATGGGCTCAAAAACTTCTGTTGCAGCAACCCACTCTACGATAAAGTTAGCACCGGAGCCGCCCGTTTGATCATTTTGATCCACTATAAATTCAGTTGAAGCCAATGGATCTAGTCGCAAAGGATTTTCTAAATGATCTTTAACCAAGTTACCATCAGAATCGTAGTATTTAACGGAAGTAATGATGATGGGATTGTGGGAGTCGGTGTTACGCACACTCAAGGTAGCAGCTAATTGAAGAGTTCTAGTTTTACTAAAGAAATAAATCTCGGAATAGATCGGAACATAGATTGTTTGACCTGTGGCAATTTTCAATGTTTCATCCAATTGTACTTCCTGAGGTGAAATCTGGGAGGAAGCAGGTGAATTTGACTGTTGGGAGTTTATTTGCGTCTTTGGTGACGAAGTACAGCTGGACAGAAAAACTAGACAAATAACTAAACAAGAGGGCAATAATTTCATTTTTCTGCTTATACTCATTACTGTTCAATCCTAGATAGAGTCTATATTACCAGGATTAATCGCAGTATCGGTTTGAATAAAATCAAGCAAGACGTTTATCGGGTATCCCAACCTGAGCACTGGAACGATTAAGAGTGCTAATAATCCCCAAAGTTACGGTGTTATCCAATCCCAAAGGATTGCCTACCGCGATCGCCGAGTCGCCTACTTGTATTTTACTAGAATCACCCAAGGGAGCAACATTCTAGCTTTGATGAATTTTGTGTGCCAAGTTGACATACTCCCCGACCTAAAGGCACGGGGATTCTGGGGTCAAGCAGCAATAGCGCTCAAAGAGTGACTTACATCGCCTAACCCAAGAGAAGATGCCCCTTCTCTTTGAATATTCTTAGCTGCATTAAGATCTCGATCGACCTCTCCACAATTAGGACAATCCCAAGATCTCTCTTTAAGAGACAATTCTTTATTGTGATAGCCACAATCAAAACAGGTTTTAGAGCTAGGATAAAATCTATCAATAACATGAATTGTTTTACCTTTTTTGTTGGCTACTGTCTCTAAAATTTCTAAGAAAGTTGAAAAAGCTAAATCGCTCACTTTTCTCCCCCATAGCCTCTTCATCCCATTGAGATTCAAGTCTTCAAAAATAAGCACATCATATTCATTAGTTAATTGATGAGCTAATTTCCAAAACCAATCTTTTCTTTTATGTGAAATTTGCTCATGAACTCGATTGAGATTATCTTTGGCTTTATACCAATTATTAGAGCCTTTCTTCTTGCTAGATAATTTTCTACTAGCAGCCTTTAATTTAGTTCTAAATTCCTTGAAGAATAAAGGAGATTTTATAGTTGTTAAGTCACTTGCAGTTAAGAACGTTTTTAATCCGAAATCGAAGCCTGCAATTTTACCTGTCACGACTCCAAAAGATTCATCAATAAAATCAGTCACCACTATAATGAATAACTCATCAAGGGGATTACGCTTAACTGTTAGTGTTTTAACCTTTCCTTTGAGCTCTCTGCTTTTAGAAAACTTATATACTTTATTACCTATACGAACTTTGTTGTCTGCTAGGAATTTATATCCAGCTTGTTTTAAAGTGTATGATTTATACTTTCTAGTTTTCTTAAAGTTAGGTGGTCTAGTGCCAGACTTAGATTGCTTGAAGAATAATTTGTAGGCTTTATCGATTCTCTGACAAATATCTTGTACTGCCTGTGAACCGACTTGCTGCCAGTATTTTATTCTTTTTCTTAGTTTGGCGATATGCTTCATTAACTTATACAAATTCAAGTGCTTGCCAAAGATTCTGTAGTATCTTTTATGCAAAGCAATACAATGATTATAGATACTCCCAGCAGCGTTAATTTGCCGATGGAGTTGTCTATTTTTCTTTGATTTGTATAGCTTGAATTTGTATGTTTTCATGTTGTTATTGTATCATTAATTGATACAAAAGCCGTCCTGAAGGACGGGGCTTTAAACCCAGGTTATTGGTAAAAAAAATTAACTATAACCCGTTCATCTTTCAAGTTATCCGCTTTTAGCTCCAAGCTCAAGGCACGACATTATAAGGCGGGGTCTGCCCGCTGCGGTGACCGGTGTTCCCTGGTCAAAATCAATAGTTGACTCTTGGTAAACGATGTTTGAAGCCACAAAGAATTTCCCAGGAAATAGTATCTAAAATATTGGCCCAATCATCTGCCGTAATAATATGTTCCCCTTCTTGGCCGAGTAACGTAACAATTTCTCCTGGTTGCAGATTATCAAGATGACTGACATCTAAAATCAATTGATCCATTGTAATCGCTCCAATTTGTGACACTAACTGCCCTCGAATGATCGCCTGTAAACGGTTGGAGAGGTTTCTAGCTACTCCATCTGCATAACCAATTCCCACAACAGCGATCATCATATCGCGATCGCAGATATACTGATAACCATAACTAATACCTGTACCTTGGGGAATCTTTTTAACTTGAGTAACTCTTGCTTTGACTTGTAACACAGGCTTGAGATCCACTTGATTCTTGAGATGGGATGCCGGATACAAACCATAGATCGCTAACCCTACTCTTACAAGATCGTAATGGAGAGCAGGATCTTGTAACGTGGCAGCAGAATTAGCCATATGTAATCGGGGAGGGATGATTCCCTGGGCTTTGATTTGTGCGATCACCTCTTGGAAGCGTTGATGTTGCAAGTTCATAATTGTCTTATCAGGATCATCTGCGGTAGCAAAATGGGAGTAAATTCCTGCTATTTCTAAATTCGGTAACTGGCACACCAAGGAAACGAATTCGAGGGCATTTTGCCAGTTGGTTCCCAGACGAGACATTCCCGTATCTAACTTAAGATGGACGGGCAAAGAGCTATTGAGCGTATCCGAAAAGATTAAAGCTTGTTGAGGGTTACAAATGGTCGCTTGTAATTGCCATTGCGCGATCATATTTATTTCTGCGGTGGAGTTAATCGCTCCTAAAAGCAAGATAGGAGCATTAATTCCTGCTTGACGTAATTCGATGCCTTCAGCTAAAGTCGCAACCGCCAGCCAAGTGGCACCATGTTGTAAGGCTGTCTGGGCCACTATCACCGCACCATGACCATAACCATCTGCTTTAACCACTGCCATTAAGGCAGCCTGAGGAGATAAGATACTCTTAATTTGTCTAACATTATGGGCTAAAGCATTTAAGTCAATTTCAACCCAGGCCCGTTGGCGTTCAATAAATGGGAAATGTGATTCTGAATTAGTAAGGTTTTTAACCGAAGATGAGATTTTACTATGTTGCTGCCAACTGACCATTCTCTTTGCTTGAAAAATCTTTTATTTTGGACATCTTAACTCAAAGATTTAAAAATCAAAAAAAGGACTATCCCTAATAATTCTAAGGATAATCCCTCTCAATTTTGTCTAGACAATCGTGTTTACTTCCCAATAAACAAACTATGCAAACTTAATTTACCCTTCGATAACCAACTAACTTAAAGCTGCATTACTGCGATCATAGGTTTTACTAAAACTGCTACTTGGCTTGCCTTGAATAGTTGTCCAATATTGACTATCCACGTCTACCCCAATTTCTGAAGCGGTACGACGAAGTAGAGATTGTTGCCGATTTTTCACTGCATGACGATGACGATTAAATAGTGCACGGGATTGACTCTGAGCTGACATAAGATTAACTCTCCAAATAACTTATTAAACTTAATTTTGTTTAACTTCTAAAATATTTTATTGTTTTGATAGCACTAGCTTAACTTTTTTCTGTAGCATTAGCTACATTTTTTTTGTTTTTTTTACAAAAAGTCATTATCGGCTAGGGAAGAGGATCGGGAAATTCAGCGATCGCGGATAAAAATTAGTACTTTTGTATTCTGTCTCAAGATATTAAAATTGCTCATTCTCGGCAGTAGCCCCTCACAGATTTGCACAAATGATTTAGGATTGCTATAACAATTCTATTTGAGTCATGAAAATTTACGAGGCAAAAAAGCAGAAGGCATAAATTATGAATATTCCAGTAAAAGAAATATCTATGGGGCTTGCTAGGGGTGATTTACGCCGAGTTCATCATATTGCTTTCAATGTTCAAGATATGGATGCTTCCCGATATTTTTATGGAACAATTTTGGGGTTGCATGAACTGACAGGGGATGAAGTACCTAAAACCTTGACTAAGTTGGTACAAGAAGGCAAAGTGGCTAATTTTGTCACCCCTGACGGTACAGTAATCGACCTATTTTGGGAGCCAGAATTGTCCCCACCAGATACTGATCCAGAAAAGAGTTTTACCCGCGCTAATCATCTTGCTTTTGATATTGAGCCACAACTTTTTGACCATGCGGTTGATGTTCTACGTCACCATGGGGTCAAAATTTCTACTGAGCCTGTGACTCGTCCTACTGGAAGAGGGGTTTATTTTTATGATCCAGATGGTTTTATCCTAGAAATCCGCTGTTCGCCTGAGATTTCATAAAATACAGACGCCCCCATATTTTTGAATTATAAAAAATTAGAGTACAGTTGGTTGGTGGCGATAACATCTTTTAAAAACTAAGATTTATCAGTCCCTTATCTTTATCAGTACCTCATCTTAGAACATGGAATCTCAAGCGATTTTAATCCACCATCACATCTTTAAAAATGCAGGAACTTCTTTTTGCTATGCGCTAAAACAATATTTTCAAAATCGGTTCCTAGAATATGATTTACCTAATAGTCGGATTATTACGCAAAAAGATTTAGGGAATTTTATTCAAGAGCATCCAGAAGCTTTAGCGATCTCTGGACATCATATTTGCCTTCCAACCCCACAAAATGCAAATTATCAAGCAATATCCTCAATTTTACTGCGCAACCCTTTTTCTAGAATTAAATCAATTTACAAATTTGAGCAGAAACAACAAGCCCATACTCCAGGAGCAATACAGGCGAAAAAACTCAACTTCAAAGACTATGTTTTGTGGCGACTGGAAGCTACTCCCAATATGCTGGGAAACTATCAAACCCATTATTGTTCGAGGAGTAAACCAGCCGATATTTGTAAACAACCCACAGAAGAAGAGTTGGAAATTGCGATCGCGAATCTCAAAACATGTGCCATAGTAGGTACGGTAGAAAGATATGAGAATTTTTTGCAGCTTGCCTCACAGCATCTGCGCCAATTTTATCCTGATATTACTTTGGGATACATGAGGCTGAATAGAACATCCCAATTACAAGAAAATGCTGAAGATATCAAAACTAACTTAGTAGAAGAATTAGGCGAGGAACTCGTAGCTGATTTGGAAGCGAAAAATCAACTTGATATGAAATTGTATTATGTAGCAGAGCAAATTGTAAATTATAATTTGAAATCGGTTACTATCGCCAGTCCGTGAACATTTAACATTGACAAGTGACCTTGCGGATTTTTCCTTATGTTTGCGTTTGCGCTTGCGCTTGCGGAGCTATACCCGAAGGGTCTGCTATACCCGCAGGGGCAGCTCTACCCGCAGGTACAGCTCCATCCTAAGGAGCTCCGCAAAAGAACGCACTAATTAAAAATTTAATGTTAAATAGCGATCAGTTATTAGTAAATAATTTAGCTTAAGAGGATGACCCTAGATTTTTGGGCTAAGACTAGCGGCACTTGGATTAATATTTTTACGGTTTTAATTGGTACTAGTTTTGGTCTAATTTTAAAAAATCGTCTTTCTGGGAAAATACAAAAGATTATTACTCAAGGTATTGGCTTAGTTACTATTTGGATTGGTGTAACAATGGCAAATAGCATGGGAAAAGTTACAGCAAGAGATATTAATGGTGTAGTACTCGGATTAGTAGCAATTGTCTTAGGAGCTATTGTTGGTGAATGGTTGCAAATTGAGGAAAAATTAAAAGCAATTGGTGATTTCTTAAAAGAAAAATTTCGGGGACAAGGATTATTTACTGAGGGTTTTGTGGCTAGCAGCTTGTTATTTTGCGTCGGACCGATGACTTTAATTGGTTGTCTTAAGAATGGCTTAAGTGGCGATGATACACTGCTCATAATCAAGGCAACTATGGATGGTATTGTTTCCATTGCCCTAGCTAATATTTATGGTATTGGGGTGGGATTTTCGATCATAGTTTTATTAGTTTATCAAGGAGGATTATCTTTACTAGCTGGTTTGGTTGCTGATGCTATTCCCGAGCCAAATAACGATCCCCATGTCTTGATTATTAGTGGAGTTGGTGGGTTAATGATTATGGCGATTGGTTTGAATTTACTGGAAATAACTAAGATTCGTGTTGCTTCTTTTTTACCTGCGATCGCTTTTGCTCCTTTGATTTACTATTTAGTCAGTAGATATTTTTAGAGCGTTAGGTAATCGATGCAGATTGGAACTACCAAAATTTACTCACTAGATTCAAAGATTCGGTAGCATTTGGTATTAATATTTTTCTACCAAACCTTTATTAAAGAACGCTGAAGAAAATTATCCTAAGATATTCAGCAATATGGTATTCTTAATTCCCATATTACTGTGCTCAAGTCTGATACCTTTTCTTCTTTATTACAGGGTTGTACAGCAAGTATTATCACCGTTTATAGTAAATTTTTCTACGACACATGAGCCAAAAATACAGGGGAGAAAGTCATACCAATTTGAATAAAAAATACGACAGATCAATGTAGGGGTTTGGCAGTGCCAAACCCCTACCTAAATTTCATGTGTAGCAAACATTCTTTAATTTGTTATCAAATTCGATTGAACAAATAAACTATAAAAATCAGTGTCAGTAAAATAGAGTCAAAAGGGTTGGGGATAAAAAGAGCTAAATGACATCAGACAAGCAGAAAGAATTGAAAGAACATGTAAAGATCATAGCCAAAATAATTTATGAATCAATTTTTTCAGAAGATTCTGATGATTCTGGATTCTCAATTTTTTTCTTTATTGTCAATTACTTTCTTAATTGTTTCCCTAATTTTTTCTTCATTGTCAATTACAATCGGTGTTAATTCAACACCTAGCTGCTGAGAAGGTCCAATTTTAGAAACAAATACTAGAGATTTTTTCATCAGCGATCCTAGATTATCTAAATTATTTTTGTCATCGACAGAAATAATATGATTCTCTCCTTTAGCATTACTCTGGAGAATAGTATCAAGCAGTTCTACTTCTTTATTATTAAGACTATCAAGATTCTGCCCCAATTCTTCAGACTTAATCGAATATTCCTCTGCATCAAGCAACTCATCAGCCAAAGCAAAAGCACTTGCCAAAAAAAGACGAGTCATGAGATATCCAGAGAGAAAACCACAGGAGCCAAAAAATACTATCGAAGAAGCAATAACAGTAGGCATTGCTTGATTGTCGGTAAATCCCTCTGAGAGGAAATTACTAAGTGCAGCTAAAAGACTGGGAACTCTATATAGTTGAGTAAGACCAATTCCTACTATCATTTTTGTGAGCCAGTCTGAAATCTCCTGAAGGTTTGTATTTGTTTGTAAACGCTGGTTTTGAGTGTTATTTTTGAACTCACTTGTTTGACCATCTCTGCTACTTATTTTTGGATTTGTATTCTCTGCCTGAGTTGATCGAGGTATTCCAAACAGAAAGCCAATTATAAAAGTACTTAGAAAAGATCCTCCAGAAATAATGAATAGAGCACTAAATATTATTCCACTATGAGTAGATATGGAACTATCATTCTGAGAGGTAGCCCAAGCAAAGACCGCAATACCAACAACACCGAAGAATACTATTAATAATAGAATATTTCTTGTCCATTTTATATGGCGATAATTAATTCGGGTACGTTGCTGATTCTTATAATTCTGTAGTGAAGTCATCAAGATTTCCTCCTTTGTGTAACTTGATTCATAGTTACTCGAAAGCAAATTGCGAAAATTTTGTTATCGAACTTATTTGTTAATAATCAAAACAAGTAAATTCAAACTATAATTTCGCTGGGTTACAGGTGATCTGAACCCAGCTTATGAACGCAGCTATAGTTAAATATTTTCTAAATAGAACTGAGCTCGGGCGATTACATCATCTCCATAATCGTGATGTGTTGTCCCCCGATTCATGCCATCGATGGTACTAACATTAGATACCCCAGAGTTATATGCTACACAAGCCCCCTTAAGAACTTGTTCATCTGGCCAATCGGGATGTTTTTTCGCTACTTGATCGCGATAATTACTAAAAATGCCAATAGCTTGCTCGACGTGGGCTTGAGAATAGGGATCGTCTCGTCCGAGGATAGTATGATAGCGTCTATCTACTTGTAGAATACCCCAGCCATGATTATTGTCTCCCCAACCAGGATCATTACCGAATTTCCCTAGAATGGTACCTAAGTGGCTTTCACGACTAGCAAGGGCAGCAATAATAGCTGCGGGGACGTTAAGCTTTTTGGCAACTTTCTTGATAGAAGTCAGTCTTTCTGGAGAAAGATTTTTCATGTCTCTCCGAGCAATTTCCCGACTTGCATCGACTCCTGGTGAAGAAATATTCTCTGGTTTGGCTGTTGCTTTCTTACAACCTTCGGTTGGACAATTTTTCAACGCTTTCTCCCATCGACCTATGGTTTCATTATCTAAATCGCCAAGATTATCATCATCATCATCTTTGAGATCTTCTTCATAGCCTTTAACAATCTCAACGTGAGGTTTGAAAGCATACCAGTTATACTTACCATTTTTGGGATCTTTTAATTCAAACTTCCAGTGATCTCCATTATCTTGTACCCAATTTACTAATAGTGGCTCGGCATCAGTTTTCGGAATGAAGTCAAACTTTCCTTGGGAATCAGTAATTTCAGAAGATTGGATAGGTTGACTTTTTATTACAGTCTTTTCTTTGCCATAAATAGCGGAATTACACAGACCAAGTTTTTTACAGGTATTTTCCCCAGCTATACCGTCTACTAATAAATCAGGCTGACTCTGTTGATAGTCTTCAACTGCTTTTTTCGTAATCTCACCAAATTTGTCATCAACAGCAATATTTAATTTTTGCTGGAGCCAACGAACATCTAAACCGCTAGTGCCAATCTTCATCACTTCGATATTTTCAATGAAATCGTCTTCATCAATGCCACCCGCCAGCAGCTCGAAATTGAGATGAATTTTTTCCCCTTTGATAAAACAATAGGTATCAAGATCAACGTGAGAGCCATAATCCGTAGGACCACGAGAACCATGTCCTGCTTCTATGCCAATAGCTTGTCCTTGGGCGACTCTTTGTCCTACTGATTTCAGCAGTTTGGAACAGTGAGCATAGGCTTGATAACAGATATATGTTTTGCCCTGATAAATAAAAGGAATATCTAGTTTGACATGAATTCGATAGCCGTAACCCCCTTCTCGACCAGCTTTAGTCACTACTCCGGAATACATACTAATAACTTTAGTTCCGAACCCCTTTGTATAGTCGAAACCGATATTGTATTTGCCAGGACTGATGGTTCTCATCGAACCATCTCTAAAAATTGCTTTACGGGTAGAGCTTTTATACCCATGACCATTAGGCTCCATAAAGCCTGCTGTAACTAAGACAGTTCCCATAATTTTGTTAGTGTATTGCTTGTAAGGAGCGTATACTTGAGTTTCTGGGAAAGGTTTGTCAAATAAAATTGGAGTATCAGTCATAGTTAATCACCTTAATATTAGTTTTTATTTTTGAAGTATTTTTTGCATTTTCCTGATTTGTTTTTTCTATCTAGTTCTTCTAAGTACAGAAGATGCAGTTTTAATAATTTCCTGTTATGGCGGATAAACTGACCAAGCTTCAGCTTGATAGATAATGGAACCTTGTTCCGTGATGCTCAATAGATAGCTAAATTCACCTGATCCCTTGATGGTATAAACTGTATTTCCGTTTCGTGCTTGCCAAATAATTCCAGTTTCAGCCAAGTCCCCCTTTACTGCGGGAAGAATAATTTTTGCTTTAGTTTTTTTGTCATAGCCACAGTAGACAAAACTTCCATCTTGTTCTTTGAAAATAGAAATTTTAAAATCAGAAGTCTCATATCCATCCTCAAATATAGGTTGCTGGCAAATATTGATGCGCTCAATAATGTCAGCTTTTTGTTGTGAAGAAAAAGACATTGCTGCCCAACTAGGCATAGTTATATTGAGCAAGTATAAAGGCAGAAGAAGCCACTGACTTATTTCAGACTTCATTATTATTTGGTCATCAAGGTATTTTTTTGATTATATGTAATAGGCTGCTAAGCAGTTGGTTTTGCCTTTAATTGAATAAAGAATTTATTTAATTGATCTTCGAGTGACCAGCAAATATAAAATGCTCTTTTCGATTGCCTTTGCTACTATCAATCCATTCAATCCAGTAATGTCCTTCTTCAAAACTCCAATCCAAAATCGGATAATCTCCTGGGGATATTTTTACTAAACTTTCTGATGGTAGATCAGATGATTGTTCCGTAGAAGGTTTTAGAACAGTTTCTTCAGTAACAGTTAATGTTAGGGTTGTTGTCGTTGGAGATTGTCCGATTAAACCTGTAGTGATCGCATCTGCCATTTTATCTGCATTATAGAGATTCATATCCCTTGAAGAGTCACAAAAGCAACATTCAACTAAAATTGCTGGCATATTAGTTTTTCTGAGAACAAAAAAGCGTCTCTCTTTAACTCCACGGTTAAAAAATCCTAATTTCACTATTTCGTTTAAAACTGGAGTTGCTATTCCTTTGGCCGCATTACTGATGGCAAATATTTCTGTTCCATATGCATTACCATTAAAAGCATTAAAATGAATAGAAACAAAAATACTGACATTAGCAGCATTCGCTTTATCAACTCTTTGTTGTAAGGAATGATTTACACTTGTTGCGGATGTAGGAGTACAGTCAATAACTGTATGACCTGCGCTTTCGAGTTTATTAATTAAGCGCACTCCTACTTCTTTGGTTAATACATCTTCTTGTTTAATTCCGCTTGCACCTGTATCTGGAGGTGCATTATGTCCCATGTCAATACCAATTTTCATAGCATAATTTCCTTAGTCATTTTTTTCCACTCAAAATTTTATTTAATTGAATTTATACCTTCAGCCTTGTTTTCTGCTCATTTATTATCAAGTTGCCTAGTGGAATTTATTACAGTGCAACCAGAATAGCTCCAACTCTCAGCATGGCAGTGATAAATTGCTGTGTCCGAGCCGCATCATCAATATCACGCTTTAGCTGGCGTATCTCATCAAGAAGTTCTTGGGTGACTCGGTGATCTGGTTCAACTAGTTTTGCCTGAGCCTTTACCCATGAAGTTGCTGCGATGGATAGACTATCGAACATTTCAGCCTTTTCAACAGCTGAAGCTCTTCGATATTTTCGATAAGCACTTCGGAATATAGCTTCAGCTTCGTCAATGAAAAGTTCGTCTTTGTCAACTTGATTAACCATTTTTTCCTCCTAAGTATGCTCAAATTTTTTTAGCAGAGTCTAAAAATTAAAATTACTACTGCTGTGGCTCTTATATAGGCTGTTCCGGTGGTGACGTAGTTTCTTCTGGCGGTGGCGTTGGCCGAACTTCGTTAGTATTACATTGAGCCCCTAAAGAAAATAACTTCTGATCTGAAACAAATTTAAAATTCTTGTCTTCTTCCGCTTTCTCATGCAACTCTCCAAGAAACGCAAGAGACGATTCTGTACTAACCCCTTCAAGGGTTCCAGCGATTGTAAAAGCTTCTCTAGTTAAAGTTAATATATCACTTAAACTAAAGTCATCATAGTTCTCAGCTACTTCAATAACCTTAAGTCTAGTTGATGCTGCAATAGTAGCTTGTGAAATCACTGCTTGGTTCAATGTGTTTTTTCGCTTAAACACCTCATAAACGTTTCTCGCCGCCTCGCGCAATTCTATTTGTGTGCCAGATTCTATTGCGTTTTCAATTGCTATCACGGCATCTTCTTCTGGAACTACTAAATCAACCTGACGGTTACCAATTGCCTCTTGGTAATTACTGATGTTAATAACTAATTTACGCGCTATTATGGCTGAACATGCGACTTCCTCAGCGGCAAAGAAACTGCCTAGAGGCAGATTTGTTAGACTATTAGAAAAGGCATTATAAAGAGCTTTTTGACGTGTTACAAGCGATTGAATTTCCATCTTGGCATCGGCAAAAGGATCTTGTAGCTCAATGGTCAGAACGTCGAATTCGAGTTCTTTGCCTCTGCTAGAAGAATCATTGGCGGCTGTTATGATACTGTCAATTGCCTCTAATTCAGATAAAGTAGGTTTTTCAAGGGCTGCCAACAACAATTCTTCATATGCAGAAATAGCCTTGTTAGCTTCAACCCTAAAAGCTTCCGCAGCAGTAAGGAGTGCTTCAGCTTTTTCAGAGTTACATCCACTCAGAGTTATGGAAGTACATGCCGTAAGTGTTACTAATATAGATAGACGTTTAAATCTGTGCATCAATGAGTTCCTCTATATTTTTATTCCTTTTACTTTTTTGGAACTTGACTTTTTGCTACTTAACAAAGTAGTTTCTTATGTTTAATAATTCAGTATTAAAAAGTCATTTTCTGTAATTAAAAAAAATTAATATTCAATAACTTAATAAAGCATGGCAATCCCTATTTAAGTTATGAAAATTTCGGAGTAAGAAATGCAGAGAGTAGAAGTTTCTTGTCTAAATTCATAAGAGAACTCTTTCATAGATAAACCTACAATGAGCTTAGCTAATGCTTAAGAATACGTCTGCTCAAGACTTTCATGATTTATGGAAAAAGCAGATCTCTTCTTAGATGGCTTGCTCTGAAGCTTTTATTGCAAAAATAAGAAATATTACAAAAATCCATTTTCTGCATAAAAAGTGACGATTATGCCGGAGTAATAGTTATAAGTTACAAACTTAAGACAAAATAATAATTTTGATGAACAATTTCCAATCAAAACCCGAAGTTATGTCTAATGCCGAAAACAACGGACATTCCATAAAACAAGAGCGATCGCCTGAGCTAGAAGAATTAATTTCCTACCTGGTTAATTATCTCAAACCCAAAGTCCTAAGTGACTTGCAGGAAGAAGTATTGCGGGGTGCCTGGGAAGGAAAAACCTATGCAGAGATAGCAGAACAAACCTTTAACGATCCTGACTACCTTAAAGGAGTTGGTGCTCATATCTGGAAAAATCTATCCGAAGCATTGGTAGAAGAAGTGACTAAAAGAAATATCAAGTTAGTTGCCAAACGCAACTATAAAAAACTGCTAGAAATTAATAAAAAAACTCAACAGAAAGCAATAAACATACCAAAAGATACTAATTATGCCTCAAAAACAGCAACTTTAGGTAACGAAATCGTTACAACTCAATATCGTGATTGGGGAGATGCAATTGATGTTTCGCTATTTTATGGGCGAACTACAGAATTAGATACTCTGGAAAAATGGCTGATCCGCGATCGCGTTCGCCTAATTGCTTTATTGGGGATGGGAGGAATAGGTAAAACCGCTTTAGCTGCCAAACTAGCCAGACAAGTTGCACCAGAATTTGAATTTGTGATCTGGAAATCGCTACGCAATGCACCAGAATTTAAAAACTTTTTGGCTGAACTGATTTTGGCGATCGCAAATAGCCAAAATCTCTACATTTCCGATAATATTGAGCGACAGATTAACAATTTAATGAACTGCTTCCGTAAAAAGCGCTGTTTGCTAATTTTTGATCGCCTAGACAAGATATTGGCAAGGGGCGAACTGGTTGGGCAATATCTCGATGCTTATCAAGGTTATGGTCAATTACTCAGAAGAATTCAAGATGAACAACATCAAAGCTGCGTGTTAATTACCAGTCGTGAAAAACCTACTGGCTTAAGTCTGAGAGAAGGTAAAAAATCCCTAGTGCGATCGCTAAAGATTAAGGGTTTATCTCATAATGCTATGCTTCATATCTTGTTTGATCGCGGTTTAATTGGAACAGAAGCGACTCTTAAACAATTCAGCGATCGCTGTGAAGGAAATCCTTTAATTTTGAAAATGGCTACTGCTACGATTGAAGCTTTATTTGCCGGAGATGTTCGCAGCTTTATCTCTCACCATACCCTGTTATATGGTAATATTTGGCAATTACTCGATCTACAATTTCAACGTTTATCAAGCCTAGAACAGCAGATAATGTATTATATTGCCTTAGAAAAAGGCGATGTCAGCTTTACAAAATTATCGAATAATATTGGATCTAAAATACCCTACTGCCAAACCATTGAAGCATTAGAATCTTTGCAAGGCAGATCGCTCATTGAAATCACTGAAGCCAGATTTATTCAACAGCCGATTATGCTGGAATATCTCCAAAAAAAGTTATTTAATTACTTGTCTAGCACCTCGATCGCCAGCTTTAATAAATAGGAAAAAATTTGGCTCTCAAACAAGGCGGGAATCCCAACAACTTCTCCATACTGGGAAGCAACTATCGGTTGTTTGGTTCTCTGATAGGTTGCAACTAATTGAGGCTCTTTATGAATTATGCAGGCTAGATGACTTACTACGTGTTCTTCAGCGAGTATGTTCCAGACTCAACGTTCAGACAAAGATCGATTCAACCCTGAATCGAAGGAATGCTCTAAACAACAGTGATTATGTCATCGGCATGTTTTAAATCGAAGGTTACCACCCCTCAACCGTGATAGATTTCGAAATACCAAGAAAGTTCGGTATAGGGGATAGTCTTCTAGGAATTAGACCGGTTTATTTATTGTTATTATTGAGAATAGAAGCTTGCAGTTTGGCTTCAGCTTCCAGTTCCTTGGTAAGAAAGTAGTTAAGAAAAGTTCTAATGACGGCAAGTACTGCTAACTGACCGAGAGCTTCAAACGAGGGAGCAATTGTTGTACCCAGTATATCTGCTCCCAATTGGTACTCTAGTGCCAGTGCGAGCCAAGAGCCGAATCGTAAGCGTATGAGTACGAAGCGATATTCCTGAAA
>JAAUYH010081863.1_pt1 | contig 15886 bp, 17 predicted proteins | sample 7278061 | NCBI WGS metagenome assembly JAAUYH01 (sample SAMN14350203, study PRJNA611818) | marine sediment metagenome | isolation source: surface marine sediment (0.6m) | place: French Polynesia: Moorea | collected 2018-08
AGGGACACCAGCAACCATAGCTTCTGCAACTGGCATCCCAAAGGCTTCGTGCCATACTGAGGGAAAAATGAAAATATCTGCCTGATGATAATACTGTGCTAATTGGTCAGGCAAAACAGCACCTGGTAGCAAGACTTTATTTACTCCATTGTCCTCTTGAGTATCTTGCTGGTTATTTAACTTTGATACGGATGTTTTTAAATAATTGATCCAGGCGTAACCTCCTTCCTCGTGAAATGGCAATAGGGGTTGTAGTTGAGGATCTTCTTTGAGGTTAGGATTGACAGCCCGTACAACTGGGATAATTGGTCAATTTTCTGGAGTCTTTGCGCAGCTACCTGGCTGTAGATCGAGGGGTTATTAGTGCTGAGATTGAGAACAGTCTGATAGCAAGTATTTGCTTCTTCTGGGGCACCTTTAAGGTCTAGTGCTACCCCCAAATTATAGTGAGCAATGGTCAAATCTGGCTGTAAAGCGATCGCCTGTTGATAATAGGCAATAGCCGTTTGGTAATCCCCTGCAAGTTTACGGGCTACCCCTAAATCATTATTTTTTGCTGCATAATAGGCTTGTTTTTCGGCAGTTAGTTTACCTTGGCTATGAAGTACAGTAGCTAAATTGAGTTCTGCTTCCACACAGTTAGGTTGAAGATCTAAGGCTGTTTGATAGGAAGCGATCGCCTCTGGAAGTTTACCCTACTGTTGCTGAACGTAACCTAAGTTATTGTATACCGAGACTAGATTGGGTTGGATTTCAATCACTTTCAGATAGCATTCTTCTGCTTCTGGCAATTTAGTTTGAGCATAATACAAATTACCCAAACTAAACCAAGTTTTCAGGGATTGTGGCTGAAAGGTCAGAGCATCGTGAAATAGCTGCTCGGCTCTGGGAAAATCTCCAGTTTTCTGAGCTAGAGAACCTAGCCCATAAAGGGCATTACCATTGTTAGGCTGTTGTGCGAGAATTTCTTGGTAAATTTGCTGCGCTTGGGCTAAACGATTCTCCTGTTGATATTGAGCCGCAAGCTTGAGGGTTTCTGCTAGAGTCTTTTCGGACATAAGATTATTGCTTATTCTTGATTGTTATAAATACTTTGAGCTAGATTAACCAGAATATTTTCCTCCGCCTCAACCGAATCTATTTCTAGTTGTGCTAGCTGTTTGACCAGGAGAGCTGCTTGTTCTTGCTGTAACCAGTCTGATAGACTGGCGATCGCTTCCTCAGAATTATTAATTTTGAGAGCAGCTTTTATCAGTTGCAATGCCCCATCCAGGTTCCCCGCTTTAAGTGGAATGTCTGCTCGTTCCAAACACCAATAAAAATAATTGACACGAGATCTGGCGGTGATTTCTGCACAATGTTCCCTTGGCAAGTAGCTTTCCGAGATCTCAATTGCTCGCAGATGATCGTATCCCGAAGCACCATTAGTATTTTCCGCAATAGTTATACTATTAGCCTGCTGACGATAATGAGCTAAAATTCCTGGCTCGTACCACCAATCATAAACAGAAGCAATTCGTTTATATAATTCCCAGTCGCAAGTATAAAGAATATCCAGTTTGTAGCCACCTAGCTTTTCATAAGCAGCTCTTTTAATCACTAGAGATGGGGGACTAGTGGTATTGACAACTCCAATTTGCTGTATCCAATCTTGCACAATACCGCGATAATTTTTTAAGTTATATTGTTCTGTGTGAGTTATTTGACGCTCTTCATTAATTATTTGATAACCTGTGAATGCAGCTCCCACTGACTCTGGACAAGTTTCTAAACTTGCTTTAAATCGAGCATAAAAGTCTGGAAGTACATAATCATCATGATGTAGCAGATGAATCCATTGACCCCGACAGAGAGATACTGCCGTATTCCAATTATTCTGTAGTGTTACCGTTTCGGGAAATCGGTAGTAACGAATAATTCCCCTACCTAAATGATCAGGAATTTGCCACTGAGGAGGCGTACTGCCATTATCCAGAACTATAATTTCCATATCTTCCGCACTAGTCCACTGAGCCAGAACACTGGCGAGACATTCTGGGAAATATTCAGGGCGATTCAATACTGGAATCACTACACTCCAAAAGGGTCTCTTGGTTTCCCTCGGCGATATAACTGGAATCGCTGGAAACTTATGTCCTCCAATAATTATCTCCCCTTGAGGTATTTCAGGGACAGTAAACTGCTCGGCAAATGTGGTGACCTCTGTTGAAGATTCTATAGCTTGAGCATAGTTATCATTAATCAGCTTTAATCCCAGTCTAAAATTAACAGTAGCTTGGTTTAAGTCTCCCAGGTCTTGATATATCTGACCCAAGCTATAGTAGGCAGATCCGTAATCGGGGTCTAACTGTAAAACATGCTGGTAACAAGAGAGTGACTCAGTTAACTTGCTCTGTTTTTGTAGTGCTAAACCTAGGTGATAGTGAGCATCTACCAGATCAGGCTGCATCAAAATGGCTTGGCGATAATAGGTTGCAGCGGTTTGCCAGTCTTGGACTCGATGACAATTTAAGCCTAGTTTGTCGTTCAGCTTGGCATAGTGGGTTTGTTTGGCTGGGGAGAGTTTTCCTTGGGCGAACAGGGCGTTACCCCAGTTAACATCTGCTTCAACGCAATTGGGCATCAAATCCAAAGCCTGTTTATAATATGAGGCTGCTGCTGACCATTTATCCTGTTGTTGCAAGACATATCCCAAATTATTGCAAATGGGTGCAGAATCTGGACGTAGATTCAGGGCTTGTCGATAAGCTTGCTCTGCGCCATTTAAGTTACCTTGACTTTGGCGCAAATTACCCAAACTAAACCAAGCTTTGAGAAATTCAGGTTGCGCTTTAATTGCATCACTTAGATACTGTTCGGCTGCTTCTAAGTTACCGATTTGCTGGGCGATAGTACCTAAGCCATATAGGGCTTCTCCATGATCGGGTTGTGCTTCTAAAACCTTGAGGTATTCTTGTTGTGCTGCCTTGAGGTTTTTGGCTTGATGATATTGAACCGCCAGTTGAAAAGTCTCCGCAACCTTGGTGTTATTGAACCTTCTGGGCTTATTGACTACTTGCAACAGAAAATCTTCTAAGGCTCTTACTGGTTTTAAGTCTCCATAAAGCTTGTGTTTATTGAGGGCAATTTGTCGGGAGATATGTTGACGATAATTGGCATCCTGACCAAGACGCACTGCAATTTGGATATATTCATCTTTGCTCTGAGCAATCGTCTCTTCCACACCCATCATCTTGAGAATTGCCATAGCATGTCTGCCGCGCATTAGTTCAGTGGGGAAGGTAACTATGGGCAAGTTATAGGCAGTAGATTCCATGGTGGTGTTATTTCCCGCCCAACCTATATTATCCAAAAAGACATCGGCGATCGCTGTTATGCCATTGAAAGCATTACTATTTAAACGCGGTAAAAATAGGCAGTAATCTTGATAATCTAAATTAAACTGCTCAAAAGCACGAGCTAATCGCTGACAAAATACATCAGTGGCAAATTCGCTCTCCAGCTTGATAAAGACAAACTTAGCATTGGATAATTCTTGAGCAATTCGGGGAAAGACATCATCATGTTGGGGTAAATATTTAAATAAAGATTGACAACACCAAAACATTATTTCATTGTCTTGGATACCAATCTCTTTTTTGCTTCTAGCTTCTGGTTGAATTGAGATAAGTTGGTAACATACAGCCAGATTGGGTAATCTAATTAACTGCTCTGTGTAGTGTTCTTGACCATGGGGTGGCTCCATTAAATCACTGCTCAAGTGATAGTCAATTGTCGGCAAACCACTGGTTTCGGGGTGTCCGCCAAAGACAACTTGGACAGGAGCTAATCTTAAGCAACCCAGTTGAACTGTCAGCCGATCCATGCCAAATTCAGGAAAAACTAGAATATGCAACTTGTCTTCAACGATCTTTTCTGCCCATTGAGCCACCGACCCAAAATCATGCTCAAATTGATCGAAGGCTTTAGCTGCTCTTACTGTTTCTTGATCCTGTCTCTTCCCTGTGTAATAACCAAATAATTCAAATTCACTGCGATCCAGATTTTCTACCCAACCTTGGAGAGGAATTTTCCAGACAGAATGATGGTTAAAAAAGCCCGAAACAAAACCGATGCGAATCTTTTGATTTGCTGCCAACTTGGGCATCGAGAGAAGCTGACTCCATTGAGGATAGCGACTTGCCATCAACTGCTGAATCATTGCTCCATAAGTCTGTTGCAAATCGCGATCGCATAAACCCTGATAAGCTAAATAGAAAGGCTGTCGCCAGCCCACAGCCGTTGCTGCTGCTGCTCGTTCTTCTTCTCTGGCTAATTGGTAATATTGAGCTAAATTTTGCAGCTCACTCTGATAATTGTGTCGTCTGAGGGTAATTTCTTCGTTGCTAGAATAAATAATTGGGATTTGCGCGATCGCTAAACCTAATTTAGCGAAATGATAATCTGGCTCTAAACTGATAGCTGTGCGATAAGCTGCTATTGCTGCCTCAGTTTCTCCTTGTCCTTGTAGTATTGCCCCCAAATTGCAATGAGCTTCAGCATATTCCGGTTCTAAACTGATAGCTGTGCGATAAGCTGCTATTGCTGCCTCAGTTTCTCCTTTTTCCTGTAGCATTGCTCCCAAATTGTAATGAGCAGTAGCGTAGCCAGGTTGTAGTTTGATAGCTGTTTGATATGCTGCTAATGCTGCCTCAGTTTTTCCTTTTTCTTGTAGTATTGCCCCCAGATTATTATGAGCCTTAGCATAGTCAGGTTGTAGTTTGATAGCTGTTTGATATGCTGCCAGTGCTGCTTCGATTTGCCCTTGATTGCTAAGAGTAAGACCTAAATCAAAATGATCCTTAGCAGATTCAGCTCCAGGAATCATAGCTTCTTCTTGAAATGTTGTCATGGTTTAATCTAGTTTGATTATTTTACTGAGATCTTGCACCCAGGGCAAAGGCAGATAAACTCTTTAACCCACCAAGGAATTCTATACAATTGACTAGCAAACAGACTTTAACAGTAATTTTAAAATCACTGTCTCTCAAAAACCAGCGAAAACAAATTTTAGATCCCGAAGTAACTTAAGTGGATAGTAGTAAAAATACTCAAAGCAGAAAATGCAAAATGTCGAACGACATCTTGCACAAATTTTAAAAATTAATGAAAAAGATCTATCCTAAGAACCGACAGCACCGCTTACAGAACCACTTACAGAAGCAGCTATAGAACCATCTCTGTCAACCCCAGATGCAGCAGCACCTGCTACCCCAGAACCAGTATCAGGACTTGCTGTTGCCCCGGTAGTGGTCTTAGTGAAACTTCTAAAATTACCACGAGCCCTTGCGTCAGCATCGCCAAAACCCAAGCCTGGAGCTGCCGCGGTACGTGTTCTAGTAAAAGCGGACGCGCCACCTTGGATTTCACTTTCATTATCTACTTGTTCGAAAAATTGTAAATTTCGAATCAACATAGCCAATTACCTCATAACAAATATTTATTTGATCACTAAAACCTCAACATAAAAAAATCTATATCAAGGTTATACTTATAAAATCCGTAATACCAGTATCCAACAAGAATTGTTCTAATGTCACACCTTCAGTTCCATTAACATCAGATAAGACTGTTGATACTGAAACCCCATTGTCTTCAGCAGAGGTCTGAATAAAGCTGTTGTCCCCTTCTGCTTTTGCTGATGCATTTGCATTAGGCTTTTCGCTAGTAGCTGAAGTGGAGCTGCCTCCTTGGATGTCGTCTAGATTATCAATTTCCTCAAAAAACTTTAAGTCTTGAATTAACATGGTTTAATTACCTCATTAAATGTCATAATTTTATTTAGCACAAACCCACATCACAACATCCTAACGACGAACCTTAATAATCAACTAAGTAGCGATCTTGTTCAACATCACTTATACTACTAAGACCACTTAACTACTAAGATCACTTAACTACTGAGACTCTCTATTTAGACTCAGCAGTTAAGCGGGTTAGGATTTCTACTTTGACTGATAAATCAGCTTAGTATTTTTTGTATCCTTTGTGTTTGGGCGCGTATTTTTTGGGTTTGTATCCTCCAGCGGAGACAGCTAAGGAGCTAGAAGAAGAAGACGCACCACCAGGAACTGCAACAGCAGAAGTGTTAGTTAAAGCGATGGAAATATCTCCAACAGCTACTGCGTCAGCATCAGCTGCTGCTACGCTAAAGTATCCTTTCCAGGAATATGAACCTTGTACGTCTGAAGCATCAACGGTTTCGATATATTGTAGATCGGAAATAATCATAATATTTTGCCTCTTGTTTTTAATCTTAAGTAAGAAACTAAATTGGTTTGGTTTGGGAACTCAGTTCCGTTTCCATGTAATAAACATAACCTGAACAAAATTATAGATGTTGCCAATTTGGCATTTTATATTTTGCCAAAACTATACTGAAGCTGAAACCCTATAAATATCAAGGTTTTAATCGAATTGGAATTATAGAATATTGATTTATCTAACTCCAATTGAACTCAGAAAAATTATCAGAGATCGCTTTGAGCAACAAGATGATTAGCAACGCCCAAAATTTTTATTAATCAGGTTGTTTGACAATCCCTGAGCATAATGTGTTAATATTATTTGGCAAATCTGGGTCATTAGCTCAACTGGATAGAGCAACGCCCTTCTAAGGCGTAGGTTTCAGGTTCGAGTCCTGAATGGCCTGTTTCGCTATCGCTCAACCCTAGACAGACTTTCACTAAAACCTACGTCAAAGAAGAGCAAGCTTTTTACCCAAAATGTACCCAAACACGAGTATAGCGATCGCCTGAAACTAAAAAAAAGGAAAAAGAAATAGATGATCGCGTCGCCGCGCTTTATGGCTTGTAGCACAATAGAGAAGAGAGTGAATCTTTTGAGTTGGATCAAATCATGCGATCGCCAATACAATTAACTATCTTCATCACTGAGGAAAGTTACCTAATTGGACAAATGTTTTCTCTGCTGCTAGCAAAAAGTTATCTGAAATGTCTACATTACCATCAGCTATGTAAGTAGCTAGTTCAATCAAATCATCAATAACAATAGGACGTTTAATAACTTTTCCCATTATTTCTGGTTTTTCTCAATTTTGGCTTGTACCGCAGCACAAATATCCGCCCAGTCATTTTCTGTCATGGGTGTTGCTGCACCAGAATTCAAGCCTTCTAGTAGAAAAGATTCTAACTTATTATGTTCCTTTTTAGCGCGATCGTGACGAATCAGCTCTCTAATATACTCACTGGCTGTACCGTAATCACCATTTTTAATTTGTTCTTCTACGTAAGTACGCATAGACTCAGGTAGAGAAATATTCATGCTTTTCATATTTAGGCTAATCCTTAATGTCAGAATATGCCAGTTTATGCCATAAATATAATTTGGCAAATTTATGAATCAAAAAATAATCAGCGCGTCACTACTACGCCTGAGAATGCGATCGCCTTTTTTTGCAACCTTAGCTTTATTCGCCAAATTTATACCAACTCCGAGTATTCTTGCTGCTGCTACCGATGGGAAAGATATTTTTTATAATTCCGATTTGTTACAATCTCTGACCACAGCACAACAAGATGGATTATTACTCCATGAAGTTTTACACGCGGCGTTACTTCATGTTTTAAGAAGAGGAGTCAGAGATAAACAGACTTGGAATATAGCAGCGGATATTGTAGTCAACGGTATTATTTCTCAGCAGGGTTGCTTTGAACTTCCTGAAGGAGGTATTCGGGATACTAAATTAGAACACCTTAGTGTTGAGGAGATTTATGAGTTATTACAGCAGCAAGATAAATGTAACTATTGTTTGGCAAATCTCGATCTATTAGAAATCTCGCCGTTGGCTGTCCAAGGGAATAACGAAACATCTGGTTTAGGAGAAGAAGAGTTAGATAGTTTATCTGAAGCGAAAAAAGCTGAATTAGAATCCCATTGGCAGAATGCGATGCAGCAAGCAACAGTCATTGCCCGCACCACCAATCAAGGTAAGTTACCCGCAGGAATGACGCGAGAATTGGGTGCATTAGATCGATCGCAACTAGACTGGCGCAGTTACTTGTGGCGATATTTAGTCAAAACCCCAACAGACTATACAAAATTTGATCGCCGTTTTATTGGCAGAGGTTTATATTTAGAGACTTTACAGGGAGAATCGGTAAAAGTATACGTGGCTGTAGATACTAGCGGTTCAATTGATAATGAGTTATTAAAAATGTTCCTCAGTGAGGTTAATGGTATCTTAAATTCTTATCCTCATCTAGAATGTGAACTCTATTACGCCGATGCCGATGTTTATGGCGCTTATGAACTAAATCCCGATAGTAAAATTCCGCAACCGCAAGGTGGTGGGGGAACATCTTTTGTCCCTTTTTTCCACAAAATTCATGATTGTTGGGATGGATTGACAACCGCAGTCTGTGTTTATCTTACCGATGGTTACGGTACATTTCCTAATACTGCGCCAGAATTATCTGTTTTATGGGTAGTTACTCCTGGTGGTTTAGATTTATCCCAGTTCCCTTTTGGCGAAACTGTAAGATTACTGTCTGTCTAATAGTTACTAAAAATGTTTCCTAATCTTTTCACACAATAAAGTTTAAAGTGGTTGTTTATCAGGTATACCGACAGCGCGAGGAAACTTTTTCGGAGTAGCAGAATGTTTACGTAAATAAATACAATGCCGCACTCCCTTACTCAGAGGAGTCTCCCAAGGATGAATCAATTCAATTTTACTGCCTAATTGAGCCACTGCCGATGCTAGGCTCGCCGTATCCGCTTCACTCCAATGTCCCCGATAAAGAATCGCTAATCCACCTTTTTTAACAAACGGCAGACTATATTCAGCGCAGACAGAAGGTTTACTCACTGCTCTTACTAAGGCTAAATCATAGCTAGCGCGATCGCCTGGCACTCTGCCCAAAGCCTCTGCCCGTGCCACAATGCCTGTGGCATTATCCAGGTTGAGTTTCCCAATCAGATCATTAACAAAGGTAATTTTTTTGAGGGTAGAATCCAATAAAGTTATCTGCCATTGGGGAAAAGCGATCGCTAAGGGAATACCAGGAAAGCCTGCCCCTGTACCTACGTCAATAATTTGTAAATTCTTAGTGAGAATTTCTGTTGGTAAACCAACTATCCCCGACAGCGAATCCCAAAGATGTTTTTCCCAAAAGTCTTCTGGTGAGGTAATACGAGTCAAATTTTGTCGGCGATTTCCCGCGATTACCTCTTGATATACCTGCTGAAATAATTGCTCTTGAGTCTCGTTTGGTTGCCAATTAAGAGTTTGTGACCAAACTTCATTCATCTGGGGCAGCGTATTAGTTTCAATCTGGCTCATAGGCTTATATTATCGGTTCAAGGCACTTGGCTCAATCGATTTTAGAACTCCGTGATCAATTGTCCAACAGCGATCAGCTATTTCAATTAATTCACCAGGATCATGGGTTACTACCAGTAGTGTCCAATGTTTCTTTAGTTTAGCTAGTAATTTGGCGAGTTGAATCCGCATTGACCAATCTAGTCCTGCTGTTGGTTCATCTAACATTAAGACATTAGGCTGACGAATTAACTGTACTGCCAAGGCTAGACGACGTTGTTGACCTCCGCTAAGAGCATGAGGAGATAACTTTAGGGATATATCTTCTAATCCTACCTCGCTTAAAGCATCTCTGACTCTTTTTAAGTCTAATTCAGGATGACCCAAACGTAATTCTTCTAATACTGTGCCGCCACAAAAATGTCGCTCAGGGAACTGAAACACTAATCCTGCAAGCTGCTGCAATTCTAGATCTGTTAGTTCTTTAGTACGCCAATAGATTTTCCCTTTAGTTGGCTCGGCTAATCCTGCTAAAATTTCTAAAATCGTAGTTTTGCCTGAACCGCTTGCACCAACGATCAAACCCAGCTTTTGTGCTGGCAGCTCTAAGTTAATATCGTTTAAAATCGGTTGAGGAGTAGCAGCGGGATGATAAATTAAATTTTGCAAACGGAGCATTCTTAAATAATCTAGAGTTTTATTATTTGATTATACGCGCTTAAATTAAGTAAATATAAATTTATCATTAGCTATATTAGTAATAATATTATTGCAGCTTTCTGGAACTAGATTCTTACTTTATACGTCCATCTTTGCAGATCTTGCTAACAACTATAACTAAGTAAAATGAATCCTATAACTAAATTTATTAGCTCAAAAAATAATTTTAAGCAAACGCTACTAACTATCCCTTTAGCTATTACGATGATTTTTGGTTTAAGTAATAGTTCTGCCTGGGCAAAAGATCCCTTTCGCTCAGAAAATGCCCGTGATATTGGTAAATATACCTCGAAAGCCTTTAAAACTATTTTCTTAGAAGGAGATTATAAAACCGTTGCAGAGGAACTAAATAAGGCTGAATCTGAAGAACCAGATGAACCCCTTACCCATGCCATGCTTGCTTCGTTAGCCTATACTGAAAAAGATTGGGAAAGTATCAAAAAGTATGCTTTCAAAACCTTAGAGTCTGCTCAATTACTCAGTGAAACCGATCCTGTTCGAGGTAATCTTTACCTAGGAGTAGGTCATTTTTTGGATGGAGCTTATGTCTACGAAAAAGAAGGGGCGCTAGCCGCTATTAATAAGCTACAACAGGTATTTAAATATTTAGATCGGGCAGAAGATAGCGATCCCAGTGATCCTGAATTAAATCTGATTAAAGGCTATATGGATTTGTTGTTAGCGGTGAACTTACCATTTTCTAGTCCAGATCAGGCGATCGCCCGCTTTGAAGATTATGCTGCCCCAAATTACCTGGTGGAGAGGGGTTTAGCCGTAGCCTATCGTGATTTAAAAGAATATAATCAAGCCCTTAAATACGCTAATAAAGCGCTTAAAACTGCTCCAGAAAACCCAGAACACTATTATCTTAAGGGTCAAATTCTGCGGAAAATTGGTAAGCAGAAAAACAGTACTCAAGTTTTAGCAGAAGCGGTGGAAAATTTTGAACTGGCTTTGGCAAGATCAGCGCAGCTACCAGATTTTATTCTGACAACTCTGGAGAAAGAACACCGCTTAACTAAAGAAAAAATTGCCGAAATTGATGCTGGTACACAAAATTCAGATAGGGATTATATTGATCCTACAAAGTAAATTATTTGACATGCAATATATTATTGTGTACATTCTAAAATACAGGTTGTTACAGACTAATTTCTAATTTTCTTAATTTTTTTAGCTCAAACTAAAAGTTGAACATTTGTTAGCATGAGTTACCTCTCTCCTAAGAAACTCAACTTTTTAAGTTCATAAGAACCAATAATCTGGCGAGTTTCTTTGATTCATTATTGGCGATCACCAATGAAACGCTTTTGTCAAAGTCTGTCAAAACCTTGATTTTTCGTTGGCTGAAATGACGTAAATTCGTTAAATTATCCGAGAGTGATAAAAGAGAGGTAAACACCTAATTCGGAAGTAAGATAATTCGGAGGTAAGACTTTTATGTCTATTACTGAGGGGGGGATGTCACTAGAAAATTTTAAAAAAGCTTTAATTAACTGGCAAGAAAAACTTTCTTACTATGAACATGAATTCTCAATCACTGCAAGTTCAACGCAAAAATTTGAGTTAAAAAAAAGAATTGAGGAATGCGAACAAGAGATTGAAAGAATAAAAAAAAAAATCAATGATTCTAAAGCAGATAGTGAAAGAGAAAATATTGAGCAAAATACACAACTAAAGTCTAGTAATAAAAATCGTTATATAGCTGTTAATAATCAGGAAAATTCAATGAAAGATCTTTTTATTTGTCACGCTAGCGAGGATAAACAAAAAGTAGTACAACCTCTTGTTGACGCTTTTAAACAGGCAAATATTTCTTATTGGTATGATCAAGCTGAAATAAAATGGGGAGATAGTATAACTAAAAAAGTAAATGAAGGTTTAAGTATATCTCGTTTCGTCATTGTTGTTCTTAGTTCAGCTTTTCTTGACAAAAATTGGACTCAGCGCGAACTGTACTCAGTGTTAAACATGGAAGCCTCTTCAGGAGAAGTTAAAATACTTCCTTTGATTGTAGGAACGAATAAGCAACAAAAACAAGCTATTTTTCAAAAATTACCTCTACTTAATGATAAAGCATACTTAGTATGGACAGGTAATACTAAAGAAATCATCAGAGCTTTATCAAAAGTTTTGTAAATTTGTAATCATAAATAATCCAGTATAAGTAATTGTTGAATATTCATTATGTCTAAAGAAAATTTGAAAAAAGCAAAAAAGAGCTGGGAAGAAAAACGCGGTTATTTAGAGTATGAGTTATCTATAGATAGTGATCCAACTACAAGATTTGGCTTAAAGAAAAAAATTGAGGAGTGTGAAGCAAAAAGTAGAAGGCTAGAAGAAAAAATAAGAAACATAAAAATAATTGAATTGCAAGCAGCAAGTAATTCAATTCAAGCAAATCTCCAACCAGTATCGCCAGATCATAAATGTCCAGATTGTTTATTTTTTAAAATTGAAGGAACAGAAATTACAGATAATGGACTCAGTAATATTAATTTATATTTGACAATTAATTTGAACCATAAAAAACTAGAAATATTAGATGGTTCTGTCACATTTGGCATAAAAGCTGGAGAACTTAAGTTATTTCTAAAAAATTGTTTATTACCATTTCAAAATCGTCGGGTTAAGAATCCCGTATTAATATCTATTAATGGCGATATTTATTGGGAAATAAGCAATATTGGGGACGAGGAAAATCAACCTGGTTGGCGTTTTCAAACTTCTGATGAGACTGAAAATATTTTAAAAAGAGGAAGTATTATTCAAGAGCAGTGGGCTAAAATACAAGTAACAAATAAGCCTTGTCACATTAAAGGTGTTTTTGAAGTATTTAAGGAAGATATAGCATTAGTCAAATCTAATTTTCTACCAGATGACATAAATGACAATAAGCGGGCATTGATTGAAACACAAATTATTTCTTACCTATATAAAGAATATTTCAATCCTTATTTAAGTAGAGTAGAGTTTAATTATGACTAAAAATTTATCATTCCAAGAGCTAGAAGACCAAATTCAACAAATTATTGACGCAAAGACCAATGATTTTTTTGAGCTAGCAGAAATTATAGATCTCGATCCACTTAAAGATTTAGTTGGGGCTGATTTACACGGTACTAATCTAAGTAAAGCTAATCTCAAAAAAGCTAATCTGAGTGGTGCTAACTTGAGAGAAGCTAATCTGAGTGGTGCTAACTTGAGAGAAGCTAATCTGAGTGGTGCTAACTTGAGAGAAGCTAATCTGAGTGGTGCTAACTTGAGCTATGCAGATCTTAAAGAAGCAAATTTTAAGGATGCTAACCTAAACAGTGCCATTTTAGCTGGTGCTGACTTGAAACAAGCTAATTTAGCAACTAATAAATTAGTTAGTACAGATTTTAATAATGTTAATTTAGAAGAAGCTTTTTTTGGTGATTACTCAAAATTCAAAAAAATTAAACAAGAAGTCAAAAACACAACTGAAAAAGTTTTTGTACGGTCTACAATCTCTAATAATAAGACAATAGAACAGAGCAGAACATTTTCAACTAATATTAGCCAAAGTAATATTTCTACTATTACTTCTGTAGTTGCTGCTGCTGATGCAGCAGGTCGTTTTCCTAGTATCGCAGATTTAGAAGCTGTTCAGGGTTCTTTGCAAAAGGCTGCTGCTCGTATGGAAGCTGCTGAAAAATTAGCTAGTAACATTGACCAAGTTGCTAAAGAGTCTTATGATGCTTGTATCAAAAAATATTCTTACTTAAATAACCCTGGCGAAGCAAATGCCACTTATATATTCAAAGCAAAATGTCTACGTGACATAACACACTACCTACGCTTAGTCAACTACTGCTTGGTAGTTGGTGGCACGGGTCCACTCGACGAATGGGGAATTGCGGGACAACGAGAAGTTTACCGTGCATTGAATCTTCCTACTGCTCCCTACGTTGAAGCTTTAACTTTTGCTCGTAATCGTGGTTGCGCTCCTCGCGACATGTCTGCTCAAGCTTTGCTTGAGTACAATGCTCTTCTCGACTACATAATTAATTCATTAAGTTAAACATTTGCTAACATAAGCTAAACATCAAATTACAAGAAAAACATTTATGGCTTGTGTTTTATGAGGATTCCTGATTATTTTTTATTGATACAAAGCTGTGGGTGCGACAAATATATCTCAAGCCTTATTATATCTAGATTATAGCATTCATACTTAAACAAGATAAAAGTGCTATTCATTGGTATTTAAATAAATCCATTGATCAAAAGCTTTCAATTTTCACTAGGTCTTTCTATCTATTACAAAAGTTGGATCCACTCAAATATCAAAATCTATATTGTTTTTATATTTAATTCTACCTAGCTACTTATAAAAAGAGGATCTATCGTGCTCTTCGATTGGCCAATCATCGTTTTGACCACCGATGATAATTCTATTGATCTGCACAAACTCTTTACTGAGTTGATTGAGGGCATTAATTAAAATATCGATCGCAATTAAATCGCTAGTACCTAAGTCAAACCAACATCTAGCCCAAACACCTAAATATTCCAGATCCCCCATATTGTGCATCGGTGCCATCAAAGCATTATCTAAATCTGTGCGGTCATATTCCATATAGCTAATTTCTACGCCAGTATCCTGAACGGGTAAGTTTTCCGCATTGAAGCCACCCAGCTTTCCCAAATAAAACCAGGAATCAAATAATTCCTCAATATACTGTTGTTCCTTTCTTGAGGGGATAGTAGGGAATTCTAACCAAATCCATAAGTCGAAGGGATTAAATTCTCTAAATTGTATTTCCATGATGTTGAGTTCTAGAGTTAGTAAATAATCGTATTTTATATCGAGTAGAATATAGTTTTACTGTTATGAATTGTAATTAAAATCTAGATCATTTATTAATGAAAGCAAAAATTCTTTTAACTTCTTTTCAAACTTGGCTTCCTCATCAAAAATCTAATTCTTCTGATGATCTTTTAGAAATTTTACAGCAGCAGAATTTTAACTTGGCAACTCTATCTTATTTAAGACAGCTTCCTGTAGATATCCAGTTAGCAAGTAAACAGGTAATCTCGGAAATTCAAAGCCTAGAACCTGATGGAATTATCTGCTGTGGAATGGCAGAATCTAGAAATAGATTAACTATAGAAGCAAATGCTATTTGCCAAGCTGAATGTCTGGAAACATCGGTAAATATAGTAGAGTTGACTAATCTATTAACAATTACTGATATCAGCCAAGATGCGGGAAAGTTTGTTTGCGAAGGTCTTTACTATCAAGTACTTAAACATACTCAATCTCTCCAAAAAAAGATACCTTCTATCTTTGTCCATGTTCCCAGATTAAACGAAAGTAACCTGAATTTAATTCACAGGGATTTTTCCTTAATTATTAAATATATAGATGAACTTTGTATAGCCTGTCTCAAATAGATGAGATACAAAATCTTCCGTAGCTTGCTTCTCGCGGAGCGAGTACTCCGAACTCCTGTACAGACGTAGCATGCTACGTCTCTACGAACTCCTAACTTATCCTAACCAACGTGTATCTCATTAATACGAGAAACCCTATACAACGACTGTGCCAATAATTTATTAGAACTTCAGGTTTATATAAATTACTAAACCTAATAACTTTATAACTTTTAAATTACTCAGAAAAAAAGTTGAACACAAGGCAAAAATAATTAACAACCGCTATCCAATAATCAATAAATCATTAGTACGGCTGCTAACAACTGCTTTGTAGCTCAACAAAAAAAGCTATATTATTTTGTAGTTTATATTAACTTTCTCTTTGATCTTTATCTGTTTGGATAAAGAGAATAAGTAAGAAGACAGTAGGAACTAAAACAA
>JAAUYH010090245.1_pt1 | contig 15885 bp, 12 predicted proteins | sample 7278061 | NCBI WGS metagenome assembly JAAUYH01 (sample SAMN14350203, study PRJNA611818) | marine sediment metagenome | isolation source: surface marine sediment (0.6m) | place: French Polynesia: Moorea | collected 2018-08
CAAGGTGTAGTCGATCGTTGCTCGGACCGTATCAAAGCCTTCATTCGGATTTTCCGTGACGACATCTCCAGCATCCTCGACCGTGTAGACATCGTCGCCGATACCGCCCGCCATGTTGTCATCGCCGCTGCCGCCGTTGATCACGTCGTTCCCGGGACCGCCCAGGATCACGTCGTTGCCGCTGCCGCCAATGATCCGGTCATTGCCTTCGCCGCCATCGATGGTGTCATTGCCGCCATTGCCGCGCAGCACGTCATCATTGGCACCGCCCATCATGTTGTCATCGCCGGTTCCGCCGTTGATCTCGTCATTGCCGGGGCCGCCGTCCAGCATGTCCGCGCCAGGGCCGCCATTGAGCTGGTCGTCACCGCCATTGCCAGTCAGCGTGTCCATGCCTTCCAAGCCATTGAAGACATCGTTTTCATTGCCGCCGATGATGGTATTGTCATTGCTGTCGCCATCCTGCGTACGGCCGGGAATGTCATTGATATCGAGTATGATATTGGCGTCGCCCTTCGTGTCGCCAATGCGATTGCCGGCCGAACCATCCGCATGGACGATCGCGCGCCCCTCCAGGTCGGGGAGACCGAATGTCGTGCGGCCATCGCCGCCAAAATTCGTCCCCAGCAGCGAAAACAGCGCCTGGTTATCGTTGATGGGGACGAGGCTGCCATCCGCCCGCGCCCAACCGGCCGGTATAAAATTGCCGGCAAAGGCGACGACCTGTCCGAGGTAAGGCGTTGATCCGTCGCCATAGGAAGGCTGGGTCAATTGCAGGCTTTGCCTGTCCAGGGCTTCCTCCCCGAAATAATCGTCCTCATGCATGCCCGTCAGGCCGGCGGGTTCGGAATTGCGCGAGGGGAATATGCCGCCTGTCGATATCAGCATCGTCATGACCAGCGCCGGTCCATTATTGTCGATACTCTGGCCGCTGCCGCCAATGGCTGTCGGCAGGTTGCCGGAACTGAGGGAAATTGACTCGGACCCCAGCACGGTACCCACATTGAGATTGCCGCTCGTTCCGTCGTCAGAGCCGACAATGGTACGACCGCGCAGGTCGGGCAGGGCAAAGGTCGTCCGACCGTCCCCCCCATATGTCGTACCGATAATAGAGAAAAGCGCCGAATTGTCGGCAATACTCAACAACTGGCCCTCGGCAAAAGCCGTCCCGCGTGGGGCGAAGTTGCCGGCAAATTTGTGAACCATGCCGATCGAGTCGAGCGATGCACCGCTGCTGCTCGGGAAGGTTCCGGTCAGGTTGATGATATAGCGTACAGGCAGGCTTTCCTGGACATTATTGATCGTCGCCCCGCTCCCGCCAAAATCGAAGGGCAGGTTGCTTTCGGTGATGGTGAAGTCGGCATTGCTCCCGGCCACACCACCCTGCACATAGTTGGACAAGCCTGGGCCATTGCCGGCGGAAACGGCAAGCCGATCGGCCAGGTCGGGGAGGGCAAAGGTCGTACGTCCGTCACCGCCATAGATTGTGCCGTAGAGGCTGAAAAGTGCGGTATTCGATGCGATGTCGAGCAATCTTCCATCGGCAGGGGCCGTACCGCGAATGGTGAAATTACCGGCAAAGTTGAGCAGGTAGCCGAGGGCCACGCTGGAAAAAGGCGTCTCGAGCCCGTCTATGCTGCGCGACGGGAAGATCCCGGTAAGGGCCACAAGTTCAGTGAGCGCGAGTGTAGGTTGAGCATTGCTCACGGAATTCGGCATGTCGATGTCCTCCCGACAATGCGACCCGTCGAGAATTTCTCTACCAACTTGCTAGGACTTGCAGCGGCGATTGTCTAGCATGTTGAAAGCCTGCGACAGGGCTTCGCCAGCGATCCCTGAACGAATTTTCCGGCCTTTGCCGAACGCATCGGACTGGTGCGGGCCTGGCTGCAACTGGAGCGGAAAGCAGACGCTAGTCCGATTGTTTCCAAAAGCCCCCGACCACGCCAGTAATTGCAGCAAAGCCAAGCGCCCATGGAAATATCTGGCCGGCGACGATTGGTTGCTCTGACACCGCGAAGCCGAGGGCGATCAGGATGAAACCGATAGGCAAACCTACCATCGCGAATACGAGAAGCCGTGCTGTTGAGAAGCTCATAGCAGATCTTATAGCGGATGTTTTGCCCAGCAGCAGCGCAAAAAGACGCTGCTGGTCGAGAGACAAACAATGGGTCATGCCGATATGGCATTTCCCATGTCCGCTTCTCCGCCCGAAGCGGGCACCCCATGCCAGGGTCACACATGGCCGGTCTTCATGCACAACAACGCCATTTTTTGCACACTCAAACCGCAAATCCGACCGGTCCGGCCACCTGGTTCAACTGGCGGGCCATGGTCAGCCGATTGCGGACGAGAACGCGCCGATTTTCGACAGCTTGTCATGCTTGTCGGTCTTCACCGCTTCCCGGCCTTGGCTCGATCGGACGGTTTGATGTTGCCGGGCGGCGAGCGCCACGCTCAGGAAATATCCGATGATCGCGCTTGCGCCATATCCCACGAGGGGGGTGGGATAGGCGCCCATTGCCGCGGATGCGACGAGTGCAAGCCAGCAGGCGGTGAAAACGAGCTGCCCGGCTGTTCGCTTCGCTATGGGGACGAGGAAAATCGGGCACAGGATCAGCAGGCTTCCGATCCAGATTGACAGTCCGACGGGCAGGCTGACCTCAAAGGCGGACCAGATGATGTGATCCACATAGGGCACCGCCGGCAATTTGTCGGGGAGCAGCAAGGTGGCCGCAAAGGCGAAAGTGCAGAAGACGGCTGCGCTGGCTGTCATCTTGCCGGGGCGCAACCACCAAAGGACGACGACCGCCAGGAAAAGCATCCCTGCCATCGCGCGATCAGGCTGTATCGCCATCGCCAATGCGGCAATCAAGGCCGCCAGGGTGGTCCACCGGTTTTGTACCCGCGCGAAGCAAATCGCCAATAGCGGCAACAGCATCAGGCTTGTCTGGACGAAAAACGGCCCCACCAGGAGCCAACGCCTGGCGCCGGCGATGGCCTGGCCGAACCCGGCCGTGGCAAACAGGCCTGCTGCGGCGGACAAGGCCACTATCGTCAACACGCGATCCGTCTTCGGCAGCGCGAACCGCAGGATCATCGCCGCACACAAGCCGACGATGAGCGCTCCGCCATTGACCAGCAGCAGCATCACCGGCGCGCCGGCGGCATAAAGATAGGACAGTCCGACCAGGCAAGCTGTCACGCCGGCAATGGACGCTGCGACAAGAAACCGGTCGTCCGGGATGATCGCACGGCTACCGCTCCGCGAGATAATCGGCTCCAGTCGAAACCTCGCGCAGGCAAGCAGGCATCCAAGGGCAAAGCCCAAGGCCGCCCGGCGAGAGTCGACATGGTCCAGTTCCACTTGCATGGCGCGCGCCCATTGCTTGCGGTGATCGGGCGCCAGGAGATGGATAAGGAGCTTGAGGATTTCGCGTATCATGCAGTGTTCGGCTTCAGCTTTGCGGTGGAGGTGGCTTGTTGATCGCCGGCCAGGCTTGCCACAAATGTGCGCCCGGCCTCGGTCAAACTGTATCGGTGGCGTGGCGGCCGCCCCTCGACCGCAGCCGGCTCCCATTGCGACATGAGAAAGCCCTGATCTTCCAGCCGGGCCAGCATCGGGTAGAGCGTACCCGGCTTGATTCCTGCGGTCTTGATGATCTCGTAACCATGCATGCCGCCCGGCGAGTCGAACAGGGCGTGCAGGGTGAGCCGTGTGGCCTTTGAAGGTGCTCTCGATTTTCGCATTAGGCTTTATATCGATATATATCGAGTTAATGTCAACCTTGCTGTTCTGTTCTTGGAAAACAGGGCATTTCCAGACTGCTTGGAGCAATTCCGGGGCTCTTCTGCGCGCTCGGCGCGTGTCGGCAATGGCGGGAAATTTTAGCTGGGGTCGAATCCCTCTGCATATTGCGGAGCGTCGTCTGTGATGGCTACCCAGGGCGCCTTTGAACTTACGTGGATATGAGCGGCATATCCCCTGAATCCGGGATCGTCGTCCAGCAGCCCGGCTGGCACGAAATAGATCTTGTGGTCGGCATCGGTGTGCGGTGCCGGACTTCCGCAAATCGAGCAAAAATGGGAAGCCCATCCATTTCCGTCCGGAATTTCAAATGTCGAAATCTTGTCCTCGCCAGCAAGCCAGCGAAAGCTCCTGGTAGAAGTATAGAATACCGCGTTACCGTCTGTGCCGGAGACTTTGCGGCATTTCGAACAATGGCACTGGCCGACCGGACCCACCTTTCCGTTGATTTCAAATGAGATCGATCCGCAAAGACATGTTCCGCCGATTTTTTCCGCCATGATACTTCTCCCTCGCGTGGAAGGAGATGCACCGGGCGGCCTGCTTTATCAATATCCGTTTTAATGCAGAACCGGTTTCCGGCGCGCGAACCCTTAAGGCGCATTTAACCTTATTGGCATAAACCCTGAAACGGGTTTTGGTGGGGTAGATGCAGACGCAAATTCTTGGACTGGTAACACCGCTCATGGCGCTGTTTTTCGCCGCGACATTCGCGGTGCTCTGGCGGGCGGGGCAGTTGCCGCGTCACGTGCTCGGCTTTGGCATCGCCTATGCGCTGTCCGCGACAGGGTTCCTGATCACTCACTTCGCACCTGCCGACGCCTTCTACGTATTCCACGCCACACAACTCTTCTACTCGCTTGCCTCGGTCGTGATGCTGGCATCGGTCTGCGAACGTGCCGGGCAGCAGCTCCACCTGGGAAGCATGGCGTTTGTATATGTAATCACTGCGCTGGTGCTCGGACTGACGGTCAGCCTCTCCAACGACGTCGGTCCGCGGCTGATCGTTGTCAACATGGGCTATGGCGTCATGTTTGCCATGGGCGTGACCACGCTCCTCACCGCGCAGCGCCGCGACGCGATCGACATTGCCATCATCGCGGTCATGGCCTTCCAGGCCGCCGATTTTCTTGTCAGGCCATCGCTGAGCCTCTTGTTCGAGCGGTCGATCCCGGCGGACGTCTATCGGGATTCCATCTACTATTCGCTGATCGGGCTGGTGCTCGGGGTGAAAGGCGTGACCACGGCGGTGGTCCTGATCGGCGCGACGATCGCCGAGTGGACGGCAGCGCTGCGCGAAAGCAGCGAGCGGGACGGCCTGAGCGGGCTGCGCAACCGGGGCTCGTTTGAACATTCGATGCGCATACTCCTCCCGCGAGCGCAGGCGGAGGGACAGAAGCTCAGCCTGGTCGTGGCTGACATCGACCACTTCAAGCAGGTCAACGACATCTGGGGGCACCAGGCCGGCGACCAGGCAATTTCCGGCATCGGCGAACTTATTGGCACGATGGCGGATGACCGTGACATCGCTGCCCGGATTGGCGGCGAGGAATTCTGCATTGCTCTCTGGAATTGCGAAAACGGCCGGGCACACCGGTTCGCCGAACGGGCCAGGCAGGCATTTGCAGGGCTCGAGCATTCCCGCCTCAGCGACAATATCCGCCTGACCGCCAGTTTTGGCGTGGCGACCGCACGTGACGGGGAAAGCTACGAGCAGCTGTTCGCACGAGCCGATGCAGCGCTTTACAAGGCCAAGTCGAACGGCCGCAATCGCGTTGAAAATGCCGGTGAACAGGATCTGGAAGAGGCCGCGGCAAAGCCCGGTCCAGGCCCGATCGACCTGAAACACACCGCCGCCGGATAGTCCGCCGCCCGGCTTCAATCCTTTATCCAGTGGGCGAATTCGGTCCAGCCCGGAATCCGGCCGCAGGCCTAGGTGCATTTCCTGATTGTCGTGACAGCCTGCTTCCCGGCATCAGGACATGGTTTGATCTGGCCAGGAGGAACGCAGTATGACCCGCGAGGAACAGGATGTCTGGGACGTCATCGTCATCGGCTCGGGCATGGGCGGCATGGTCGCCGGTGCGGCGCTGAGCCGGGTGGGGCACAAGGTGCTGCTGCTCGAACAGCACCAGACGCTCGGCGGCCTGACGCACAGCTTCTCGCGCGACGGTTTCAGCTGGGATGTGGGGATACATTATCTCAGCTATCTTTCGCCCGAAGACCGCGAGCGCAGCCTGCTCGACTGGTTGTGCGACACGCCGATCGAATTCGTCTCGCTGGGATCGGTCTACGACAATATCCATATCGGATCAGCCGAGCCGCTTTCCCTCTCCCGGCCTTACGAGGCGCAGGAAATGGACCTGCTCGACCGCTTCCCGGGCGAAGCCGAGGCGATCCATGGCTGGATCCAGGCGCTGCGCGAGGGCCGCGAAGCGATGCACAAGATACTCCCGACCCGCGCGATGCCGGAAATGGCAGGTGACATGCTCGACTGGTGGAACCGGCGCGCCATTTCGAAGTGGTGCGGCCGCACCACGAAGCAGGTCATCGACGAGCTGACCAACAATGACGAACTGGCGGCGGTGATGGCGGCACAATGGGGCGATCATGGCGGCAGGCCGGGCAAGGCAAGCTTTGCGATGCACGCCCTGATTGCAGCCTCTTACCTCTCCAGCGGGTCCTGGTATCCGGTCGGGGGCAGCGCTGCCTTTGCCGAGCATATCATCCCCACGATCGCCAAGCATGGCGGCGAAGCGCGCGCTGGCGTCCGCGTCGACGAACTGCTGACTGAGGACGGCAATGTCGTCGGCGTGCGAACCGATGACGGCAGCGAGATCCGCGCCAGGGCGGTGGTCTCCAATATCGGCGCGCGGGAAACGATCGACACGCTCCTGCCCGAAGATTGCGGCCATGAAGACTGGGCCACCCAGATCCGGGCGCTGCCTTCGAGCATCGCGCATTTCACCCTGTTCCTGGGCTTTGAGGGCGACATCGAAGCCGCCGGCGCGACCAGGTCAAACCACTGGATATACCCGACCGGCGAGGTCAATGTCGTCTGGACGACGGCACCGGACGGTCCGCCGCCGTGCATGGTCGCCTCCTTCGGATCGCTCAAGAACCCGGAGCATGATCCCGGACCCCGCCAGAAGCATATGGGACAGTTTCTCGTCTGGACGGACTGGGGCTCGGTTGCGCAGTGGGCGGACCAGCCGAACGGCGAACGCAGCGAGGATTATGCCGAGTTCAAGGCGCAGGTCGAAGCGACGCTGATGGCAGAGTATGAAAAACGCTTCCCCGAGCTCGCCAGGCTGGTCGTGTACAAGGAACTGGCATCACCGCTCGCGACGGTGAGCTTCACCGGGCACCGCGAGGGGGCGTTTTACGGTCTCGATGTGACGCCCGAGCGCGTCATGTGCGATGCGCTCAGGGCCAGGACTCCAATCCCCGGCCTCTACCTCTCCGGCCAGGACGTGGCCACACCGGGCATCCCCGGCGCGCTGTGGGGCGGCCTGCTCTGCGCCGCCAGCATCGATCCGGCGGTGTTCAAGAAGTTTTCGGGCTGATGGCAGCAGCCAATGCGACGCCGCTAGAAAAAGATGCCGACAAAGACACGTCCGTCCAGGTAGTTGAAATCGGAATCCGCAAATGTGGCGGAGCCGCTGGCACCGATCGCCCATTTGCCGAACCGCTTCGACAGGCTTGCTTCGACCCGGCCATAATCCCGGTCCCCGGCCCTGACATTCGCGGTCCGGGTGAAGTCGGGCAGTGACACCAGCGCCGTGCGGACCATCTGCGTACCGCCTTCCAGGCGGACATGATAGAATCCGCCAAGTTCTGCCTTCAGTCCTACGAGGTCGAATGCGCCTGTCGCACCTATTTCCGTAAAGGTCTTGGACAGCGATCCGTCACTGACGATCTGCGACAGGCCGGTGGCCCCGGTTTCCTGGAAACCGTCAAACTCCGCATCCGAATATCCGAAGCGGATCGTCGGTCGCAGGCTCAATCCGGGGACAAGGCTGACATCGCGCGAGACCTCGGCAATCACCGCGAAACTGTCCCCTTCGGTTTCGCCCGACGACAGCTGGCCAGCGACGCCTGTGGCGCGGTTCAGATTGTCGATCGAATCAAAGCCCAGGCTGAGTGCCGCCGCGAGATTGACGATCGGCGTATCAATCGAGGCGAACGCGCTGAGGTGAATCGTGCGCTTGTCAAAACCGCCGCTGATGAACGCATAGTCGACGTCGAGGTCGGAATAGCCAGCGGCAATGCCGATGGTCAGGTCCGCCGGTCCCGACCAGCCCAGTGCGAGCTGCCCGCCCGGCCCGTCGGCCTCAAAGCCCGATGCGAACGGGTTCCGGTCGCGGCGAAATCTCTGGTAACCGATCCGGCCGGTCAGCCAGAAGCCTTCACCGGTGAGCCCCAGGACACTGCGCGCCTGCTGCTCGGTGCCAAACCGGCCCAACTCGGCGATCGCCGGGATCGTCCGAGGCGCATTCACCGTGTCGGCAAGGAAACGCGCCGAAATCTCGTGGCCGCGTGCCGTCGGAAAGAACGGGTCCCAGAACAGGAACTGGTCCTGCACCGACCGGCCAGCATTCACGCAGGACGGAACCAGCGAACAGGGATTGGTGACGTCGGCAAATCCATATTTGCCCGGATTGGCGACAATGTCGTTGGTCAGCGTGAAGCTGTCAGCCACGAGCAAGGTGCTGCCGCTCGTCGTCAATTGCGACAGAGCGGCGTTGAGTGCGTCGTTGGTGGTCGTGGAAAACAGCGTCGCCAGTTGGACACCCGATAACCCGCCGGCGCGCGCCGCCGGGGTCTGGCCGATATTGGGCAGGTTAGAGACCAGCACCGTTCCGGCGCCCGCGTCCAGCAGCTTCGCCGCCGATGCCGCGGTGTTCACGGCGTTGGCCTGTGCGCCGGCGACCACGATCTGCAGCGCCTGGTCCTGCGGCGGCGCGGTCAGGGCAACAGTATTGAGCGCCAGTGCCGCGTCGTTCCCCGACGCATATAGCAGCATGAAGTCATTCTGGCCGAGCGGTCCGACTGCGGCGAGGTAGCTGTCCACCTGCGATACGACGTCGGTGTCGTTCAATGGTGCGAGGCCGCGGCCAATCGGGCCTGGAATGGAACTGCCGTTGCCCAGCAAGATACCGCCGGCAAGCGACACCGGCAGCTTGTCGGAAAAGGCGTTGCCGACGGCATTGTGTCGGATATCCGAAAGGTCGAAGTCGAGCAGGTCTGGTAGCAGCTCGGCGGCCGTGGGACCGTTGGAGAAACGATTGCCAAAACCGGGGGGAGAGGGCGGGAAATTGGTGTCGAAGCTGGTGCCGTCCCGGTCGTTGGCCTGCTGCAATATGCCCGGGATATTACCCGGGTCGGCAATATTGTCGCCAAAGGAGCCATAATTCTGGGCCGACGCCTGGTGCGAGGAGAGGGCCATGGACGATATCAGCGCAAAGGTGGCGAAATTCAAAAATGGTTTCATGTGCAAATCCTGATTTCCGGCAACCCGGTCAAAAAATGCACGACGGCCTTCTCGGCGAATAGGTTATTTTCGACATGCCGGCGAAATTAGTGCAGGGCGCCATTGGAGAGCCGATCGGGAACGGTTGCGCATCAACCCAATCCATGCCCCCAAACAAAAAAGGACCCCCGGATGAAGGTCCCTTTTAATGGCGGACACGGTGGGATTCGAACCCACGATACGGGGTTACCGTATACACACTTTCCAGGCGTGCGCCTTCGACCACTCGGCCACGTGTCCGCATGCTGTTGCCAGCGCCGCCTCCCCTAGAGACAGAAATGCGCTTTCGCAAGCCATTGCTTGGGGTTAGGGTGGCGCGCATGAAGAAGCTGACTTTTTGCGCCGCGCTGGGCGCGTTGATTTCGGCCCAGCCGGCCGCCGCCCAGAATTCCGAAGAGAAACCCCACCCCAGCCCGAATGAGATCGTGGCGCAGGCTGACGCCGAGGAATGGATCGATATCGCGGCGGAAGATTTGCTGATGATGCGGCTGGCCGATGACCGCGACGGCAATCCGCGCCAGGTGATTATCCAGCTGATGCCCGAGCCCTTCTCGCAGGGCTGGATCCGCAATATCCGCAAGCTGGCGGAAGCCAACTGGTGGGACGGCACCAGCATCAACCGGGTGCAGGACAATTATGTCGTGCAGTGGGGTGATCCGGCGGAAGAAGAGAGCGAACGCAAGCCGTTGCCCGAGGATCTGGAGGTGGTGCCGGAGAGTGAGTATGTTCGAGAAGTCTCACCGCCCAAAAGGAACAAGGCCGCAGACGTGCTTGGCGACATGGTTCCCGAACTCAAAGGCAAGTTACTGGACAAGATATTCCGGGACGGGGATCGCAACGACCCCTATGCCCCAGTAACACGACATTTCCTCGGCTGGCCAAACGCGCTTGATCCCGGCAGCGGTGAGGGGTGGCCCGTACACTGTTACGGCATGGTCGGCGTCGGTCGCGGGATGTCGCCCAACACCGGCAGTGGTGCGGACCTGTATACGGTGATCGGGCATGCGCCGCGCCATCTCGATCGCAATATCGCGCTGGTTGGCCGGGTGATTTCAGGGATTGAGCATCTTTCCTCCTTACCGCGCGGCACTGGGCCGCTCGGCTTCTATGAGGAGGCCGAGCAGCGTGTTCCCATCGAATCCGTTCGTCTTGCCAGCGACTTGCCTGCCGAACAGCAGCCGAGATTTCAGTATCTCGATACCGATAGCGACACCTTTGCGCGATACGCTGATGCACGCGCCAACCGGCGTGATCCGTTTTTTATCAAGCCTGCAGGAGGGGCGGATATCTGTAATATTCCGGTGCCAATCCGGCGGGTTGATGGGGAGTAGGTTATGTTCAAATTTCCTCGTTCATTTCTGTTCCCCGGTGAAGACCGGGGTCCATCTCCTGCCGTTCGATCTGGACGCAACAATTGGAGATGGGCACCTGCTTTCGCAGGTGCACTGCTGATCGCCTCCCCTGCGCTCGCGCAGGACGAGGATTATGATGAATATGACAACGAATATGCCGAGGAAGCGCCCAAGCTGAGCCCGGAAGAAGTGCTCGCGGCAGCCCCGGCCGAGCATTGGCTATCCATTCCGGCCGGCGACCTGATGATATTCACCCTGCCCAATGCCGCGGACGGCGCAAGGCGCGAAGCGGTAATCCAGCTGCTCCCGGCCAGCCTGTCCGGCGGCCATGTCCGCAACGTGCGCAAGCTAGCGGGACAGCGCTGGTGGGACGGGACGAAGATCTACCGTGTCGCCAAGGATTTCGTGACGCAATTCGGCGGCAATCCGCTGGCGAAGAAACTGCCTGGCAATCTGGAGACAGTGCCGGAGAGCGAATATTTCAACGCGGCGCTGGGCGAGGCGCGGAACCGCGACGGCACCGCGCTGAAAGCCGCAGTCGATTACAGCAACCAGTACCAGGACACCAACATCCAGCCGCTGATGAATATGATCTACGAAAGCTACGGCGCGAAGGTCGGCTTTGGTGCCGGCTGGCCGATTGGCAGCAAGACCATCGACGGCACCGTCCGCTATTACCCGCTGACCTGCCGCGGCGGTTTGTCGCCGGCGCATTATGATCCGCCCGACACCGGTAGCGGATCGGAAATGTCGATCATCACCGGCGAGGCGGCGCGCAGCCTTGACACGACCTTCGGCTATGTCGGGCGCGTCATTGACGGTCTCGAGCACCTCATAAACCTGCCACTCGGTACCGCGCCGGGCGGTTTTTATGCCGACAAGTCCGAGCATATCTCCATTCAATCAGTACGAATGGCTAGCGAATTGCCGCTCACCGAGCAGCCGCGCTACGAATATCTCGCCAGCTACAGCCCTTCGCTGCTGCAATATATCGCGGCGCATGGCGGCTATGGGAACATCTGCACGGTCGACTACCCGGTTCGGAAAGTTTCGGAATAGGGTAATTATATTACAATCGATCTCGCCTGACCCGGCGATTGGTGGTAATGGACCGGCAAGAGAATCGGCCACCAAAGGAGCCTCCCCATGCGCGTCGGTACCCCCAAGGAAATCAAGAACCACGAATATCGCGTCGGCCTGACCCCGGAATCGGTTCGCGAGCTGGTCGCCCATGGCCATGACGTGCTGGTCGAGGCCGGCGCAGGTCTCGGCATCGGCGCGGACAATACCGAATACCAGGCAGCGGGTGCATCGATCGCGACAAGCGCGGCCGAAGTCTTCGAAAAGTGCGACATGATCGTGAAGGTCAAGGAACCGCAGGCGGGCGAGCGCGCGATGCTGCGCGAGGGGCAGATATTGTTCACCTATCTCCATCTCGCCCCCGATCCGGAACAAACCGCCGACCTCGTCAAGTCCAAGGCAACCTGCATCGCCTATGAAACCGTGACCGGAACGGGCGGCCTGCCTTTGCTCAAGCCGATGAGCCAGGTGGCGGGGCGCATGTCGATCCAGGCCGGTGCCACCGCGCTGGAAAAGGCACATGGCGGGCGCGGCATATTGCTCGGCGGCGTGCCCGGCGTTTCGCCCGGCAAGGTTACCGTGATCGGCGGCGGTGTGGTGGGTTTCAACGCCGCACAAATGGCGGTGGGCCTTGGTGCAGACGTCACCATCCTCGACCGCGATCCCGATGTGCTCGAGCGTCTTGGCACCTATTTCGAGGCGCGTGCAAAGACGCGTTTCTCGAACAAGGCCAATCTCGCCGAATGCGTCGCTGATGCCGATCTGGTTATCGGCGCGGTGCTGATCCCCGGGGCGGAGGCGCCGAAGCTGGTCAGCCGCGACATGCTTAAGACGATGCGTCCGGGCTCGGTGCTCGCCGACGTCGCGATCGACCAGGGCGGATGTTTCGAAACCTCGAAGCCCACCACTCACCAGGACCCGACCTATGTGGTCGACGAAATCGTCCATTATTGCGTCGCGAACATGCCGGGCGCCGTCTCGCGTACGTCGACCTATGCGCTCAACAACGTAACGCTGCCGCACGCACTGGCGATCGCCAGCAAGGGTTGGGAAAAGGCGCTGCGCGATGATCCGCACCTCGCCGAAGGCCTCAACGTCTGGAACGGACATGTCACCTACAAGGCGGTCGCCGAGGACCTGGGCTATGACTATATGCCAGTGTCCGAGATTGTCGGCGCGCAGGCCGCCTGAGGCCGGACCAGGGTGCCAACCGATCACCGGGAAGATGGCGAGTTTGCCGGCCTTCTGGTCCGCGATGCCGGCGGCTTCGTGTTGCAGGCGGATAATGGCCAGCGCTATCGTCTGGAACTGCTGCGCACGCCCGTCGACGAGGTGGAGAAACGCGTCGTCGTCACCGGGCAACAGGTTACCGACAACCTGATCGAAGCGGTGGGCATCCGGCTGGCAGGCGGCGCATGATGGCGGCTGCCGGCGCCGCACCGCCGGACTTCCGGCTGGCGGAAGAGACGAACATTGCGGCACTGCACCAGCTTATCGAGAGCGCCTATCGCGGTGACAGCGCGCGGCAGGGTTGGACCCATGAATCGGACCTGCTCGGCGGCCAGCGAACTGATCCCGAGGCCCTGCATGAAATCATCAACGATCCCGGGCAGGTGATCCTGCTGGCAATGCGCCAAGGCCGGCTGATCGGCTGTGTGCAATTGTCAAAGGTCGGCGCGGGCATGGCATATCTCGGCATGCTGACTGTCGATCCCGCGTTGCAGACGGCCGGCCTCGGCAAGGCGATCATGCAGGAGGCCGAGCGCTTCGTCAGTGCAGAGTGGGGCGTAGCCGCAATGGAGATGACGGTGATCCGGCAGCGCGAGGAGCTGATCGCCTGGTATGAGCGGCGCGGCTACCGGCGCACCGGGGAAACCCGGCCCTTCCCGACGGAGGACCCGCGGTTCGGCCTGCCCAAGACTGATGCACTGGCATTTGTTGTGCTGACAAAGGAGCTTTAGGCCGCCTTGCCCTGAATCGCCTTCTGGCGCCGGCGCTGGACCGAACTGCCAAGGCCGAGCGCTTCGCGATACTTGGCGACGGTGCGGCGGGCGATGTCGAAGCCGCGCTCCTTGAGCAGTGCCACCAGCTTGTCGTCGGACAGGATCTTTTTCGGATCCTCATTGTCGATCAGCGACTTGATATGGCTCTTCACTGCCTCCGCCGACGCCGCTTCGCCGCCGGTCGAGGACTGGATACCGCTGGTGAAGAAATATTTGAGCTCGAACGTCCCGCGCGAGCTGGAGAGATATTTGTTCGACGTCACCCGGCTGACGGTCGATTCATGCATGTCAATCTGGTCAGCGATATTCTTGAGCGTGAGCGGCCGTAAATGTTCGACGCCCTGGCGGAAGAACTCTTCCTGCTGCTTGACGATCTCGGTGGCGACCTTGACGATCGTGCGCTGCCGCTGGTCGAGCGCCTTGACCAGCCAGCTGGCATCGGTGAGGCATTCATTCAGCCATTCGCGCGAGGCCTTGTCCTGCGCGCCGTCCTTGAGCTCAGAATAATAGGTCCGGTTGAGCAAGACCTTGGGCAGCGTCGCGCTGTTGACCTCGATCGTCCACTTGCCATTCCGTTCGGCGACGAAGATGTCGGGTACCACCGCCTGGATATCGCCTCCGCCTATCTGCAGGCCAGGCTTGGGATCATAGCCGCGCAGCTCGCTGATCATGTCGCGCAGGTCCTCGTCATCGACGCCGCAAATGCGCTTGAGCTGCGGCAGGGCGCCCCTGCCGAGCAGGTCGAGATTGTCGATCAGCCGCGCCATTGCGGGGTCGTAGCGGTCTGCATCCTTCGCCTGCAGCTTTATGCATTCGGCAAGGTTGCGCGCGCCGACGCCAACCGGTTCGAGCGTCTGGACCTGTTTCAGGACCCATTCGACTTCGGCGAGACCAACGCCCAGCTGGTGCGATAGTTCCAGCAGGTCGGCCTGCAGATATCCGGCTTCGTCAATCTGGGTGATAAGGTGCTGCGCCACAAACAGGTCAGTCCCGGAAAGGATGGCGCCCGCCTGTTCCAGGAGGTGGTCGGCAAGGGTGCGTTCGGCCACCAGCATATTCTCGAAATCGGGCGCTTCGCCGCCGGCGGCAGCGGCGGTCGAACCGGTGCCGCTATTCATGCCCAGCTGGCCGTCGAGCGCACCATCGCTGTCGGTCAGGCTGTTGTTCGAGAACTGGTCCGCCTCTCCCTGGATATCGAGCGCCGTTTCGGTCTCCGCGGGGCCGGCAGACAGGATCTCGTCGCTGGCTTGCGTGCCCGGTTCAGCCTCCGGTTCGAGACCCTCCATATCCACGGGCTTTTCCGAAACCGCTTCCCCCGTTTCCAGCAGCGGGTTTTTCTCGATCTCGTCTGCAATGAAGGTTTCCAGTTCGAGGTTGGACAGCGCGAGCAGCTTGATCGCCTGCTGCAATTGCGGCGTCATCACCAACGACTGGCTTTGCCTGAGATCGAGGCGTGGTCCCAGCGCCACGACTAGAGCGCGAACCCTTCGCCAAGGTAGAGGCGGCGCACATTCTCGTCCGCCACCAGGTCTTCGGGGCTGCCGGCGAACAGAACGTGGCCTTCGTAGATGATGCAGGCCCGGTCGACGATATCGAGTGTCTCGCGGACGTTATGGTCGGTGATCAGCACACCGATTCCCCGGTTCTTGAGTTGGACGACGAGGTCGCGAATATCGGAAATGGACAGCGGGTCGATGCCTGCAAAGGGTTCGTCCAGCAGGATGATCGAGGGACTGGCAGCAAGCGCGCGGGCAATCTCGCAGCGGCGGCGCTCGCCGCCCGACAGCGCCATCGCCGGGGACGCCCGCAATTTTGTCAGGCCAAACTCGTCAAGCAGCTGGTCGAGCTTCTCTTCCCTCGCCTGCGCCTCCGGTTCGACCATCTCCAGCACGGCCATGATGTTCTGCTCGACGGTCATGCCGCGGAAAATTGATGTTTCCTGGGGCAGGTATCCCAGTCCCAGAATCGCGCGGCGATACATGGGCAATGCCGTGATATCGTCGCCGTCCAGCATGATACGTCCGGCATCCGGGCGCACCAGCCCCATGACCGAGTAGAAGCAAGTGGTCTTGCCGGCCCCGTTCGGTCCAAGCAGGCCAACCACTTCAC
>JAAUYH010141256.1_pt1 | contig 15883 bp, 13 predicted proteins | sample 7278061 | NCBI WGS metagenome assembly JAAUYH01 (sample SAMN14350203, study PRJNA611818) | marine sediment metagenome | isolation source: surface marine sediment (0.6m) | place: French Polynesia: Moorea | collected 2018-08
CGTCAGCTTTCATGAGGGGCTGTGGGCGTAATCGCATTGCGCCCTTTAAAAGCCCCGTCCAGACATTCGTGCTATCGCACAGAATGCTGGGCTTCCCGCCGACAAAGCTAAAAACTTATTTGGTAGTGGTTTATGGTTAGAGCGATCGCTTTAATCTTCTGGAAAACAACAATTTCTTATACCAAATTAAATGGTATTCACTACAGATACACCGCAAGGGCGAACAGCCGTTTGTCCCTACAAACAATTTCGTTAACGGTTTGGAATTAGAGCGATCGCGCTATTGATGATATAATAATTTACGAAGCAAGAATAAAATCCATACAATCTTTCCCTAGACTGAATTACAGAATTTTATTTTAAAAAGCGAGCGCAAAAAAAACTCAATTTTCTTGACAGGCGATCGCCCTTTGTGGTTTAATCAAAAAATACTCTTCATAATGGGAGTATTGACACTCGATGACAGACGCAAATACTCCCATTATGAAAATAATTTTAAAATAAAAGCGATCGCTGAGTCAATCCCCAATTAAAAAAAATTCGTGCCTCCTAAAAAATTAAATTTTTTAAATTTACTAAAAAGTTTTTTGAGATAGATTTGATATAAAACAATGTCTCCACTCGCCTTACTTTATAATTACCATTATTCAAACAGACTTGATATTACTTAAGTAGGAGTAATTCATTAATTTCCGCTACCTTTAGAACTGTGAGTTACGCCTATAGCCAACAGCATCCTAACTACTACTACTATTATTATTTGCCCAAACAAGCGCGATTGAATTTTATGTGTTAATAATTAAGATGAAGTTTTTGTCCTGGATCGTCCTGGACATTATCTACCATGGCAACTGAAGTCGATTTAATTCCCTTATCCCAACTCCCTAACCGTTATGGCATTGCCCGTTCTAACCTTTATAACCGTCTCAAAGACTTAAAAATCGAATCTATTAAGCAAGGGAGAAAAGCTTTTATTACCTCTACTCAATTACAGATGTTGGATGGTTTGGATGCTCATCTTCAGCAAGGAGGAACAACCCCAGAATATATTGCCCAATTGTCTTCAAATCAGTCTTTAACAACTGTACCAACCAACCAAACAGAGGTTTATCATCCTGAACCTTTAGAAACTTATAAAGAACCAACATTAACTATTCAACCCTCAGCTTTAGTAGGTGCAATTGAGGCTGTGGTTAAGCGATTAATCCCTACTAACAAAAGTCCTCTGTCTTACCTGCGAGAGTTAGAAGAAGCCTATGACAAAGGCTGGCTGCTTTCCACCTCAGAAGTCGCAGATTTACTGGGATTGTCACCCAAAACCATTGCCAATTACGGACAAGAGTTTACTGATGCTGGCTTTATCTTTGCCAGGGTGGGAATTAGAAAAGGTGGTGAAATTGCTTGGTCAGTGGATAAAGAAACTAGTTGGGCTGAACCTTTACCCTCTCCTAATCAGAGTATTAAAGCCGCTTTTTCCGAGGAATTCGATCCCTAAGACAGTAATTAGTCATAAGGGCGAACAATCATTTGCCCTTATTTAATCTGCGATCGCTGTAGGGCGAATTGCCTTTTTTTCTATTGTTGTTAAATTGATAATTGTTTGTTTATCGATCGCCTTAACTTGAAAAATATTTCGGATTTACGTCAAAACTATACTCTGGGTGGGTTAGAAGAAGCAACTGTAGACTCTAACCCCATCAAGCAGTTTGCTACCTGGTTTCAAGAAGCATTAGACTCAGATTTACTCGAACCTAACGCCATGACTTTGGCGACTGCTACTCCCGATGGGAAACCTACAGCGCGAATTGTCTTATTGAAAGGATTCAGCGATCGCGGTTTTGTATTTTATACAAATTACAAAAGTCAGAAAGGACAGCAGCTAATTGTTAATCCCTACGCCGCTTTAGTGTTTCTTTGGGATAAATTAGAAAGGCAAATTCGCATTGAAGGAAAAGTCGAACAACTCAGCCCCATTGAGTCCGATAATTATTTTCACAGTCGCCCTAAAGCTTCTCAACTTAGTGCTTGGGCATCAAATCAAAGCCAGATAATTGCCAATCGTCAGGTACTCGAACAAAATTTAAACGCCCTAAAAGACCAATATAGCGATACAACAAGAATTCCACGCCCCAAACACTGGGGAGGATTTCGAGTAATTCCCAATCAAATTGAATTTTGGCAAGGTCGTCCCAGTCGTCTGCACGATCGCCTGGTATATTATTTACAAGATAATGGCAATTGGCAGGTTAAAAGACTGTCACCATAAAGTAGTCAACAGTCAACAGTAATCAGTTAACAATTAACAGTCAACAGTACAAGGTGGAACATTTTATCGAACTCGATACTCTCGATCTGGCTTTATCTTTGGGTATGATTGGCTTGGCGATTGCTCTTTCTCTGTGGCAAAAACTGGGTTTAGAAAAACAGTTGGCATATGGTGCAATCAGATCTTTGCTACAGTTAATAGTCATTGGTTATGTTCTCGATCTAGTATTTGCGATCGACAATTGGCTGGCGGTAATAGCAATTTTGGGTATCATGATTTCTATTGCTACTATTGTTACTCGCAACCGCATCGATAAAAAACTTCAGGGTCTGTTACCTGTAGTGTTGTTATCTTTATTAGCTAGTAGTGCTTTTACTTTGGGTTATGTTATCTTACTCGTCGTTCAGCCGTCCAAATTGTACGAACCTCAATATGTCATACCCTTAGCAGGTATGCTATTTGGTAATGCCATGAATGGGGCTTCTTTAGCGGGCGATCGCCTGGTGAATGCGATTAAACAAAATCGTTTGGAAATTGAAACCCATCTCTGTCTGGGTGCAACTCCCAAGCAAGCCATAGTTAGCTATCAAAGAGAAGCAATCCGCACTGGTTTAATTCCTACCTTAAACAACATGGTGGTTATAGGGTTAGTTAGTTTACCTGGGATGTTTACGGGGCAAGTCTTAGCAGGAAGTAATCCCCGCGATGCAGCTTCCTATCAAATTTTGATTTTATTTGCGATCGTCCTCACCAATTTGTTAGCTACCGTATTGGTTACAGAAGGGGTATTTAAATATTTTTTTAACCGCGACTCACAATTAATTTGAGTCCAACGATCGGTAATAATGCACTAATAGTTACTAATTTTGTAAAACTGCATCAATTGTGAAATTACCAAATTTAGATTTAAAAACTCACGTCATCATAAACTAAGCACTAAGCACTAACCACTGTTTACTGAATAAAAATGAAGCTAAATAAATATCCGATGATGAAAAAGGCGGGAACGTATTTACTATTATGTGCGATCGCTTTTGTGATGTTATTTCCCTTGCTGTGGTTGATTGGAACTTCTTTTAAATCTCCCACAGAGGATATATTTAGCTTTCCTCCTCAATTGTTTCCCACCACACCAACTTTAAAGAACTTTCAGACAGTGTGGGAAACTTATCCTTTTGGACAGTATCTTACCAATAGTGCGATCGTTGCTATTCTTACCGTTAGTTTAAATCTTTTATTCTGTTCTTTGGCAGCTTATCCCTTAGCGCGTTTGAAGTTTCGCGGACGAGAAGTTATCTTTGCTTTGGTATTGGCAACGATCGCGATTCCCTTTCAAATCGTGATGATTCCTTTGTATATATTGGCGGTTAATCTCGGTTTGAGGAATACTTATTTAGGAATTATTTTTCCTAATTTAGCTTCAGCATTTGGTATTTTTTTATTGCGACAGGCGTTTCAAGGCGTACCCCTAGAATTAGAAGAAGCCGCAAGGATCGATGGCTGTTCGGAATTGGGAATTTGGTGGAATGTGATGATTCCTGCAATTCGCCCCGCTTTGTTTACTTTAGCGATTTTTGTTTTTATCGGTTCTTGGAGTGATTTTCTGTGGCCCCTCATCGTATTAGACCGTCCTGAATATTATACTCTTCCCCTAGCTGTAGCCAACTTAGCTGGTTCTTTTTCCCTTGATTGGCGACTGGTAGCGGCAGGTTCGGTAATATCGATCGCACCAATCTTGTTATTATTTCTCTTTTTGCAACGATACATCATTCCTACTGATGTTGGTAGTGGTGTTAAAGGTTAACCAAAAAAAACACTTTCTCGCGATCGCAATCGAGAACTCTCGATCCCTAAATTCAAAAGTAGGGATAATTCAAGAATTATCCCTACCAACAAATTAACGTTTATTAAAAACTAGCAACTTGGCATTACTTCAATAAAGCTTCGCCGCGTCGGAATAGTTCCCGTGCGTAATCTGTCCATGTACCCTGTCCCCAATAGCGGAAACAACTGGTTTCAACTAACAAGACATAAAGTAAAGCTTCTTGATATTCTTTAGTCTGGGTCACAGAAGCATCTTTAGCCACCAGAGAATCGTATTTAGCATGGAACATGGCACTAAGTTGATTCATGGGTTCTAAGACGTTTTCATAACCTTTTACCCAACTCAGATCGTCTGTCCAAGATGCACCATCCATATGGAATTGATGGTCTGTGGCTTGCAGTTCCTCGATCGCTTTTGCTACTTTAGCTGGAGTAGCTTTTTTGGGATCGACTTTATTCCAGATTTTGTGTTGCCCTACTGCTTGACAAGTGGGATAGTCATCGGGGTTGACTCCTGCGGCTTCGATTAGTTCGATATATTCTGTACCGTTGAGTCCGACAACATTATTATTATCTTTGATGTCATACCACAGTGGTTGGAAGTCGCGGGCATATTCATTCATCATTACACCGCCGTTTTCTCCATCGGCAATTTGAGAAACACAACAGGGTACAGAAACCTTGCCAATTTGCTGTCTGCCTCTACCTTTAGCTTCGTGATAGGGTTGCATCTGTGCCACTAATTTAGTGTCCGAACCTTGGGTTTTAATTAGGGCAGTAATACTAATAGTTTCCCCTTTAGAATTATGGGCAACTAAACGGTTAGGAACGTATTTATCATCGTGATATAGTCCCGAACCATCTAATCTTTCTACAGAATGTTCTTGTACCAATAGCCAGCGATAGCCGCATTCTTTCAAGGCTTTGATATATTCATATAGGGTATCTGGATTGTTGGGGAGGTGCATTTCTGGGGGAGAAAAACCTTTAACTCTCTTCAGGGCATCATAGCCAAAGATTGCAGCAAAGTATTGTTGCCATGCTTGAATCTGTAACTTGATATCGGGAATAGGAGTAGAGGGAACAACAGCGTGACTCCACATCGTACCCAACCACTCTACATAGGGTTGATATTGAGGTTCGCAAGTAATCTTTTTCAGATTATCTAAGATCTCATCGCGCCCCATTTGCACGAATCCCCAGAGGAGATTGCCAGAATAATCTAACATGATGCGGGGATTGCAACCATCTTTGACTAATTCGGGTATCCAATCTCCCATGCGGCTATAACACCAAGCAAAAACGCTAGCATTATGATTATCCCCATCCTCTTGATTCTCAAACATATGTTGCAGATTGCAAATTAGTTCGCCGTTTGTACCTGCCGGGATAGTAGGTTGGTGCATATGTAGGGCGCAAGCAAAGCCAGCATTAATACTATTGATGTCAATATTACTGTTAGGTAAAAATACTGGTTGGTTGTGATTAACTACTGAAGAAATTTTACTTTCCCAACCACAAATGTTGGGCAATCCGTGACGTGATATTTCTAATGCGTTTGGGGATGCTATGGCGATCATTACAGTCCTCTATAAATTACTGTTCGGCAAATGTCAATGATTAAATAATTAAAGACAAAAATTTCCAAGTTTGATGATATAAGACGAATAAATTATTATTGGCGTTCAATTAAATTAAATAAATAAAAGAAAATAAATCGATAACTGATGTTGGGTTTTGTAACTTTACATTAGCCATAGAATCGATCGCACTAGTAACAAAAGCAGCAGGTGCATATCTTGTTTTTTTTTCAAAGCAAAATTAATTATCAATTAACAGACAAAGCTGCTTTAATAATCTCTGGTGTTACTTTATCGCTAATTGTTACCGTGCCAATGGCAGTAGGAAGAATAAAACGTACTTTGCCTGCTTTTACTTTCTTATCGCTTTTGATAGTTTCTAATATGGCTTCGATGGTTAATTCAGCAGGAATCTGTGTTGGTAATCCTGTTTTTTCAATCAACCCATCCTGACGTTTGGCTTCATCGATTGTCCATAATCCCATGTGGGTAGCAATTTTTCCCGCTGCTACCATACCAATAGCTACTGCTTCCCCATGAACGAATTGTTTGTAATTAGTTAAACTTTCTACAGCATGACCGATAGTATGTCCGTAATTTAAAATAGCTCTTAATCCTGCTTCTTTTTCGTCTTTGCTGACAACATCGGCTTTAGCTTGACAGGAACGAGCGATAATAGTTTCTAGTAACTCATCACTTAAATATTCTAGATCGTCCAAGCGATCGCTGTATGAGGCTAATTTGTCGAATAAATCCCGATCCCAAATGACACCATACTTAATTACCTCTGCCATTCCCGCTCTAAATTCTCTGGGTGGTAAAGTTTTTAATAGCAAAGGATCGATCGCGACTAATTTAGGCTGATAAAACGCACCAATCAAGTTCTTCCCTTGGGGATGGTTGACTCCTGTTTTTCCTCCCACCGAAGCATCCACAATGGCTAAGAGGGAAGTTGGTACTTGTACGAAGTTTACCCCACGCAACCAAGTAGCCGCAGCAAAACCAGTCATGTCACCAATTACCCCACCGCCTAAAGCGACAAAAGTAGAGGAACGTTCTAAATGATTGACTAAAGCAGTGTCATACACTTTTTCTATAGACTGGAGTGTTTTATATTGTTCTCCTGCTGGTATTAAATGGGTACAAGTTTCAAAGCCAGCATCTTGCAGAGATTTAATGCAAGTATCGCCGTAGTAACTAAATATTTCTGGGTTGGATATTACTAATATTTTTGTTCCTAAATTTAACTGTTTCATCTTGCTACCCAGTTGGGATAAGCTACCAGGAGCAATGGAGATTTGGTATGAATCTTGAGGTAGATTGACGGTAATTTCAGCCATAATTTTTTTTATTAAAATTTCATAAATTTTCTTGAAAAATTAAATTATCAATTATCCATCGATTAATTACATTCTTTCTAAGACAGAAATTCCCAGCAAAGATAAACCGATTTTTAATGTACGAGCGGTTATATCTGCTAGCATCAAACGAGAAGTGCGAGTTGGTTCTTCTGCGCTTAAAATAGGACAGCAACCGTAAAATTGATTGAATTTTTGACTGAGTTCAAATAAATATTGACAAATCCGATTAGGTAGCAAGCTTTCTTCTATATCTTTGATAATTTCTTCAAATTGTAAGAGATATTTTGCTAATACTAACTCTGCATTTTCTTCTAAGATAATTTTAGTATCGGTATCTAATTTCTGAAAATCAATATTTCCTTTACGACTAATACCTTGTACTCTGACATAGGCATATAGTAAATATGGTGCAGTATTGCCTTTGAGATCGAGCATTTTATCGTAGTCAAACCGATAATCTGAGGTACGATTTTGACTGAGATCGGCATATTTAACTGCACTAAGTCCGACTACTTGAGCAACGCGATCGATAAATTCGGGAGTTTCTGTTCTTTCTTCTGCTGTTATTCTTGTTTCTAGATCGGTACGAGCGCGATCGACTGCTTCATCTAATAAATCTTTTAGTTTGATAGTTTTACCCGCACGGGTAGATAATTTTTTGCCATCTTTACCTAAAACTAAACCAAAAGGTACGTGAACTACTTGTACATTTTCTGGCAATATTCCCGAACGTTTGGCTACTTGAAATACCCCCGCAAAATGATTACTTTGTCCTGCATCGGTGACATAAATAATTTTATCCGCATCATCTTGTTTTACCCGATATTTAAGTGCAGCTAAATCGGTAGTAGCATAATTAAAACCACCATCGGTTTTTTGGACGATTAAAGGTAAAGGTTCGCCATCTTTATTGGTAAATCCTTCTAAGAAAACACACTTTGCACCATCGCTTTCTTCTAATAAACCTCGATCGTCTAATTCCGCAACAATGTTAGGTAAAAAAGGATTATAAAAAGATTCCCCTCTTTCTTCTAACTTGATATCGAGTAGATCGTAAATAACCTGAAACTCTTTACGAGATTGATCGCAGAGTAACTTCCAACCATGACGACTATCTTCCGTACCCGCTTGTAGTTTGACTACTTCTTGTCTTGCAGCTTCCTTAAACTCTGCATCTTCATCAAACCGAATCTTAGCTTTTTTGTATAGAGAAACTAAATCCCCGATATCCAAAGCATTGGCTGTAGTTAACGCCTCTGGATAGGCTTCTCTCAAATAAGCAATCAACATTCCAAACTGAGTACCCCAATCACCCACATGATTGAGACGCAAGACATCATAACCCCGAAATTCTAAAAGACGCGCAATAGAATCTCCAATAATAGTAGAACGTAAATGTCCTACGTGCATCTCTTTAGCAATATTAGGACTAGAAAAGTCAATTATTACTTTGGGTGACGATTTTACTTGTTCAATACCCAGTCGTTCGTCAGCTTGAATCTTTTTCAGTAGAGTAATAAGATAACTCGGTTTAATAGTAAAATTAATAAAACCAGGACCTGCTATCGTTGGCGTTTCAAAAATATCTGCACAGTCAAGATTTTCTACTATCGACTGTGCGATCGCTCTTGGTGCTTTTTTTAATTTCTTAGCTAATGATAAAGCTACATTAGATTGATAGTCGCCAAATTTGGGATTGCTAGCAATTGTAACTAAAGGATCGGTGTCGGCTAATTCTTCACTGGGTATACAAGCCGCGGAGGTTTCCTCCGAAGACGCGCTCTTACCAAAAGCATCCACTAAAGCCTGACTTACGGATTTTTCTAGTTCTTTAAGTATAGAAGTCATAAAAAAAATAGCTTGTAAATATACTGTTTAAAATAGACCTGAATTAACTCAGATAATTAATCTAACATCAAAGAGAGCTTTGCGAACAAGATGCTTCCACTACCTCGATCGCTCAACAAAATAATCTGAATATATTACTATTATTGCGAGTAAGATGCTCGCGCTACCTAATTTAAAATTTGCGATACTAACTCCGAAGCTTGGGGAATTAAAGATGTTTGATAACTGGAGTTGTATAATGCGATCGCAGAAGTTACTATTTCCTCTAGATTAGCGTTACCTTTCCTTGCACCTACTCCACAGATGGAACATTCTATTTGTCTTGCGCCGCTAGGGATTGCAGCCAGAGAATTATCAACTGCTAAACCTAAGTCATCGTGACAATGAACTGAAATTATAGCGCGATCGATGTTAGAAACAGAATTAACTATATTATCGATTAAAGTAGCAAATTCCTGGGGGTTTAAACTACCAAAGGTATCGGGAATACAAATGGTTTTTGCTCCCGATGCGATCGCAACTTCTATAGTTAGATACAAAAAATCTAAATTGCTTCTGGCTGCATCAAACGCCGACCACTGTATATCATCGCAATAGTTTTTTGCTAACTTAATACTCTGGGAAATAATATCTATTACTTCAGAGCGATCGCTTTGCTGTCTAATATTAACATTAGTATAAATATTAATTCTTCCTTTAACTGCACTAGCCAAAGCTTCCCCCAAGCATTCAATTTCTGAAGCTTTTGAACCAGCTAAACCGCACAGGATAGTATTATCGATCGCTGAAGATATAGCTTGAATTTCCTCAAAATCTTTAGCATTAACCCCAGGATAGCCAACTTCAATAATATCTACCCCAATCCGTTCGAGAATCTCCCCTAGCTTCAACTTCTGCTGGAGATTCAACTTAAATCCAGGGACTAATTCCCCATCCCGCATCGTAGTATCAAACAACACAATGGAGATATTGCTATTAATGTTAGACATTATCTTATCCTTCAGCCTTTCGTCTTTCGCCTTTTATGAAATTGCTTCTTTTAGCTGATGACAAAATTCTCCGATCGCTTTTAAGCCTTCTTCTGGAGTTCCTGTGGCTAGACGTTTGACAAAAGCACTACCAACAATTACTGCATCTGCACCCCAGTCTTTAACCTGTTTGGCTTGTTCTGCACCAGAGATACCAAACCCGACACCAATGGGTTTATCTGTCGCATTACGCAAACTTGATAGTAAATCTTCAACCCTGGTAGCCATTTCGGAACGAACTCCCGTCACACCAGTTACCGAAACCAAATAAATAAACCCTTGAGACTGCGCTGCGATCGCATCTATCCTTTCTTGAGAACTAGTAGGCGCGACTAACAACGTTACCTCGATACCTATTTCTTGGGCGGATTTGAGCAAAATATCTGCTTCTTCTAAAGGAAGATCGGGAACGACTAAACCGCTTACCCCTGCTTCTTTAATTTGTTTTAAAAAAGATTCAATTCCTCTGTAGTAAATAGGATTGTAATAAGTAAATAAAATAATCGGCAGATCGATTTTCTTACCTACAGTTTTAACGATCTCCAAAACATCCTCTAACCCTACTCCTCGCTGCAAAGCCCTAGTAGCAGCAGCTTGGATTGTAGGACCATCAGCTAGAGGATCGGAGTAAGGAACGCCTAATTCGATTAAATCTGCTCCATTTTGTGCCAAAACTTCCAAGGCTTTAGCAGTCGTCTCTAAATCGGGATCGCCAGCCGTAACAAAGGGAATTAAGGCGCATTCAGACTTTTGTTGGAGGTGTTTAAAGCGATCGTCAACAGCGTTCATCTTAAGGTTATAAATTTTGATTATTGAATAAACTCGACTACACAATTATCAACGAACGAGGCACAACGATCGACGAACATTTCTAAATTGATTATATTTAGGGTTGTTGAGATCGCTTTTCTGCTTCAATTTCTGCTTGCAGTTTGGCTAACTCTTCTGGAGACATTTCTTCCAAACGTTTCTGCATTACTGCTTCTTCGTAGTCTTTTAACTGCTGGTTGTAGGTCATATTTTTAGTACCTACTCTAAATAAATAAGTTAAAGACCAGCCTACTAATCCTACAACCAAAAGAGCCTGAGTCCAAATTCCCGCATCAACGCTATCCAAGCCAACGACTTGGAATACAAAGTATACCAAACCGCCAGCGATAAAAACTCCCAAGGCGATCGCCAGAGCATCAATTCTACGCATAGTTATTGATTATGCTTGAAGCTTACGACGTTTGGGACGGAAATTAAGAATCGGACTGAGTAACAACATTCCAGGGAAGCTCAAGAAAACAAAAAGATACATAATCAACCGTTCAATAGAGCTAGCTACGTACCAGCGATTTTTTAAATAAAAATAAACAAAAGCAGGTAGCACTAGAAGATAAGTCCCGCTCAGAACTAGGTATATTAAAGCGATTAAATTAGTTTCTGTAAGTAGCATCATCGGTTTTTAATTTTAGGATAACAATATTTTAATTTTAGGTGTTGCAAAACACTAAACATACTGTATGATATATTAGTCTCTGTTGAACAGCTTAGTTTTGTTCAGACAATACGAGGGGGTGTGGCGGAATTGGTAGACGCTGCAGACTTAAAATCTGTTGATCATTGCGATCGTGAGAGTTCAAGTCTCTCCATCCCCACTAAAATATTCTGCTTGAATGTCGAGGCTTTTGTGACTTAAACCATAACTTTGCCGCTTCGGCAAGCTTATGCTTGAAAATAACTTTGGCAAACTTATGGTTGAAAAATAATTAGAATATTACTTACCAATCCAAATGATACCATTTCTCAAAATTATCTGGAGATTGGATAAGAAAGAAGAATCTAGGAGTCAAATAGGTAAGTTGAGGATTTGAAAGCTGACAAGAGTTAGATAGAAAATCATCAATCAACTATCTAAATTCTATCCAAAAACTTTTTGAGAGTATTCCTGACTTTTTTATATCTAAAATAGCCTGGTTTATTTATATACTGGGATACATTTATTTCACTAGGATAAATCCCTTGAGAATAAAGTTCAGTAGCAATTGCTTCAACTTTGAGACAATATTGATTAATTTTTTCTAAAGCCTTATTTTTCTTGTGAGTCAAGTATTTTTGAGCAATACTTTGACAAAGTTCAGGAAATTTCCTTTGTAATACTCTTCTGTTGTATCCAAGTTGCTGTGATATTTCTCTTATTGAGGGGGGAGGCACGGTGTTATCTAAAATACTTTGCGCTAAATATTTTCTGATTTGATCGTCATCTATTTTAGATTTACTCTTACTGTGTCTTTCTTTATTTTTATTTAAAACGGTGTAGTAATTTAAAACTTTAATATGATGTGAATTCAATTTATCTACTTCAAAAAAGTCTATGATAGATAAGTCAAGAAAATAGCAAATTCTCAAAAGAACATCTAGTTGAGGAATTGATTTTCCTTTAGACCACATCCAAACTGTATTTTTAGGATTTCCTGTTATTTTTGCAAACGCTGCAATGTTTCCTCTGGTAATTTGATCGATATAAATATTTAAAGATTTTGATATAGCATCTCTTGAAAATGATTTATGTAAATTAAAGGAGGTAAATATAATTTTTTCGACATTAACAATTACATAGTTCTGCCATTCAAGCTGTTCTTTGCTTAGATCGATCTTTGTGTCTTTGGATTGAGAGGATTTACCAAGCCATCGATTGCATTTAGAGCAAAAACCAACTCTAAAATTTGAAGCTAAAGGTGGAAATTCTTGATCGCAGTAATCGCAACGATTTTGTAGTAATATTTTGTGTATTGGGCAAATTTTAAGGACAGTCAGTGACCACAGAAGAGGTTCATAAATTTGCTGATTATTTAATAAATTATTTTGATAGCACAATGGACACCAATATCTTCTAGTCTTAATCAGTTTTTTTCGGGGAAAAACTTCAGACCATATTAGTAAGGTTAAAAATTTTAAATCTTTTCTTAAGGTGGCTTTTTCAAGTATATTTACTAATTCTAATGCAGTTTTTCCTATGCCATTAACTTCCCCAGTGTTATGTTTTACACCAAATAAGTTTTTTTGTTGGGAAAATTTATTACTTAAAGGATCTTTCGCGTGCTTAAGTAAATGTATTGGTGTAAGACTGTGAGCTTCAGCTAATCTGGCAATATAGCTAGTTAAACTTTCAACATAAGGCGTACCAATACCAATAGGTTCGAGATGATAAAGACGGCTTCTGGGAGGAATATGGGGCTTTTCTAAATCGCAAGCATCATAAATCACTAAATCGTCATTGAGCATTTTGGGACACTCCGATAGAATCTCGTTTCGGGTTTCTCTGACCAACTCGACGAGAACTTTTCTTTTTCGGTTTGGCTGGATTTTTGGTAGTTTCTGCATTTAATTCTGGAACTAAACCAAGGGCTTTCCTTAAATTAGAAATTTTTTCTTGAGTTTCTGCAAAATATTTTTCTCCTTCTAGAATTTCTTTGAGAATTTTTTCACACTGAGCAACTGGCATAGCTTTTCTTTTTAGATATTTGTCAGTAATGGTGTTATCTTTTTGTTCCAAAGCATCTCCCAAGCTTCTAGTAAGCCAGTCTTTGAGGATACCAACACAGCCTAAACTTCTCTCATACAGATAATCCCACTTTTCAACTAAGTCTGGTTCGACATTTAAAGGTAAGTGCTTTTGGAAAGTAAGTAAGATGCTTTGAAAAGCTTTTAAGTCTTTAGGATTATCTAATTTATACCGAGGAAAATGAATATTTATAGTTCTACGACTAAGCTCCGAATTAAGATCGTGCATAACATTCATCTGATATGTGCCAAATAACCCATGAAGCACACCAGTCATGTTGGCAATAGATTTAATACAATCCATTTGATCTTCTAGCTTTTTACCACTAGACATCTTGCTAAGATGATGTGCTTCGTCAACAAAAAATATATCTGGACGACGATGTGTCAAGGCATTTTCTAGTGCTTGCCGTAATTTATTGGTAGCAATTGATTGCTTGATAAGTATGTTGCCCTGACTATTACGACGAATCTCGGGAATGTTATAGTCAAAACTAATTTTGTGTTGGATTAATGGCTCTTCTAAAGCGATCAATGCACGAGTGTAGTAATCTTTCCAATTAAAGTTTCCCGACTCAGGTGCTACTGCTTCTACGCCAATGACGGGAATTGTCCCTCTATCCTCTTCTAATTTAGGTAACGCTTTTTCAATTAGCTTTTTTTCAATTTGAAGCCTGAGAGTGGTTTTTCCTACACCAGTAGGTCCAATAACTTTGATTATTGATGCTCCACCTGGTTTGTCGATAGAATTCATGACTGACTGCAATACTTCTTTAAGCTTAGGATGATTGACTTTATAATTCTCGAAATAAGCCACCCTTTTGGAGATGGACTGGTCTAATAAATAAGAGGGAAATTGTGGTTGATTCATAGTGATTAAAACTCCTCGTAAACTTCTAATTCATCCCAATCCAAATCTGTTTTAGATTTAGGCTCGTTAATAACTACTGATTCTGATGAATAGATCGCAGGTTCTTGCTTTTCTACTACCTCCCTCTGATTTTGATACTGAGTTAAAGGAGTAACTTTACCCTCAATAATTTGTATGACTTGCCTTGTTTCAAAATCGTGACTTCTTTGTTTAAATAAAGCCTCCTGAGCTTCTGCTGAAGCGAGAAAATTAGCTAACTTTTTGGCAGAAACCTTATTATTTTTAGAGTGATTGCGATTTCGTTTTCTGATTTCGCTACTAGCTAGCTTTAATTCTTTCTCTGTATGACCTTGGAAATCGATATAGTATTGCGAAGTGCATTCTACCCATTGACCTTTGACATAGGCATAAGCAATCCCTATGTTGAATGGATCGTAACGAACTGGGACTAATGTATTTTCAATTTCAGGATCACGAAACAAATTAGACCAGTAATAAATGTAGTTAACTTTAACTCCATGACCTGGTTGAACTTTTGCCGTCCCTCTTTGAGTTGTGGGAAGAGTAAGCAGACAAAAATCTTTATTGTAAGGAATCATTTTATGAGCGCGATCGCCACTTTGTAACATTCCTTGAGCAAAAGCTTCTCTTGGGCTTTGATGAAGTGCTGGATGATCGATGGTATCGTAGATTTCATAAGCCCAGTGGCAGAGATAATCGTAGAGGAAAGCTAGAGTCCAAATTGCCTGATTTTTAGGATTAACCGATTTAGTTACTTGACGAACGTTGCGAGTAATCTGAGTATTTCCCTGAAGGTTATGGACAAATTGTTTATTAGAAGTACCGAAAAGACGTTCGCAAACCGAGCCAAATCTAGCTTGTGCTGGTGGTCTTTGTTTTTTGGTAATTTCAAAAGCAGCCAGCAAAGTCTCGAAATAAGTACTGTTAAATTCTGAGCCGTTATCTACCACAATTATTTGAGGTAACCGTCCGTGACGTTTGACGCAAACTCTCAAAGCCATCAAGCAAGAGCGATAAGATGGAGGATCGAAAGTCAGATATACAGCCAGTATTTTTCGAGAGTAAGCATCACTGAAAAACGTTGCCCAAGGACGACCAAGATTGCGTCCAGTTTTAGAGCAAACTAATTCAATATCTAGTTCTGTATGGTCAATATGACTGATTTCAAAAGGACGATCTCCATGACGGGGAGTAGTCCTGTCTAATTCCCAGTAAAACTGTTTGTGTTTGTATGCTGCACGACGACCTTGACGTTTTTTAGTTTGTTGATAGGTGGAGCGTTGTTTTACCTGGTTAGTATAAGTCATATAGCTAGGTACAAATACTCCTTTTTGTTCGCAAAGATGAACTAGGGAACGATAAGAAGCAAGCATATTTTTCTGTTTATTGGTTTCGTAATCTTCGGAAATAACTTTCTCTATTAACTCGATTGTTTCTTGAGGTAATTTTCTTGAGCGATTTCCTTTTGCATGACAGTGAGATAAAAGTCCAATCAAACCGCAGTTATATTTCTCTTGTGCTGCTAAATATTTGGC
>JAAUYH010046655.1_pt1 | contig 15880 bp, 18 predicted proteins | sample 7278061 | NCBI WGS metagenome assembly JAAUYH01 (sample SAMN14350203, study PRJNA611818) | marine sediment metagenome | isolation source: surface marine sediment (0.6m) | place: French Polynesia: Moorea | collected 2018-08
AGCACCACTGGAGATATAGGTGCTTGCGCCATAATTCTTGCCCTATTAGTTAACTGCTACGCACATAAGATAATAACATCCTAACTGAAATCTAATTAGATTATTTTTACCAAAGAAAGTAAATTTTAATTTTTCTGTTGAAATTTAGCCAAAGCTTCTCTGTAATTTACTTAATTTTAACTATCTTGAGTTAATTTATTCCTAAGAATCTGCAAGAATCTTAAATTTTTTGCAGCCGATCTTATTTTAGGTCGAGGTCTTTGCCTCTAATGTAAAAATCAATAATAATATTTATATTTATTTAATCTTTGTTTTACTTTCTTGACTTTTGCTCATAATTGTAGATATTTTTAGCAAGAAACTAAAGTATCTAAATTAGTAATAACACTCAGATCTTCGGCATCTAATTGTGAAGGAATACCACTACGAATTAATTCAGAAAAATCTTCATTGGGAACCATAAAACAAAGAGCATATAAACGCTCCGATCCCGTATTTCTAATATGATGAATACCCGTAGGAGGCATCAAAATACTATCTCCTGCTCGTAAAGGCACTTCTTTGCCATCACAAACAGCGATCCCCTCTCCTTTGAGGATAAAAAACATTTCTACTGCGAAGTTATGACGATGAGGTGGTGTTTTTCCCCCAGGATCGAAGATTTCTATACAAACAGTGAGAGAGTTATCCGCACTAGCTGAGTCAAAAATAATAGCTAAACGATTAGTGTCATGATTACTAATACGATACACTTGATAATCCTGGGGTTTTTTAATGACTGGAATCATGCAATGTTGATTCATGATTTTTCTTTTATTCAAGTTGCCATTTTAATTATATTGATCGAGTTTAATATAAACATTATTTTATTAACAAATATAATTTTATTTTAAAGTGTAAAATGTTTTTCGCGCTCTGGTTCATTCAAGCAATGTATTTATACTTTTTTAATAATTGGATATATTTTAAATGCGCCAAATAGCATCGGCAACGCGAGAAACATCACGCATTTGGGCAAGATCGTGAACTCGTAAAATATCTGCGCCTCGAGCGATCGCGCTACAACAAGTAGCTGCTGTTCCCCAAATTCTTGCTTGAGGATTGGGATTTTGGAGGATATGACCGATAAAACTTTTACGAGAAGTCCCCACTAAAATTGGTACGTTTAAAGGCTGAAATTCTGCCAAACTTTGTAATATTTGAACATTTTGTTGATGAGTTTTGGCAAAACCAATTCCAGGATCGATAATTATACGCGATTTTTTAATTCCTAGAGTAGTCGCTTTTTGAATTTGCTGGTCAAGAAAATTGTATATTTCTGTAATTAAATTGTTATACTCAGTTAATTTTTGCATAGTTTTGGGAGTACCCCGCATATGCATCAAAATAATTGGTACTTGTAATTGAGCTACTGTAAGTAACATATCATTATCAAAAGTACCGCCAGAGATATCATTCACTATGTCCGCACCCGCTTCGATAGCAGCTCGAGCTACTTTAGCTTTAGTAGTATCTATAGAAATAGGAATGGATGTTGTTTGACGTAGGCTTTCTATAACAGGAATTACTCGGTTTAATTCTTCTTCAAGGGTAATTGCTTCCGCATTTGGTCTAGTGGATTCACCACCAATATCAATAATATTTGCTCCGTTATTAATCATATCTTGAGCGTGATTGAGAGCAGATTCTAGTTGATTAAATTTTCCTCCATCACTAAAGCTATCGGGTGTAACGTTCAGAATCCCCATTAAATAAGTTCTCTGACCCCAATCAAAAGTATGGTTTCTAATTACTAAAGGTGTATGTTGGGATTTTTGTTTGTTAGTCATGAACTCAGAAGCAGCACGATTGACGTTGATTATTATAAGATTTAGTTTAAATCTGTATTTAAGACAATCAGCAAAGCTAACGTCTCCATAATGAAGCTATCACCCCAGGAAAAAGACAAATTACTAATTTTTACGGCTGCTTTGTTAGCAGAAAGAAGAAAAAATAAAGGACTAAAATTAAATTATCCCGAAGCTGTGGCTTACTTATCTGCTGCTATTCTTGAAGGAGCAAGGGAAGGTAAAACTGTTACAGAATTAATGAGTTACGGTATGACTCTATTAAGCAGAGATGATGTGATGGAAGGAATACCAGAAATGATCCCAGAAGTACAAGTAGAGGCTACCTTCCCTGATGGAACAAAATTGGTAACAGTCCATAATCCAATTAGATAGTTATGAGGGTGTTGCTGAACAGAGAATGATTTTTGATATATACTTTGCACGGTCACAACTTGCGCTTTTGAAAAAGGCAGCCAGGGAGAAGAGCTGGGGTAGGGTGTTGATTCGGTCTCAGGCGATCGCCTTTCGTCCCATTCTCCCAGCCCGATTCTTTCGTTATTGATTATCATTAAATATAGATTATTAGTACCCACTTTCCGTACGTCAAAATGTAATATATGAAAATTACGAAATTGGGGTCATTTGGCGAGCGCCAAAATCCCCTGAGAGTAAATCCGATAAAGCTTGAAATCCCTTATCATCTGTTTGAGGTGACCAAATAACAGCTTCCGTTGATGCTAAAGTATTCACTAAAGTTTCATTGGCATCATTTTTTAGTTCAGCAAGTATTCTACTAGCGATCGCATTTTGTTGTTCTATAGGCAGTTTTTTAAGTTCTGCAATAGCTTCTTGAAGTAGTTTAGTCATAAAGATATTCTTAGTTATCAGAATAATAATAGTTCGATCTAATTTTACCTATTTATTTTTTTTATTCTCAAAAGACTATGATTCCAGGCGAAATTATTACTCAACCAGGCGAAATCGAATTAAACCAAGGGCGCGAAACTCTAACTCTAACTGTAGCTAATACAGGCGATCGACCGATCCAAGTTGGTTCTCATTTTCATTTTTATGAAGTTAATTCTGCCTTACAATTCGATCGCGAACCAACTAAAGGAATGCGTTTAAATATTCCTGCGGGTACGGCAGTAAGATTTGAACCAGGAGACGAAAAAGAAATAGAATTAGTCGCGATCGCGGGTAGCCGTCAAGTTTATGGGTTTAACAGTTTAATCGACGGCAAAGTTTAAACAACTAACAACTAACAACTAACAACTAACAACTTTTCCCATTAGCTATTCAGCAACGCCACAATTGAGAATGCAGTTTTCTAATCAAATTCCTCATCTAGTCAAAGAAATCGTAGAAGGACAAGGATATGTTGTCTTACCAGATTTAGTTACACCAACAGAAGCTAAAACAGCACGGGATTTAGTGCTTCAATTAGCTAGCCAAGAAAGACAAACGGGCGAGTTAGTTATTCAACAAGCTAAAGAGAGACTATATGGCTTAATTTATAAAGGAGAAATTTTTCGCAAGCTAGTACAGCACCCTACTGTACTTTCCCTCATTAAAGCGATTTTAGGAGAAGATCTTATTCTGGGGGGGTTTTCGGCTCATATTCTTCATCCTCAAGCCGAAAGAATGGGAGTTCATGTAGATTACCCTTATTGGGCAATGAGATCTCCTTATTTTCTCTATCCTATTCTAGAAATACAAGTAATTTGGCTAGTAGAAGATTTTACTGAAGAAAATGGCGCACCTTTATTTGCTCCTGGTAGCCAGAAATTAGCTACTAAACCAAATTTACAACAGTTTGAACAAACATCACAAAAAATTACTGGTAAAGCAGGATCGGCAATTATTTCTCATGGTCTTTGTTGGCATGATACTTCCGTGAATTCAACCGATACTTCCCGTGTGTCTATTTTAGGGAATTATACTCCTCAGTATATTCATCCTTTAGAAAATCATTTTTTTGCTTACCAAGCAGAGGTAATTGAACAAGCTAGCCCTGAATTGAAGCAGTTATTACGACATAGTTGGCGATCGAGCCAAAACCAAATTTTTGCCATGAAAAATTTTTGCCATGAACTTTAAAATGATGGACTGAAATTCGCCCTTTTAAGAGTAATTTGAGGACAGAATTAGTAATTTTTCAACGCTAGTTCATGGCATCTCTTGCATAAGTCTCCAAAATCCTCGTTTCCTCTTCTGTTTCCATTTCTGCATAAACTCAAGACAAAATAGCACGATCGATCCATTTTGATTATTAGTTTGAATATATAGTATTTTGTAGTTATTGATACCAGATATGATTCTAGTCGATCGGGTTAACAAAAACAAAAAAATATCAGGCTTTTTTGACAGCTAAACTCAAGAGTTGAGGGCAGATCGGTAAAATTACTGAGAAGGTGTTATTTACAAAATATTTAAATAGAAAAAATTGCTAAACCCTAAAAATACCAATGCTTAAAAATTAACCTTTACAAGTAATTCAACTTAGATAAAGCAAAATTGATACATGGTTTCTAGTAGTAAAAACATAGAGAGAATTAATCCAAAAATAGGGAATAAGCGATAGCTTGACCAGCTTGTTATTAAATATATGCAGCAATTCAGTAAATATACGCAATAAGAATTTTAAGTCAGTAAATATACTTGGTTTATATGTTATGAGTAATTGCTAAATATACTAACCATATTTTTAAGAACCAAAATTTAAGTTGGCAATTTTTTCAAATGTATTATAGGCTATCAGCTAACTTTGAATATATTTACCGAATATTTTTGTTCTCAATATACTTATTGCCCTTTATCGTTCGCTCGATCTTTAGCCAGGATAATTACGGAAGCAATTTTCCTGAATAAATTCAAGAATTACCATGAGTAACTTCTTTTTTTCAGTATTTTAACGGATTAACAAAAGGGGAAAATCCTGCAAAATAAAAAATGTATAATTCTTTACCAAAATTCTATGTATAATTTATCAGAAACATAGGGAGCAATATCTTCATGTGTAATTGCTAAATATTTAGACTAAACATTTTCATATGAATTCTGATAAAGCAAAGGTTTAAAACTTAGAGATTAAAAGTATTGGCTTAATCTAAAACAGCTAGTGTGTCTTAAAAATAGGAAAATTCTGATGAAAGTAATATTTCGTAAATTCCATCGTCAAGTTGCTCCAATTCTATTTTTTCCTTTACTCGCTAGTGCCCTGACAGGAGTTGCTTATAGCGTAGGTAAGAATTGGTTAGGAGTACATAATTCTCTGACTAATCTCTTCATTGCTATTCATCAAGGTAATTATCTAGGAGAAAAATTAGTTCCTATCTACGTTTTACTTGTGGGTTTAGGGTTAGTGGGTATGAGCGTAACAGGTTTAATGTTAATTAACCACAGCCATAGTCAAGTCAATTCTCAACAGACGCAAAAAAGTTACCGTAGTATTCATCGATTTATCGCGTTAATTTTTCTTCTTCCCTTTGCTGTGAGTGCTGAAACCGGGGTGTTGTACAGACTAGGAACGGACTGGTTCGGTATGTCTAGCCAACAAACAGCCATTTTGCTTAAAATTCATCGGGGGGGCTATTTAGGAGCGAACTTCAGTGTATTTTACATTCTTTTAATTGGCTCTGGCTTAATTACCTTGCTAATTACAGGAATTAAAATGACTTCTTTAGGTAAGATAACAATTCTACCAAAGCAGTGGTGGCAACTTTCTCCCAAGAGTGTTGCCTCAGAGTCGGATTTGACAGAAATTATTACTTCACTACGCAAAAAAGCTTGGTTAGGGATTGGTATATTTTCTCTCTTTTTTATAGTTATTGTTGATGCTGCAACATCGATTATTTTATCCAAAAAGTACGCTAATTTACCCGATAATTTACCTGAAAAAGTAGCCAGTCAATCCAGTTCTTATTTTCTACACTTTTTTCTACATTTGTTGTTTCCTATCGTAATTTTGGCGTTAATTCTGGCAGCAGCAGCATTCATAATTACAGAAAAGTTGATTCAGTACTGGCGAAGACAAAAAGAGATCGAAGCTAGTCTTTATAAAAGTGAAGCAACAAGTCATACTATACTCAAAGCTGTCCCAGATTCAATGTTACGTATCCATCAAGACGGTACTTGTCTGAGTTATATCCCAGCAAAAGAAGCAGAATCATTTCTGCTTAAAGGAGATATTTTAGGTAAACACGTAACAGATTTCTTGCCTCCAACAATAGCGCAAAAACTGCTTAAATATACAAAATTGGCTTTACAATCTGGGGCAACTCATACCTATCAATTTACGAGTACTGTTCGTGGTGGCAAGCAAAACCAAGAAGCAAGAATTAGTGCTATTGGCGAAACAGAAGTTTTGATTATGATTCGTCAGATTGCAGATTTAGAACAAATTTATGTAGAAAAGGATGAACTGTCAGATACTCATGGGGATATGTCAGTTAGGGTAGTATCGCAATCAGAATTAATTCAACAGCTAGAAGTAATGCTTGAAGATCCGAAAAAGTACGCTCAGCATCATGTTTTATGTTATCTGGCAGTCGCTCGACAAGACACTATTCGCGCTCAACATGGCGAGCGAGCAGTAAATAATTTGCTAGAACAGATTGCCACTAAAGTAGAAGCCTATTTACCTTATACCAGTCAAATAGCTTGTCTCGATAGCAATGAGTTAGCATTGTTGCTGCGAGATTACTCTTTAGAACAAGCATCGATATTAGCCGAACAATTACGCCAAGATTTGAATGGGTTTCTATTTCAATGGCATGGCGATGAGTACTCTATTAGCGTCAGTATTGGTGTAGTAGAAATTGATGCGGATAGTTCAGATGTAGCTAGTGTAATGAGTGCTGCTGAGGCAGCTTGTTCTATTGCCAAACAAAATCCGCCTTCGGCAAGTCAAAATGTAGTGTTAATTAGATATGCAAAATAGTAAGAACTATTAGCTTTTAGCTGGTATCTAATACTGATACAAGAAGTTTATTATAAAAATGTATGAACTTCTATATAGCAGGAGATTGATTTGTTTGGGTCTGATTTGCGTTACTAAATAATATAGATACTTACGTTGGTATAAATTGTATGCAAATCGACCATGTTCATTTTTACACCAGAGACGCAGTACAAACAAGCAACTGGTTAAGTCGTAACATTGGTTTTCAAGCGATCGCTAAAAATATTAACAGTCACACCTACAGCCAAGTTGTTGCTAATAATTCGGTTTTTTTGCTTATTTCCTCGGCTTTAAAGCCTTTTAGTCCCGTTTCTCGCTATCTAAATTTTCATCCTTCTGGAGTTGCAGATATCGCTTTTCGCGTTCCCAATATAGAATCGATTTTGGCTAAAGCCGACTATCTCAAAGTTAATATTAATGAACCTACTTCCCCTAATTCTCAAATTCAAGAATTTTTAGATATTAATCACGGTTCTGGTATTCAACATATCGCCTTGCGCTCGACCAATATTCTACAAACAGTAGCCAAAATGCGCTCCCGTGGTACGGCTTTTTTGTCCGTACCGACGAGTTACTACAGGCAACTACAAAAAATATACAGTAATCGCTCTATTCCTTCTCTAGCAGATTGGGAATGGCAAGCGATCGAATCTCAACAAGTTTTAGTAGATTGGCATCAGGAAAAACCAGAATCATTGTTAATGCAGATTTTTACTCAACCTATATTCGATCGACCTACTTTTTTTTGGGAATTAATTGAAAGAAGAAAACAAGCCCAAGGTTTTGGTGAAGCTAATTTTCAAGCTTTATTTGAAGCAGTAGAAAGAGAACAAGTCAAAAGAAAGTAGTGAATATATAGGAAGGTTGATAGCAAGTGAATTGATTGACACTTCTTGTCAGTTGACTTGCTCGACCAAATTACTCGGTCTGGGGCTGAACAGCTTAAAATGGAAAAAGAAGCGTAAAGACAAGAAGTTAATAGGTAAGAGAAGTGCTGTATAAACCTATTATCTTTTACCTATTACTTTTTACTTGACTTCTGCAAAGAATCTAAACAGCCTCCAGGTTTTTTTCCCCTGTCCGAATACGAATAACCTCTTCCACAGGAGAGACAAAAATTTTACCGTCACCGAATTCTCCTGTACGAGTAGCAGCAATAATTTTATCCACTACCATGTCGGCCTGTTTATCTTCACTCACGATTTCAATTTGAATTTTTTGCAAAAACTCAACAGTATATTCTGAACCTCGATAACGCTCAGTCTGTCCTTTCTGGCGACCGAAACCTCGTACCTCAGACACAGTCATCCCGATTACTCCAGCATCGACTAAAGCAATCTTGACCTCATCTAGTTTAAAAGGTCTGATAATAGCTTGTATTTTTTTCAACTGACTAGCCCTATTCTCTTGACCATAAAAGCTTAAGGTAATTAAAGACAGGGGAAAGTTACAGGGATAACAAAAGAATTTCCGCATCGCTATGTCTTGTTTGAGTTGGACTTCTATTGACACTCCAACCTTTCCGCTTCGCTTAAAAGGTTGGATTCTTCTCTCACAGGCTCTTGTCTAGGCATGGTTAAATACCCCCGACAGAACGCCTCCAGAAGCTACTTGATTCACGGGCTGTCCGACCGCTACTAGACCTCTCTGACACAAAACCTGGGCTGCTGCTACATCTCTGTTAGTTGTGTAGCCACAATTACTGCAAGAATGAACTCTTTCGCTTAAGTCTTTCTTTCCTGTATGGGTTTGACAATTAGGGCAAGTCTGCGAACTGTAGTTTTTATCTACTTTGGCAAAATAAACTCCACGCTTCCAACAAGTATAAGAAAGGATGTTGAAAAACTGACCATAAGCAGCATCTAAAGTATGCTTGCCAAATAATCCTTTTGCCCAAGCCTTGAAATTAATGTCTTCAACAAAAATTCCTCCAGCTCGGTCGCAGAGATGATGAGATAACTTGAACTGCCAGTCTGTTCTTGTGTCCGAGATTTTCTGATAAAGTCTTGCTATTTTTTGATTTAAACGATGCCAATTGTTAGAACCTTTCTGCTTGTTCTTTCTAACCTACGGGTAAACCGCATAGGTTTGCGGACTGCCCGTGCTTGTTATCAGATTGAGCTTCATCAAACCAGAAAAATTAGGTCAGAATTGACCAGCCAGTATTGTCCGTTACATTATCTTGTGGACAAACAAGTATAAGTTAAAAAAAAGCTAAGCATAAGGTCAAGAATGAGTTTGTCTCATTGGTAATATTTATGAGACCACGAATCATAGTTTGCGGTTTAGGTCGGACTGGATACCAGATTTACAGTCTGTTAAGAAAGCAAGGCGCAGAGGTAACTGGAGTCAGCGACCGCTCTATCCCTACACAGCCTCAAGAAAAAATTATTATTGGCGATCCTCGCACAGTAACGACTCTAATCGAGGCCGGTATCAGAAAAGCAGATACTTTAGTCTTAGCTAGTAATGACGATGCTCTCAACTTGGCTGTGTTGACTCAAGCCAAAAGAATTAACCCCAACATCCGCATTATTAATCGTCTACTCGATCGAACTTTAGGAGAACTTCTCGATCGAACTCTGAGCGAACACTTTACCATGAGTGTGGCTGCCTTGGCTGCACCAATTTTTGCTTTTGCAGCTTTAGGCAATAGAGCCATCGGGCAATTACGCTTATTCGAGCGAATTTGGCCTACACATGAAGAAATAATCGAGCCAGATCATCCCTGGCTAGGTAAACATTTACAAGAACTGTGGTCAAATCCGGCGAGAATGCTAATTTATTACCTCCCAGTTCGAGGAGAAATTGACTTAATTTCAGCCATAATTACTGGCAAAACTTTAGAACTAGGCGATCGCTTAATTATTGGCACCAAACCAACAGTCCAGCGACAACGTTATTCCTGGTGGCGAAAACTAGTGAAGGCAGTGACTAATCTACCCCAATATCAACGTTACGCTCGTCCCGTCACCCTGGTAACTTTGTCTTTGTCCCTCACCATTTTTTTAGCCACCCTCACTTATGTTAGTGTTAATTGGAATACCTCCATCGTCGACGCACTCTATTTTTCCGTGGGCATGATTACTGGTGCAGGAGGACAAGAACAAGTAGCCGAACAAGCTCCCGCTCTAATTAAAGTTTTTACTGCCATGATGATGATTGTGGGAGCGGGAGTAATTGGGATTGGCTATGCTCTGATTAATGATTTTGTGTTAGGTAGTCGTTTACAACAAGCTTTGGATGTAGCCCGAGTCCCCGCTCGGAATCACTATATTGTCTGTGGACTAGGGGGAATCGGTTTTACAATTGTACGCCAACTCCATAGTCAAGGTTATGAAGTCGTGGCGCTCGATTCCGATCCTCATAATCGATTTCTGCATAGTACTCGTTCCCTTGGGGTGCCGGTGCTCATCGAGTCCGCCAGTTTGGAAGCTACCCTCAAAACAGTTCATATCGAACGAGCAGAAAGTCTGATGGCCGTTACCAGTAATGAGCTGACTAATTTAGAAATCGCCTTAACTGCTAAAGCGATTGCTCCTGAAGTAACTACTATCCTTCGCAGTTATGAATCTCAACTAGCTCAATCGATGCAGGAAGTATTTGCCTTCGAGCGTGTTTTATCCCCCATAGAACTTTCAACCGAATCTTTTGCTGCTGCTGCTTTAGGTGGCCGAATTTTAGGCAGTGGCATGACGGGAGATTTATTGTGGGTAGCATTGGGTACGACGATTACTCCCCAGCATCCTTTTTGTGGTCAATCAATCGAGCAAGCAGCTATTTCCGCCGACTTTGTCCCTCTATATTTAGAAAGAAAAGGTCGCACAGTTCATAGTTGGGAGTTATTAGAAAGTTGTCTCCAGCCTCAAGATGTATTGTATTTAACTATGCCAGCGAGTCGATTAGAGCAACTCTGGCGAACTCCCACAGAGAAAACCCGAACAAAATAGGACAGGCTTGGCTACTGTTAGGATGCGAAGTGGGTGCGGAAGGCCTTCTAGGTCGTTGGGAGCGTAAAACAACGCTCGATGAATAATACGGCTGATAAACTAAGTATAAAAGCCTCTTCCGCGTAAAAGTCTTCGTATTTCTCTGAATAAGGACTACTTAAGCTCTTTTTTAGCCCTCAATTATTAGGACTGTAGGCTTTCCACCTTCCCGAAAGGCTCCAGGGCAAATCGTCACAGCTTTTATGAGCTTATTTTAAACCTAAGAAAAATGGCATTTATTTAAATTAATAAAATATTAATATTAATAATGTTGAGAAATACCAACAAATAATTGTGCAGACAAAATGTTGTTATCTGACTATTTTATCCGCTCATTTATTTGACGCTTTTATGACTCAAATCTCTTCTAATTAATTCTGCTTTGAGCTGTTTATTTCTTCTGGCAACTCTAGTTTCCCTTTTGACTTCTTGATTGCTATTACCATATATACTTTGATAAAAATAGCCTAGACCCAGACCGAGAACAAGAGGGCGTTGGTTGGGTCGATTAGGTCTACCAGGTTGGGCTTGTTCTGGGGATTGAGATTGGCAACTAGACTGAACTAGTTGGCACACCCCTATAATCAAAATGGCTAAAGCTAAATCTCTGGAAATGGTGTGTTTTGAGTTCAATCTTTGGTCTGAACTCTCGCTCACCTGCTCTGACTCCTCAGAATCATCTGTTGGTGATGTTCTCACTTCACCATAACTTTTACTAATTCGGTCAGGAGCATAGTTAGTTACCTCTTTACCCTGGGCAGATAAAGTAGCAGAAGTGAATAAAGTTATGGTTAATACTGTCTTGATAAAGAAAGACCAATTAAGTTTCATGTTTATCCTTTTTAACTAAAAATTACTCACTTAACTTGGGGCTTGATAGATTCTTGTTTTTATTTAGTTGAAATTACTAATTACCTTGCTGGCTTCTAGTTAACCGAGGAAAGGTGACAAAATCGAGACAATAATTCGGAGGTCAAACAATCTAAATATTTGACAAATATTTATAAAAATCTCGACCATAAATTTTCTAAAAAGTGTGAAGATAAATTAATAAAAGGGATCAGGGTAAGCTCATCTAAATTAGTATCAAAAACTACAGATAAAAGTTCAAAAATAGTATCACAAACCTAAAATCTGCTCGCTCGATGTCAATAAGTTGCCTTTATTCTCAATAATCCCAAGATGATCTCGTATGTGATTTGAGAAATCTGAAAAATCCTAATGGCGATCTCGCCAGAGGCGAGGCGCTGCGCGATCGCAAGGGTTTATTTTGATACCTTCCTTCTAAAAGAAGAACCTGTTAATTCAGGTTTGGTCGTAACTTTCGGGCTGACCACCCGTAGGGTATCAATACCAAGCTTTTCTTGGCCACGCTGGGCTAATATTTTCCCTGCGTTCAAATCTGCATCATCGTAGTGACCGCAGTTCTCGCAAACAAACTTTTCCTTGTCTCTGTTTTTTGGACTAACAAAATGACACTGGTGGCATTCTTGAGATGAACCACGGGGATTAACTTCCATCACCCAATTACCTAATTTAGCTGCTTGCTGCTTGGTTTTTTGGCGAAGAGAATACCAAGCTGCGTCAGCAATCGATTTGTTTAATTGAGATTTAGCTGTTTGATTATTACGTAGATATCTACCAGTCTCAGGGCATTTCTTAGGCTTACATCTTTTCTTCATGCCCTGAATATTCAAATCTTCAAAGGAAATTACATCTGCCATTGCAGCTATTTTTTTGCCTAACTTCCACTGAAAATCTTGACGAGCTAGACGAATCTCCCGATGAACCTTAGCTACGGCTTTCCCTGCTTTTTTCCTGTTATTGCTACCTTTTTTCTTCCGTGATAAACGTCTTTATCTAATTTTCAATCTGCGTTCAATCCGCATTATTTTTTAGCCTTAGTGATAATGCTTACTTCGAGAGATAGTGATAAGCACCGCCAATTAGCCATGCAATTGGGTGCAACTGCCTATTTAACCAAACTACATAATGAACAGGAGTTATTTCAAACTATCAATAACATTCTGAATCAACGTTCCTCAGCAACTTCTGCTCCAGAAACTTTCCTATTTTAGCGACCGCTCAGTTCGGGTACGAAATTTAAATATCGGCGACACGAAAACCCATCTGACATTCATAGACTTCGGCTTGATTTTCACTTGACCGGGGAACGCCGGTCACCGCAGGCACCGGAGGGGCTGTCTCTTGAATCGAATTCAAGAGCTTGTATGCCCCGTTCGTTAAAAGGCGGTGTAACGGTGACTTATTAACAGTACGACCGCATTTTAATTTACCCTGATGCCAGCGAGGTAGTCCCCCACGATTCGCCATTAGACAAGTTTGACATACTTGCTTCGGTGATAGTAATTGTTCGTCTGTAATGATGACTAACATAAAGTCAATTTGGATGGCTTTATTTTTATTCTAATTTCCCAAACCCAAATTATTGTAGGATTTGCCACATATTTTAATAATAAAGATTACATTTGTATATTTTAGCTCTTTCATCAATCCCGACTAAAATAGTCGGGTATGTTTGACTGGTATTTTTGCCTGTGCTACTATCAATTGACTCGTGACGGAATCACCAAAAAGAGAAAAACAAATTATGATCCAGGCAACTAAAACTAAAGCACCTACCTTTACTAAGCTAGTATCCAAAGAAGGCAGTACCGAATATCCTCTCAAAGCAATTCATATCTGCGAAGAAACCTTCGCTCCTCTAGAAGTTGCTTACGACTACGACGCAATTCGCGCCCAAGTTAGTCGGGAAAGTATTCAAGCAGGGCCTAATTCTATTTGGCGTTATAAAGCTTTCTTGCCAGTAGAAAGCGAAAATCCCATCGATGTGGGTACGGGGATGACACCTTTAGTTAAGTCTCATCGTTTGGCTCGTCGTCTGGGTCTCAAAAATCTCTACATTAAAAATGATGCTGTCAATATGCCCACTCTTAGCTTTAAGGATAGGGTAGTTTCTGTGGCTTTAACTCGCGCTAAAGAATTAGGTTTTACTACCGTTTCTTGTGCTAGTACTGGTAACTTAGCTAATTCTACTGCTGCGATCGCAGCGAGTGCGGGTTTAGACTGCTGCGTATTTATTCCTGCTGACTTGGAAGCAGGAAAAGTCCTGGGTACTTTAATCTATAATCCTACTGTTATGGCAGTTAAAGGCAACTACGACCAAGTAAATCGTCTTTGCTGCGAAGTAGGCAATAGTTATGGTTGGGGATTTGTGAATATCAATCTCCGTCCTTACTATTCAGAAGGTTCTAAAACTCTTGGGTTTGAAGTAGCAGAACAACTAGGCTGGCAATTACCCGATCGCATTGTTGCCCCCTTAGCTTCTGGTTCTCTCTATACTAAAATTTATAAAGGCTTCCAAGAATTCGTTAAAGTAGGCTTGGTAGAAGACAAACACGTCCGTTTCAATGGCGCACAAGCAGAAGGATGTTCTCCCATTGCCCAAGCCTTTAAAGAAGGAAGAGACTTTATTGCTCCAGTTAAACCCAATACTATCGCTAAATCGATCGCGATCGGTAATCCCGCTGATGGTATTTATGCCCTAGATTTAGCGCGAAAAACTGATGGTCATATCGATTCTGTTACCGATGCAGAAATTGTGGAAGGTATCAAACTGTTAGCAGAAACAGAAGGTATCTTTACAGAAACTGCTGGCGGTACCACTATTGCCGTACTCAAAAAACAAGTAGAAGCAGGTATAATCGATCCTGAAGAAACTACCGTTGCCTACATCACTGGTAATGGATTGAAGACCCAAGAAGCCGTTCAAGGTTACATTGGCGAACCTCTCACCATTGAACCAAAACTAGATAGCTTCGAGCGTGCATTAGAACGTTCTCGTACATTAGAACGTCTAGAATGGCAACAAACTTTAGTGTAAATCAATTAGCTTTTAGTTTTTAGCTGTTAGTCTTTAGTTTCTTCTGTAGTTGGATATGTTGGAAAAACCCAAGCATTCTCCACACACTTTATTTATAAGTCTAACTAATAACTAATAACTAATAACTGATAACTAATAACTAATAACTAATAACTGATAACTGATAACTGATAACTGAAAAATATGGCTGTAAAAGTATTAGTCCCGACCCCTTTGCAAAAATTTACTAACAACCAAGCAACCATTGAATGTGAGGGTAGCAATGTTGATGAATTAATTAATGATTTGGAAACTAACTGTCCTGGTATTAAAGCTCGCATCTGTGATGAAACAGGCAAACCCCGTCGTTTCTTAAATCTGTATGTTAATAGCGAAGATATTCGTTTCTTAGAAGGTACAGAAACATCTTTACAAGATGGCGATGAAGTAAGTATTGTCCCCGCAGTTGCTGGAGGCTAAATTCAAAAGTTATTAACTATTCCGTTACAGTGAGAGGATGGTTACAACCACTCCTCTTTTTTTATGTGATTGTAAATTTTAGGTATTTAATTATGAAATTTACATGACTCTAGAGCCTAACTCAATTTATCTCATTCCTCCAGGTAAAAACTTAGTAGTAAATGATTCTCAACTGCAGTTATTAGACCGAGAAGAGCGTAACCGCTACGGACTTAACTTTCCCATTGACATTTTTTTAGAGTCCCTAGCCAAAAATTATGCCGATCGAGGGATTGGAGTAATTTTATCGGGAACGGGAAGCGATGGTACTGATGGCTTACGAGCCATCAACGAAGCAGGAGGCTTTGCTTTAGTCCAAGAGCCAGACACCGCTGAATTTGATGGAATGCCACGCACAGCGATCGCCACAGGGTTAGTAGATCGAATTCTCTCTCCCAAAGATTTATCCCAAGTAATTTATCAGTTAGTGCGATCGCCTTTGGATACACTACAACTTAACAAATTCTTTTTAGTGAGCCAAAGAGCGAAGGCTGTACTCCGATACTCTCTATCACCTATTACTACTAGCTTATAATCTTTCAGTAATTTCAATACAGGTCTAATTGTCGCGACTTGTTCATAGAAATTACAAAAATAACGCAGTTGAAAGCCCACGCGGTTTTACCCGTGGGATGAAAACTAAAAGCGGTTTTAACCGCAGTCAGTCCTTGCCCTGAGCTTCGATATACTTCTGAAT
>JAAUYH010030640.1_pt1 | contig 15877 bp, 14 predicted proteins | sample 7278061 | NCBI WGS metagenome assembly JAAUYH01 (sample SAMN14350203, study PRJNA611818) | marine sediment metagenome | isolation source: surface marine sediment (0.6m) | place: French Polynesia: Moorea | collected 2018-08
AGTTCAGCCAGACGCGAGGTGGCGTTGTTGTAGGACCGGAACTTGATGCCTTCCATGTCGGCGACCGAGGTCACCTCGTTCTTGAAGTAGAGCCCCTGCGGCGGCCACGGCACAGCGTAGAGCAACGTCAGGTTCTGGCTCGCGAGAAGGTCGGTGATCGGTCCCTTCGCGGCCTCCCAAAGCTTCACGCTGTCGTCAAAGGACGTCGCCAGGAAGGGGATCGAGTCGAAGCCGAAGAGCGCGTTCTCGTTCTGATGCCCCGAAAGCAGCCGCTCGCCGATCGGCACCTGGCCGGTCTGGATCGCGCGCTTGATCTGGGCGCCGGGGAAGAGCGAGCCGGACGGATGCGTCACGATCTCGATCGCGCCGCCGGTGCCGGTGGTCACGCATTTGGCGAACTCCGCGCCCACGGCCGAGTGGAAGTTCGTCGCCGAATAGGCCATCGGCATGTCCCATTTCTCTTGCGCGCTTGCAGCGGTCGCCGCGGCCGTGATCGCCGTCGCGGCCAAAAGCTTGGTCAGTGTTTTCATGGTCTTTCTCCCAGTTGGTTTATCGATTTTGCCGCCCTCCCAGCGGCCTACCCGGCGAAGCGTGCCGGAGAATGTGCCGTCAGGTCAACATTCGGTTGCCGTCCGCCGATCAGTTGCGCCAACAGACGCCCCGTTTTCGGCCCCCCGGTAAGCCCCACATGGTCGTGCCCGAAGCCCAGCCAGGCGCCCTTCACCTTCGGCGCCTCGCCGATCAGCGGGATGGAATCGGACACCGAGGGCCGATGGCCCATCCATTCCACCGTCTTCTTCCATGTCAGGCCCGGAATCGCCGCGCGGATATTCTTTTCCAGAAGCTTGAAGGGCGCACGCGAGGGCGGGGCGTTGAGCCCGCCGAATTCCACAATGCCCGCAAGGCGCAGCCGGCCCTCCATCGGCGTGGCGACGAATTTCCCGCTGGCCACCATGACCGGCGAGCGCGGCATGATGTTCGGCTCCCAAAGCTCCTGGTGATAGCCGCGTTCGGATTCGATCGGCACTTTGATGCCGAGCTTCTTCGCCAGCGGCCCGGACCAAACGCCTGTCGCCAGCACAACCGCGTCGCAAGCGATGGTCTCGCCGCCCGCGCGCACGCCGGTGACCTGGCCGTTGTCGCGGGCGATATCCGTCACGTCGGCCTTCAGAATGCGCGCGCCTTGCGCCTCGGCCTCCGCCGCGAGGTCCTTCACGTACTGCCCCGGATCGCTGATCCGCCCGTGGTTCCGCAGCCGTGCTGCGCATTGCAGCGACGGCCCGAAGGCGGGGTCATAGGTCTTGAAGGCCTCACCCTCGAGCACGTCCCAGTCGAAGCCGTTTTCGCGCCGCACCTGCCAGCCGAAGGCGTCGGACTCGTAATGCGCGCGGTCGTTGTAGACGAAGAGGTAATCCGACGGCACCAGCCATTTCTCGGCGCGGGTCCCGGCGGTGAGCGCCTGATGGTCGGCGAGGCTGTCGCCGATGATCGGCATCAGCGCGGCGGCGCGGTGGCGGACCGCATCGGCGTTCGCATGGCGCAGGTAGCGGATCAGCCACGGCGCGAGCTTCGGCAGGTAGCTCCATTTCAGAAACAGTGGCTGGCCCGGCGAAAACAGCATCTTCGGTGCCTTGCGCAGCAGCCCCGGCACCGTCACCGGCACGACGGAACACGAGGCCAGCACGCCGCCATTGCCATGGCTCGTGCCCTCGCCCGGCCCCAGCCGGTCGATCAGCGTGACGTCATGCCCGTCGCGCTGCAGCCAGAGAGCGGTGGAGACGCCCACAATTCCGGCGCCGACGATGACAACGTTCTTCTTCGTGCCAGCGTCACTCATACGCGCACCCCGGCTCCTTCATCTGGCCAAAAATATTCCCGCCGGAGGCTCCCGAACTCTCGACGAGCACAGCGCAGGAAGGCTGGGTGATCGCGAATAACCTCATCCCGCCCCCGCGAAATGCTGCAGCTTGTCGAGATCCGGCCGGATCCCCAGCCCGGGTCCCTCCGGCACCGTGACCACACCGCCCCGGCTCGGGAACGGTTCCTCGAGAATGTCTTCGGCGAGGTAATACTGTGCCTGGTAGAACTCGCAGCCGAGCGTGACTTCGGGCGTCGCAGCGATCATGTGGGTGCCGGCAAGATGCGCCAGGCCGCTTTCGAACATGTCGCCGCCATAGGCTGTCATGCCTGCCGCCGCGGCCATCCGGGCGACGGTCTGGGCGCGGGTCAGGCCACCGGATTTCATAATCTTGACCGAGACACCGTCGGCGATGCCCTCGGCCACCGCGCGGGTCATGTCCTCGGGGCCGAAGACGCTCTCGTCGGCGAGCAGGGGCACGTCGATGGCCTGACGGATTTCGCGCATCAATCCGAAGTGATGCGCGCGGACGGGTTGCTCGATGAATGCAGGGCTGAATGCAGCAATGTCGCGCGCCCGGGCAAGCGCATCGCCCGGTTCGAGCCCCTGGTTGAAATCGACCCGCACCTCGAATTCCGGGAACTCCTGTGCGATGCGCTCCAGCCGCATGATGTCGAAGGCATGACCCGCGAAACCGGTCTTGAGCTTGATGAGGCGCACGCCGTCCTCGCGGATGCGCGCCATCAGATCGATGTCGGCGTCGAAATCGGGATTGGCGACGCTGACCGACAGCGGGATCGTGTCCCGCGCCTTGCCCCCGAGCAACGACCAGACAGGAGAGCCGAGGACCCGCCCGGATAGATCCAGAAGCGCTGACTCCAGCGCGGCCTTCGCCTCGGTGCAATGCGCCACGGCGCGCGTCGAATCGGCCATGATCGCCGCCCGATCCCCGACCCGCCGGCCGACCACATGCGGGCGGATGTAGCGGTCTAGCGCGGCGTAGCTGGCCTCGGGCGAGCCGGTGAAGACCGACCAGGGCGAGGCCTCGCCCCAGCCCTCGGCCCCGCCCTCGGCCGTGAGTCGCAAGACGATGATCTCGCAGGCGCCCTCGACGGCGCCGATCCCGTGATCGCGGCGCGACACCACCGGCAGCGATAGGTGCCAGAGGTCATAGCCGGTGATCTTTTGTTGCAAGTCGGTCATCGCACCCGCCCCGAGACGCGGACGATCTTTCGGCGAAAACCGGGTGAGATCAAGCCACCCATTCCGACACCGGAGCCGCGGCCTCGTGCAGCGGCTGGCTGATCACGTCGACGAGGGTCGGGCCGTTGTGGTCCACGGCCTCGCGCAGGGTCGGGAGCAGGTCGGCGAGGTCCTCGACCGTCCAGGCCTTCACGCCGAAGGCGCGGGCGACGGCGGCGTGGTCGGTGCGGTCGAAATCCACGTTGTAGAACCGCTGGCCGAAGCCGGCGTTCTGACCCGCCTTGATCCAGCCGTAGACGCTGTTGGAGAACACGATCGAGGTGATCGGCAGGTTGTAGCGCATCAGCGTCTCGAATTCGCCGCAGCAGAACCCGAAGGATCCGTCGCCCATCACGCTCAGAACCTGCGCACCGGGGCGGCCGACTTGCGCGCCCATCGCGGCGGCGAGCGAATAGCCGAGCGCCCCGTGGGCGCGGTTGGTGATGAAGTGCCGGCCCGGTTTACGCCAGCGGTAATGCGCGCTGAAATACGGGCAGGGCGTGCCGGGATCGGCGCAGATCACGGCGTCGTCGTTCAGCACCTCGCTGAGCGCGGCGATCACCGCCTCGGGGCGAATCGGGCGCTCTGTGCTGCTGGCCAGGGGATTGAAATCGTTGAGCTTCGCGTCCCAGGCGGCTTTGGCGCGGTCCGCGCCGCTCTGGACGCGCAGGTCGCTGCGGAGCTGGATTTCGGCGAGCAGCGCCTGCAGCGCGAGCTTGGCATCGGCGCAGATCGCCACGTCGGTGGGATAGTTCGCACCGATTACCATCGGGTCGCTGTCGATATGAATCAGCGTGGTGCCGGGGGCGGGCGAGCGCCAGCGTTCCGTCGTCACCGACCCCGCGCGGCAGCCGATGAAGAGCACCACATCGGCGTCGTCCACCACCGCACGCGTCGCCGGCACGCCCCCGTTGGAGCCCACGACGCCAAGCGCCAGGGGATGGATTTCGGCCAGCGATCCCTGGCCGGAGACGGTGGTCGCAACGGGCAGGTCGAGCGCCTCGGCAAGCGCCATGATCTCGGCTTCAGCACCCGCCAGCACCGGCCCGCCACCGCAGATCGCCACCGCCCGGCGCGCGCCTTCCAGCACATCGACGGCGTCCGTGATGGCCTGCGGGTCGGGGGCCGCGCGCTCGGCGGGAAAGACCTTGTGGCGCGGATCGGCCCAGATTTCGGCGGCGTCCACATGGGCCTTCTGGGTGTCGAAAGGCAGCGCCAGATGCACGGCACCCGGGCGGCCCGTGGTCATGGCGCGGAACGCCTGGCGCATGGCGGCGGGCAGGCGCGCGGCGGCGTCGAGCGATGCGTTCCACTTCGTCAACGGGCGCATCAGGGCGACCTGGTCGAGCTCGGTCAACGGGTATTTGCCACGCGAGGTGGTGGCGACGTCGGTGGTGATCGCCAGCACCGGCACCGACGACTCATTGGCCTCGACGAGGCCGGGCAGGATATAGGTCGCGCCGCCACCTGACGGCCCCTCGCAGATGCCGGGCTTGCCGGTGACGCGGGCGTAGGCGTCGGCCATGTAGGCCGCGTGGCGCTCGTCGCGGGTCAGGAAATGGGTGATCCCGTGATCCATCTGCGCCAGCGCGTCATAGAAGGGTAGGGTGGTGTCGCCGCAGAGGCCGAACATGTGTTCGACACCATAGGCCTGCAACATCCTCACAGTCGCCTCGGCGCCGGTCATCTGGTTGCTGCGGGCGGTGTCCATGGCGATTCCCTCGGTGTCGGCATATCTGTATACAGGCTTGCATTTGATCCTGAATGCGCGTTCAATGTCAACCAGGCAAAGGATGGTGCGATGAGTGAAGGCAGGGTCGAGGATATCTATGGGCGGCTCAAGGCGCGGGTCGTGGGGTTCGGCATCCGGCCGGGCGAGCGGATCAACGAGGTAGCGCTGGCCCGCGACCTTCAGGTCAGCCGCACGCCGCTCCGCGAGGCGCTGAACCGGTTGGTGGCCGAGCGGCTGGTGGACTTCCGGCCGGGTGCCGGGTTCTTCTGTCGCCCGCTGGAGCCGCAGGCGATCTACGACCTTTACGAGTTGCGCCGGATCATCGAGGTCTCGGCGGTGATGCTCGCCTGCCAGCGCGCGACGGACCAGGACCTGGCGGCGCTCGCCGAGGACACGATGGCGCGCGGCATGGAGGTTGCCGGACTGACGGTCGCGGAGGCCACGGCACGGGACGAGGACTTCCATATCGGCATCGCCCGGCTCACCGGGAACATGGAACTCGCCGCGACGCTGCAATCGATCAATGACCGGATCCGATTCATCCGCTGGGTGAACATGTCGGCGCAGGTCAAGGCGTCGAAAGAGCAACATCGCGCGATCCTGCAGGCACTGCTCGACCGCGACGAAGATCGCGCGGGCGACGCGCTCGCCGACCATATCTCGCGCCGCAAGGACGAGGTGGTCGCGGCGGTGAAAGAGGGGATTTCGAACATCTTCATGGACGGCGCGGACGAGCTGATGGCGCGCGTGATCGAGGAGGCCTGAGATGATCGCGCGGGGCGGCAAGGCGGTCTATGGCGCGTCGGTGGGCATCCTGATGCTCGAGGCGCGGTTCCCGCGGATCCCCGGCGACATGGGCAACGCATTGAGCTGGCCGTTCCCGGTGCTCTACAAGGTCGTGCGCGAGGCCTCGCCGGACCGCGTGGTGCGGAACCGCGCCGAGGGCATGCTGCCCGCCTTCATCGCGGCGGCGGAGGAGTTGGTGCGCGACGGGGTCGATGGGATCACGACGAATTGCGGGTTCCTGTCGCTCTTTCAGGAAGAGCTCGCGCGCGCGGTGCCGGTGCCCGTGGCAGCCTCCTCGCTGATGCAGGTTGGGCTGGTGAACGCCCTGCTGCCGCCCGGGCAAAGGGCGGGCATCCTGACGATCTCGGGCGCGAGCCTGACCGAGGATCACATCCGCGCCGCGAATGTGCACGAGGGCACGCCCATCGGGACCACCGAAGGCGGACGCGAATTCACCCGCGCGATTCTCGATAACGCGCCGCAGATGGATATCGATGCGGCGCGCGCGGATAATGTCGAGGCCGCCGAGGCACTGATCGCCCGCCATCCCGAGATCGGCGCGCTGGTGCTGGAATGCACGAACATGACGCCTTACGCAGCGGATATCCGGCAGGCGGTGGGCGTCCCGGTCTTCACGATGCAGAGCTTCGTGACCTGGTTTCAGTCGGGTTTGCAGCCGCCGAGGTTTCCTAAGCCTGACCAGGCCCCTTCGTCTTGGTGAAAATACTCCGGGGAGCGCGAGGGGCTGGCCCCTCGCTTCCGAACGGGTACACTCTACTCGGACCTATAAACGAAAGGCAGGGCGATGAAAGTCGGCGATACCCACTACCGGTCGATCTGGCGCGACGAGGCCGCCGGGCAGACGAAGATCATCGACCAGCGCTGGCTCCCGCATGAGTTCCGCGTGGTGCCGCTGCAGGGCGTCGAGGCCTTTGCCGTCGCGATCCGCGAGATGTGGGTGCGGGGCGCGCCCCTGATTGGGGCGACGGCGGCCTATGGCGTGGCCGAGGCGATGGCGGGGGATGCGTCGGATGCGGGTCTCGAGACGGCCTGCGCGCGGCTATTGGAGACCCGGCCCACGGCGGTGAACCTGCGCTGGGCGCTCGACCGGATGCGCGCGCTGCTCAAGCCATTGCCAGTCGCGGACCGGGCAGCGGCGGCGCTGCGCGAGGCGGCGGTGGTCTGCGACGAGGATGTCGAGATCAACCGGATGATCGGCGTGCATGGGCTCGAGATCATTCGGGACATCGCATCGCGCAGACCCGCCGGCGCGCCTGTGCGCGTGCTCACCCATTGCAACGCGGGCTGGCTCGCGACCGTGGATTGGGGCACCGCGACCTCGCCCATCTATCACGCGATGGAGGCCGGGATCCCGGTGCATGTTTTCGTCGACGAGACCCGGCCGCGGAACCAGGGCGCGCTCTTGACGGCCTGGGAGATGGTGGGCCACGGCGTGCCGCATGACCTGATCGTCGACAATGCCGGCGGGCACCTGATGCAACAGGGCGAGGTCGATGTGGTGATCACCGGCACCGACCGGACGGCGGCCAACGGGGACGTCTGCAACAAGATCGGCACTTATCTCAAGGCCCTCGCGGCGCAGGACAACGGCATCCCGTTTTACGTCGCACTGCCCTCGCCGACGATCGACTGGACGATTCTCGACGGCGTACGCGACATCCCGATCGAGGAGCGTGACGCCGAGGAGGTCACCCACGTGCAGGGCAAGGGTGCGGACGGCGCGACGGGGCTGGTGCAGATCTCGCCCGACGCGACGCCCGCGCGCAACCCGGCCTTCGACGTGACGCCGGCGCGGCTCGTGACCGGGCTGATCACCGAGCGCGGGGTGGCCGAGGCCTCCGCGGAGGGGCTGGCGGCGCTCTTCCCGGAGCGGGCGGCGGCCTAGACGCGTTCGAGGATCATCGCGGCACCCTGTCCGACGCCGACGCACATGGTGCAGAGCGCATAACGCCCGCCGGTGCGCCGGAGCTGCAGTGCGGCGGTCAACACCAGCCGCGCGCCGGACATGCCCAGCGGATGACCCAGCGCGATGGCCCCGCCATTGGGGTTCACATGCGGCGCGTCATCCGGCACGCCGAGTTCCCGTAGCGAGGCGAGCACCTGCGCGGCGAAGGCCTCGTTGAGTTCGATGACGTCGATGTCTTGGATGCTTAGCCCCGTGCGGTCGAGCAATTTCTGCACCGCCGGAACCGGCCCGATGCCCATGACGCGAGGCTCGACCCCGGCGGTCGCCATGCCGACGACGCGGGCGATGGGGGTGAGACCCTGTCGCTCCGCGGTCTCCGGGTCCGTGAGCAGCAACGCCGCCGCCCCGTCATTGACGCCAGAGGAATTGCCTGCGGTCACCGTTTTCTCGGGGCCGCTGATTCCTTTGAGCTTGGCCAGGCCCGCCAGATCGGTCCCCGGGCGCGGATGCTCGTCGGTCTCGACGATTACCGGATCACCGCGCCGTTGCGGCACTTTCACCGGCACGATTTCCTCGGCGAAGACCCCCGCCGAATGTGCTGCCGCCCAGCGGGCCTGGGACTGGGCGGCGAAGGCATCCTGATCCTCCCGCGACACGCCGTAGTCCTCTGCGACATTGTCCGCGGTCTCGGGCATCGATTCGGTGCCGTACTCCGCCTCCATCCGCGGGTTCACGAAGCGCCAGCCGATGGTCGTGTCGTAGACATCCGCCGCCCGGCTGAACGCCACATCCGCCTTGGGCATCACGAAGGGCGCCCGACTCATGCCCTCGACGCCGCCCGCGATGGCCATCCGCATCTCGCCCACTTTCAGTGCCCGCGCGGCGATGCCCACCGCCTCCATCCCCGAGGCGCAAAGCCGGTTCACCGTCACCCCCGGTACCTCCACCGGCAGCCCGGCCAAAAGCGCCGCCATGCGCGCGACGTTTCGGTTGTCCTCGCCCGCCTGGTTCACTGCGCCATAGATCACGTCGTCCAAGGCGGCCCAGTCCACCCCCGGATTGCGCGCCATGAGCGCCTTGATCGGCAGCGCCGCAAGATCGTCGACCCGCACCGAGGACAGCGCCCCGCCATAGCGCCCGATCGGTGTGCGCACCCCGTCGCAGATCAACGCCTCGGTCATGCCGCACCCCCGCCGGGAAGGGCGGCCGTCACCTCGACCTCCACCACAAATTCTGGGCGGGTAAACCCGCTTACGATCACCAGGGTCGAGGCGGGCAACTTCTCGAGCCCCTCCAGCCAGGTATCCCGCGCGGCCATATACCCGGCCATATGGGCGCGATCCGTCACATAGGCGTTGATCCGCAGCACGTCGCTGCGGCCCGCTCCCGCCTCGGCCAGAATCGCGTCGATATTGGCAAAACAGATCGCCGCTTGCGCCTTGGCTCCCTCGGGCACCGACCCATCAGCCACCAGACCCAACTGGCCAGAGGTCACGATCACACCCCCGCCCGCCGCGCCATGGGAGTAGCGCGCGAAGGGCGGGGCGATCGATTTGGGATTGAGTGGCTTCATGAAACGATCGTCCCTCTGTTACAGCTCCAGGCTCCGCTCTCCCGCCCTCGATTCAAATAGGTGCGGTCACGATGCGCAAAGCCATTGTGCAGTTTTTGCATTTTTGCCTATTTCTTAGCCAACCGGGGAAACCGTCCTATGATTCTCCGGACATGTAGCTTTCCTCTCGCGCAACTAAACCAAACCCTCTGCGCAGACACCAACACGGAGGATCGAGATGTCGATCAGACCCCCCCTTCTCGCGGCCGGCTTTCTCGCCGCGTCCGCGGTTTTCGCCCAAGCCCAGGAAAAGGTCGTCTTCGGGACGAACTGGCTCGCCCAGGCCGAACATGGCGGGTTCTACCAGTCGGTGGCCGATGGCACCTATTCCGAATGTGGCCTCGATGTCGAGATCCTGCCCGGCGGCCCGCAGGTCAACAACCGCGCCCTGATGCTCGCCGGCCGGATCGATTTCCACATGGGCGGCGACCTTCTGCAGGCCTTCAACGCGGTCAAGGAGGGCATCCCGGTGGTCTCGGTCGCCGCGACCTTCCAGAAGCACCCGCAGGTGATCCTCGCGCATCCCGGCGAGGCGGACAGCTGGGACGAGCTCAAGGACCTCACCCTGCTGATCGGCGACAACGGGTTCGCGAGCTACTACCAGTGGATGATCGCCGAGCACGGCTTCACCGTCGAGCAGCGCGAACCCTACACCTTCAACCCCGCGCCCTTCATCGCCGACAAGCGCAAGGGCATGCAGGGGTATCTGTCCTCGGAACCTTATGCCGTGAAGAAGGAGGCCGGGTTCGAGCCCAATGTCTTCCTAATCGCCGATGCGGGTTACTCCACCTATGCCACCACGATCGAGGCGATGGCCGACACGATCGAAAACCGGCCCGAGGTGGTGAAATGCTTCGTCGAGGGATCCGCCAAGGGCTGGTACAACTATCTCTACGGCGACAGCGCCGCCGCCGACGAGATGATCAAGGCCGCCAATCCCGACATGACCCAGGACAAGATCGAGTTCGCCAAGGCCTCGATGCTGGCCAACGGGATCGTGGACTCGGGCGACGCGCTGGAGCTTGGCATCGGCGCGATGACCGAGGCGAAGGTCGAGGACTTCTACAACAAGATGGTCGCGGCCGGCGTGATCGAGGACGGGCTTGACTGGAAAGCCGCCTTCACCACCGAGTTCACCAACCAGAAGGTCGGTATGGACCTCAAGTGATCTAGATGATCCAATCGCGGGGGCGGCTTTCGGGCCGCCCCTGAGACTGCCAAGCCGGAGCGAAGCTGCATGCCCACGGCGCTGCCCCTCGATCAACGCCCCGAAGTGCTGCGCATGGAGGGGGTCGACAAGACCTTCAACGGCAATGTGCACGCCCTGAAAGGCATGTCGCTGCACGTCAACGAGGGCGATTTCATTTCGCTTCTGGGGCCGTCGGGCTGCGGGAAATCCACGGCGCTCAGGCTGATTTCGGACCTGATCCACCCGACGCGGGGCCGGATCACCTGGGCCGGGGGGCAGAGCGCGGGGGACCTCGGCGTCGTATTCCAGGAACCGACGCTGATGCCCTGGGCAACGGTGGCGCAGAATGTCTGGCTGCCGTTCCGGCTGCGCGGCAAATCCTACATCTCGGTCAAGGACGATGTGCTCGAGGCGCTGAAACTGGTGGGGCTGGAGAATTTCCAGAACGCCTATCCGAGGGAGCTTTCGGGCGGCATGAAGATGCGGGTGTCCATCGCGCGGGCCATGGTCACGCACCCGCGTCTGATCCTGATGGACGAACCCTTCGCGGCCCTCGACGAGATCACGCGCTTCCGGCTCAATGACGATCTTTTGACGCTGAAGGACAAGATTGGCTGCACGGTGATCTTCGTGACCCATTCGGTCTTCGAATCCGTGTTCCTGTCGGACCGCATCATCGTGATGGCCGCGCGCCCGGGCCGGGTGATCCGGGAACTGCAAGTCGACGCCCCCTATCCGCGCGACGACACCTTCCGCACCTCGGCCGAATATGCCGCCCATTGCCGCGCCGCCTCGGACGCCTTGCATGAAGCCATGGAGTTGGCCGCATGACCGCGATCGAAGAGCGTAGCGCCGCCCCCGAGATCATCGACGAGGACGAGGCCCGCCGCGCCCGCGCCCGCAAGCTCGACCGGATCGGCAAATGGACGCTGCCGGTGCTGGTGATGGCGATCACGCTCTTCTTCTGGGACCGGCTCGTGGTCTGGAACGAGATCCCGCATTATATCCTGCCGGGTCCCTTGCTGGTCTTCGAGACGCTGATCAAGGACTGGGCGATGCTCTTCGACGCCCTGATGGTGACGCTGCAGATCACCCTGATGGCGCTGGCAGTGGCGGTGCTGGGGGGCGTCGGATTGGCGATCCTCTTCACCCAGTCGCGCTGGGTCGAGATGTCCTTCTACCCCTACGCCGTGATCCTGCAGGTCACGCCCATCGTCGCCATCGCGCCGCTGATCTTCATCTATGTCGACAGCCGCATCGCGGGCCTCTTGCTCTGCGCTTGGCTGGTCGCCTTCTTCCCGGTGCTCTCCAACACCACGCTGGGCCTCAACTCCGCCGACCACAATCTACGCGATCTCTTCCGCATCTACGGCGCCACCCGCTGGCAACGCCTGCGTTACCTGCAGCTGCCCTCGGCGCTGCCCTATTTCCTCGGCGGCCTCCGTATCGCCGGGGGTCTCAGCCTGATCGGCGCCGTCGTCGCGGAATACGTCGCCGGCACTGGTGGCATCGGCTCCGGCCTCGCCTTCCGAATTCTCGAGGCGGGCTACCGGCTCAACATCCCGCGCATGTTCGCCGCGCTGATCCTGATCGCCGCCACCGGCGTGATCATCTTCGCGGGCCTCTCCTTCCTCAGCCACATGCTCCTGCGCAAATGGCACGAGAGCGCGCTGAAGCGGGAAAACTGATGGATTTCGCCACCCTGCCCGCCGGGCCCCTGCGGCTGGAAAACGTCACCGTTCCCGCCTGCCTTGCAGGTCAGGAGGGTGACCTGATCCGCACGGATATAAGCCTCGCCGACGGTCAAATCGCCGCCTTCGGAGGCACCCCCGTCGACCTAAAAGGCGCGATGCTCTTTCCCGCCTTCATCGACATGCACACCCATCTCGACAAGGGCCATATCTGGGACCGCGCCCCGAACCCCGACGGCACCTTCATGGGCGCGCTGACCACCGTTGCCGCCGATCGCACCGCGAACTGGACCGCCGAGGATGTCCGCACCCGGATGGAATTCGGCCTGAAATCCGCCTACGCCCACGGCACCCGCGCGATCCGCACCCATCTCGACTCGCTTCCGCCCCAAGACAGCATCTCCTGGCCCGTCTTCGAGGACCTCCGCGCCGACTGGGCGGGCCGGATCGACCTGCAGGCCGCGAGCCTCATCGGCTGCGACACCCATGACAGCATCGCCGAGGGCTACGCCGCCACCGCGGCCATCGTCGCCCGCTCCGGCGGCATCCTCGGCATGGTCACCCACCCCGTCGCCGACCTGAACCAGCGTCTCACCGATTTCTTCGATCTCGCCGGGAAGCACGGCCTCGAGGCCGATTTCCACAGCGACGAAACCATGGACCCCGGCGCCGAAACCCTGCGCGCCATCGCCGAGATGGTGCTCGAGACCGGCTGGGACCGTCCCGTCACCGTCGGCCATTGCTGCTCGCTCTCCACCCAAGACGAAAACCGCGCGCTCGACACGCTGGACCTCGTCGCCAAGGCCGGGCTCAACATCGTCAGCCTGCCGATGTGCAACCTTTACCTGCAGGACCGCCAACTGGGCCGCACCCCCCGCGGCCGCGGCATCACGTTGGTGCACGAGATGAAGGCGCGCGGCATCAATGTCAGCTTCGCCTCCGACAACACCCGCGACCCGTTCTACGCCTATGGCGATCTCGACATGCTCGAGGTCATGCGCCAGGCCACCCGAATCGGCCATCTCGACCATTCCGATACTGACTGGACCCACGCCTTCCTAACCAAACCCGCGAAAGCCACCGGCTTCGCCGCGCCCTCCCTGGATCCCGGCGCCCCCGCCGATCTCGTGATCTGCAAGGCCCGCTCCTGGACCGAGCTTTTCGCCCGCCCGCAAGCCGACCGCATCGTCCTGCGCAACGGCAAACAAATCGACCGCACGCTCCCCGACTATGCCGAGCTCGACCCGCTGATGGAGACCGCATGAAACCCAACGTCGCCGCCGCCAAGGCCGCCCTGTCCCATCTCGACATCGAGGAAAAGGACACCAACATCCGCGCCTCCTCCCGCGATTTCTTCTGGTACTCGCCGGTTCTCAAGGCCCGCCTCGACCACGTCACCGCCGATTTCGTCGTCCGCCCGCGCAACGAGGCCGAGGTGATCGAGATCCTCAAAACCTGCTACGCCCATGACTGCCCCGTCACCACGCGCGGCGCGGGCACCGGCAATTACGGCCAGGCCATGCCGCTGGCGGGCGGCTGCGTTATGCACCTGCGCCACATGGACAAGGTCACCGAAATCCACCCCGGCCGCGTGATCTGCGAACCCGGCGTGCTGCTGAAAGACCTCGACGCCGCCTGCAAGGAACACTCGGGCCAGGAAATCCGCATGTTCAGCTCCACCTGGGCTACCGCTACCATCGGCGGCTTCATCGCCGGAGGCTCGGGCGGCGTCGGCTCCTGCACCTGGGGCTCGCTTCGGGACTTGGGCAACATCATCCGCCTGCGAGTCGTCACGATGGAGGAAGAGCCCCGCGTGCTCGACTTCCGTGGCGAGGAGCTGGCCCGCGTCAGCCACGCCTACGGCACCAACGGCATCATCACCGAGATCGAGATGCCGCTCGCCCCCGCCTATGACTGGACCGAGATGTTTGTCGCCTTCGACGAGTTCACTCCCGCGATGGAGTTCGCCGAGGACCTCGCCAACCAGGACGGCATCCTGATCAAGCTCGCCACCGTCTTCGAGGCCCCTTGCGCCCACGACTACTTTCAGCGGGTGAAACCTCATGTGTCCGAAGGCACGCATCTCGTCGCCCTGATGGTCGCGCCGCATTCCATGGACGGGTTCGAGACCTTCACCGCCCGCCGCCCCGAGGCCACCGTCATCTATCGCTCCGACGACAATCACTGGGCGCGCAACCCCGGGCCGGTCTTCGAATACGGCTGGAACCACACCACGTTGCGGGCGCTCAAGGTCGATCCCTCGATCACCTACCTTCAGGTCCGCTACGGCTATCCGCAGCACCGCGAGTTGATCGAACAGATGCGCGAAGAGTTCTCGCCCGAGGTGTTGCAGCATCTCGAGGTCCTGAAAGAGGGCGGCAAGGTGATGTTCGCCGGCCTCAGCCTCGTGAAGTTCACCACCGAGGAACGGCTCGACGAGATCATCCGCATCCACGAAGAGGCCGGCGCGATGGTCTTCAACCCACACCGCTACACGCTGGAAGAGGGTGGCCGGCAGACTGTGGACGACCGGCAGCTCCGTTTTAAGCAAGAGGCCGACCCAAAGGGTCTCTTGAACCCCGGCAAGATGATCTCATGGGACGATCCCCACTGGTCCTACGACCGGATGTACGACTATCCCAAGCTGCAGGCGGCGGAATGAGCGTCGGACTGAAAGTCCGACGGAATTCCGATGAAATTCCGATAGAATTCCGACAACGATTTTTGGCGCCCAAATGACCCGCGCCCTCGTCCTCTCCGCCCATCCGTGCCCCGAGAGTTTCAGCCAGGCGCTCCACGCCAAGGTGGTCGAAACGCTTGAAGCCCGAGGCTGGGACGTGGACGATTGCGACCTTTACGCCGAGGGCTTCCAACCGGTCCTGACAGAGGCCGAACGGCGCGGCTATCACGACGAGCCTCAGAATATCGATCCCGTCCGAAACTATGTCGACCGGGTCCGCGCCGCGCAGGCCTTGGTGATGGTCTTCCCGGTCTGGAATTTCGGCTATCCCGCTATGCTCAAAGGGTTTTTGGACCGCGTCTTTCTGCCCGGCGTGTCCTTCAAGCTGGTGGACGGCAAGGTCAAACCGAACCTCACCCACATCCGCAAACTCGCCGCCGTGACAACATATGGCGGCACCCGTCTGCGCGCGATGTTGGTCGGCGACCCGCCCCGCAAATGCGTTACCCGAGCCGTCTGGCATGTCTGCCGGCCGTCCAGGATGCGCTACCTCGCGCTTTATGATATGAACCGCGCGAGCGCCTCGGCCAGACGGTCGTTCATGAACAAAGTTTCGTTTGAAATGAAGGCGTTATAGGATGCGCGCCCTCGTCGTCTACTGCCACCCCAGGCCCGAAAGCTTCACCGCCGCGGTGCGCGATCTGGTGCTGGCCAAGCTCGAAGACGCCGGCGCCGAGACCCGCCTCATCGACCTCTACGCCGAGGGGTTTCAGCCCACGCTCACCGCGCAGGAGCTGGAAGTCTATGAAGACACAGAGAAAAATCAGGTTCCCGTCGCCGACCACATAGCGGCTGTCCAGTGGTGCGACACCCTGATCTTCGTCTACCCGACCTGGTGGTACGGCCTGCCCGCGATGCTCAAAGGCTGGCTCGACCGGGTGTTGGTGCCGGGCTGCGCCTTCCTGATGCCCGACGCCGTCAACACCGACATCCGCCCCGCCCTGACCCACATCACCCGCCTCGGCGTCTTCACCACCTGCGGCGCCTCCTGGTGGCTGACGCGTTATGTCAGCGCGCCCGGTAAGCGTATGATTTTGCGGGGAATTAGGCTTCTCTGCGCCAAGGGCTGCAAGACCGCCTACGCCGCCCACTACCTGATG
>JAAUYH010053058.1_pt1 | contig 15874 bp, 12 predicted proteins | sample 7278061 | NCBI WGS metagenome assembly JAAUYH01 (sample SAMN14350203, study PRJNA611818) | marine sediment metagenome | isolation source: surface marine sediment (0.6m) | place: French Polynesia: Moorea | collected 2018-08
CCCGGGCAATCGTGCCCGGGTCCTGCCGCCATGATATGGTCGAGAGAAGTCGGTCTATAGTCGTCTACGGCATATCTTGACCTCTGCCACATGTGGCGCAGATACCAGAAAATCGCCGGGCAGCCATGATGGGGTTGAGGGCTGGGTCGTGCAGGTCGTGCGACTATCGGATGTGAATCGCAGGCGACACCGAGGCGTGAATGTCTTTTCACACTTCTTGCTGCTGCAACTGCGCAGTTCTGATACCATCGCCTCTGCCATCTCGCCCGAGATGGTGAAGAGGATTGCGCAACATGACCTGGGCAAAGGCAATGTGGTGGCATCGGTCGTCGTGTCGTCGTCGTATTAGGGCCGGCAAGTGGAAGATTCCCGACATGAATGTCGCGTCTCTGGTCCTGCTGCGCAAGCGGCGCGGCTTGGTCCATCAGGACGCATTGGCCCCATGGCGGGGCCCTGCGCGGCTCTTTTGCCGATATGACAGCGCGGCCGAGTCGGCTTGCCAAAATGGCATGCAAAATGCTCATCCCCTCGCCACACTGAAACAGACCTCTTCGCCCCTGATGAATCAATGAATACAGGCAAACCCGGAGGACCAATGATCCGCAAGTGGCTGTTCGCTTTCGTAGCCCTCATGTTCGTGGCCGTGTCCACTTCTGGCTGTGAGATTTACATCGATCCCGGTGACGATGATCCACCGCCCCCACCATGCTCGCCGTGGGATTGCCCCAATCCCGGTGATCCCCCTGTCCAACCTGGCGAACCATGTGATAGCGATTACCAGTGCGCGCCGGGGTGTTTCTGCTCCAACGACGGGCTCTGCGAAGAGAGCGGTTTTTGCGACATCTACAGCGAGGGCCCAGAATGCCCCGACGGCTTTGTCTGTGACGATCGCGAAACCTGCGTCCCCGGCGACGGCCCGATTCCGCCCGAGCCGCCGCGCTTCTGTGAGACAAACAACGACTGCGCCTTTGGCACCTTCTGCGATGTCTGGTCCGGCACCTGCGTACCGTCGCAAACCTGTTGGGGCCCGGACGACTGCGACTACGGCTTTGCCTGCGATGACCGCGGCACCTGTGTACCGTCAACCTGCGAGGTCAACGAGGATTGTGCCGAAGGCTCGTTCTGCGACGTCTTCAGCGGCTACTGCATCCCCAGCTCCTACTGCGAAGTCGACGAAGAGTGCGGCCCGGGCATGGTATGCGACGAGCGTCAAACCTGCGTGATGGCGCCGTGCGAGAGCAACGAAGATTGTCTCGAGGGCTGCTATTGCGACGTCGATACTGGCGTGTGCATCGAGACCGGCTTCTGCGAGACGGATGAACAGTGCTTCGACGGCATGGTGTGCGACGAGCGCTTTACCTGCGTGCCGCCGGTCTCGGAGCCAGAGCCAGCATGCGAGGAGCTCGTCGAAGAGCTCGAATGTTCTGAGCGGCAAGACTGCAACCCCACCTACGCCGGCATTAATTGCACGTGTACCGGTGGCGAACCCTGCACCTGCACCGGGGACGAGACCTCGTGCTCCTGTGAGACCTACGAATTTACCGGCTGCATCACTGCCCCCACCGACGAGCCGGTCACCGATCCCGTGATTGTCGATTAATCCGGTGAATCTCGTGTGATGCCGCGGCGTTTGCCGCCGGCAAGGCCCGACACTGGCAAGGCGCGGCAGCGCAAATCCAGCGATTATCCGGCCCTCATCATTCTTTCTGAGCGGCGAGCTTCGGCTCACCGTTTGGTTTTTTCGGGGTCCGGCCTTTGCTATTGGCCCAATATCCTGCACGCTTCTCTATATGAGGACGCTTCGCGATCGAGGCTTTCAATTCGAAGAACGCATGTCGGGCACCTACCGTCCTATCGGAGCTGCCAACGGCCAAGCGGCGCAGAGCTATCCCATTGAGTTTCAAGCGCAGGTGTCGGCGACATCGGTGCTCGAATACATCAAGAACGGCAAGGCCCAGCTATGGGGCACGCTGCACGCATATCGGCTGGCCGATGGGGTGCCGGTGCATGGCGAGATGGAGATTCGCCCGGTGACGGGGCGCATTATCCGCTATCAGATGTACTTCACCGGCGACGACGGCAAGCCCTACATCCTGCACGGCGAAAAGCGCCTGCGCTTGGCCCAATTGCGCCACACCCTCACCCATTTACCGGTCGGCATCCGCGACGATGCCGGCGCCACCGTGGCCGAAGGTGCGCTCGACTTCAACCTCCGCTCCGATTGGTTCTCATTTCTGCGCAGCTGGCACTTGATGTAGCCTTGCTTGAGTGATCTCCGTCTACCGAGACGGGCTCTTTTGCCCCTTCTAGTCGATAGACGTGGCGCATCGCCGCCAGTCCCGGGTTGGTGCGCCGGACTGTGATAACGCCGATAGCAATGGTCGCGGCCATGGTCGCAGCGATGGTTGCGGCCATGGTTGCATCCGGCTGCGAACCACTTACCTTATGGCGACGCGGTACTGTGTCCGTGCGATGTGCTAGACAGCGTTCTAGAGAGTGGCCACCCCCTACCGACGGAGCCCGAGCACCATGGGAATCATTCAGAAAATTTTCGGCAGCAAAAATGAACGCGAGGTCAAGCGCCTCGCTCCCCTTGTCCGGCAGGTCGGCGAACTGGAGCCAAAGTTCCAGGCAATGAATGACGACGAGCTACAGGCCATGACCGGGACGTTTAAAGAGCGACTCGATAATGGCGCGGACCTCGACGACATCTTGCCTGAAGCTTTTGCCGTGGTGCGCGAGGCTTCGGTGCGGGTGCTGCACATGCGTCACTACGATGTTCAGCTCATCGGCGGCGTGATGCTGCACCGGGGTCGCATTGCCGAGATGCGTACCGGTGAGGGCAAAACCCTCGTGGCCACTCTGCCGGCCTATCTCAACGCTCTCACCGGGCGCGGCGTGCACGTGGTCACGGTCAACGACTACTTGGCCCGCCGCGACGCCGAATGGATGGGCAAGCTGTATCGATTTCTCGGTCTGGACGTGGGCATTATCGTCCACGGCATTGATGAATATGAGCGCCAGCGCGCCTATCGCTGCGACATCACCTACGGGCAAAATAACGAATTCGGCTTCGACTACCTGCGCGACAACATGAAGATGTCGCCCGACCGCATGGCCCAGCGCGGCCATTACTTTTCCATTGTCGATGAGGTCGACTCCATTCTCATCGACGAGGCCCGCACGCCCCTCATCATTTCGGGACCGGCGGAGCAGTCGGCGGATCTATATAAGACGGTCGATCGGGTGATTCCGCGACTCAAGCGCGACATCGACTATACCCTGGACGAAAAGGCCCATTCGGCCATGTTGACCGATCAGGGCGTAGAAAAGGTGCAAGATGCGCTCAAGCTCGACAACCTCTACGACCCGGCCAATCTGTCCTACACCCATCACGTCAACCAAGCCCTGCGCGCGCACACGCTGTACAAGCGCGACGTCAATTATCTGATTCAGGACGGCAAAGTCGTCATCATCGACGAGCACACCGGGCGCACCATGCATGGCCGGCGGTGGTCCGATGGCCTGCATCAGGCCATCGAGGCCAAGGAGGGGGTCAACATTGAGGAGGAAAACCAAACCCTGGCGACGATTACGTTCCAGAACTACTTCCGCCTCTACGACAAGCTCTCGGGTATGACGGGTACTGCCGACACCGAAGCCCCCGAGTTCCACCAGATTTACAAACTCGATGTCTCGGTGATCCCCACCAACAAACCCATCGCCCGCGTGGACCACGCCGACTTGGTGTACAAGAATGAAATCGGCAAATTCCGCGCAGTGGTCGACGATATCCGGGAATCTTACGACCGGGGCCAGCCGGTCCTGGTTGGCACGGTTTCGGTAGAAAAATCTGAGGTGCTCGCCAACTTGCTCAAGCGCGAGGGCATTGGCTACGAGCTCCTCAACGCCAAGCAGCACCAGCGCGAGGCTCACGTGGTGGCACAGGCCGGGCGCAAGAGCTCGGTGACCATCGCCACCAACATGGCCGGTCGCGGTACCGATATCGTCCTTGGCGGCAACGCCGAGGCCCTGGCCAAGGCGGACCTGGAGCGCGAAGAGGCCGAGCATGCGGCGAAAAAGAGCGCCGCTGAGGCTGCTGCGTCTTCTTCGTCTTCGGGCAAAAAGCGCAAAAACAAGGGCCACGGGAAAGCCGAGGCCAAGGCCAATAAAGCCGACGATGCCGCCAGCGATAACGCCGACAAGAGCGACAGCGATAACGCCGATACGGGCGACAGCGACTTCGACTCCGAGGCCCGCTATGCCGAGCTCTTGGCCGCGTACGAGACCGAGTGCACGGCCGAACGCGACGAGGTCTTAGAGGCCGGTGGCCTCAAGATCATCGGCACCGAGCGCCATGAGTCACGCCGCATCGACAACCAGCTCCGCGGCCGTTCGGGACGCCAGGGCGACCCCGGCATCTCGCGCTTTTATCTCTCGCTGGAAGACGACCTTCTGCGCATTTTCAATTCCGAGCGCATCACGGTGCTGATGGAGCGCCTGGGCATGGAGGAAGACGTGCCCATCGAGAGCGGCCTGGTCACCAAGGCCATCGAAAACGCACAGAAAAAAGTGGAGGGGCGCAACTTCGATCAGCGCAAGCATCTGCTCGAATACGACGACGTGATGAATCAGCAGCGCAAGACGATTTACAGCTTGCGGCGGCAGATTCTCGAGGGCCGCTATGCGCCGCAGAGCGCTGAGGGAGAAGCAGAGGGCAATAAAGAGGTCCCAGTTGCTACAGAGAGCGGCGATTGGACCATCGAGTCGCTGACAAAGGATGTGAGCGAAGAGATCACAAGCCTCATCGAGCAGGTGATCGAGCACCACGAAAAACAGCGCGACGAGATGCGCGAAAACGGCGAAGACACCGAGGGCTTGCCCGAAATTTGGCGGCTGCTGCGGCACGAGATCTGGCGCACCACCGGCGCACTCTGCGATATCGAAAAGCGCTTTGCCGGCGACCGGGCCGAGCTCTGTGATTTTGTTGCCGCTGAAGTGGCAGCATCACTCATCCAGCAGCGCGAACGTCTCTACGACCTCTGCGACGGCCTCCTCGGCCACCATATCGATACCCATTGTCCGCCCCATTCAACCGAGGACGATTGGGATTTGGAGACGCTGCAAAACAGCTTGCGTGAGCAATTCAACACCGCTGTTGAAATGCCCAAAGGCATCGGCACAGTGGAGCAGCTGGCCAAAGAGCTGTGGACGCAGGTGGAGGCCCGCCTCGACGAGCGCATGAAAGAACTCGGGCGGCCCTGGCTGATGTATTTTGTCCGCCACTTCTATCTCGAAGAAATCGACCAGCAGTGGATCGAACACTTGCGTAATATGGATCACTTGCGCGAGGGCATCGGCCTGCGCGGTTATGGGCAGAAGGATCCCAAGAAAGAGTATAAAAAAGAGGGCTTCGATCTCTTTCGCGACATGATGGACCGCATCCAGGTGAATGTGGGCAATAAGCTCTTTCGGGTGCAGATCCGGTTGGCCGAAGAGGAGATTCCCGAACTTGAGGCCAAAGAGCGCCGCACCACCGAAGTGCATCCCAGCGCCGAAAGTGGCGCTGGCGGCAATGGCGAAGCAGCGGCGGCCAAAAACGGCGCTGGCGCCAACGGCAATGGCGAAGCAGCCGCGCGCAAACAGCAAACTGTGCGCCGCCAGCAGCCCAAGGTGGGCCGCAACGACCCCTGCCCCTGTGGCAGCGGCAAAAAATTCAAGAAGTGTCACGGCCGCCCTGGCGCCGAAGCCGCAGTGTAGCAGGCCGACACCCCGCACAGCGCCGCGTCGGCACTACCGCAATGTGAACGATGGCGGCGCTGTGAACGATAGCGGCTCTCTGAACGATGGCCGCGATTTGAACGATAGCGGCTCTCTGAACGATAGCCGCTAATTAAACGGTAGCGTCCATCCAAACGGTAGGGGACGTAATCATAGTCACGCTAGGGGACGTAATCATAGTCATTGAGAGACCACTGAGTCGCTGAAGACCGCGCTGAATCGCGCAAGGTAGCCGCTGCAAGTAGGGTAAAACAACCGGATGTAAGTGCAAATTGCATCGATTTGAGAGTTTATATCTTCTGCGATTCAAGCCCGAGATACGGGTGGCTTGTTCACCGAGCGTGCGCAATGGATGTTGAGTAAGAGGCGCAACCGTCATGGTAGAATCACCTGTTAGATGGATTACGGCCATAATAGCGGGTTACACGACTATCGGAAAAACACCGGTTTTTTTGTTTGCCATTTGCGCGCTACCCCGCTATTCCATAACCGTCACCTCATCGTGATTCACCATCTCCCCCCTCCCCTCCTCCCTCTCTATTTCTGCCCCCAACTCCAAGACATCCCCAACCTGGCTGGATATGTGCGACCGGACGTGACGGGCCCCCCCATCCCCATCCCCCAAAAGCTCAAGCAAGCCCAGATACACTCCAGGCAAACGTAAGATACGACTGCGGCATACTGTCTCTATGCTAACGGTTCGGCACAGTGCATACGGAAACCATACATGATGTATAGAGTCCTTTATACACCTATGTACAAGGGGTCATTACACACGTTCGGTATTCCGTGCACCATCGAACTAGCTGAGGTGCGGTCTCAATTCTGAGTGTTGGTAGCGTACAGAGAATCGATACCAGACTGAGAATTGACCCCATTTCGAGAATCGATGCCACATCGAGTATCGGCACCATATTGGGAATCGGTACCACGTCGCGCTCAAAATCCGATTGCGTACACGCAAAGCGGTAGTGAAACGACGTCCCACCAACGCGGCGTTTGCTTACTGGCCCCGGATACCATCACGGGCACGCATGAGAGCACGTTCAACGGGATAGCAGAATCCAAGAGCTCGACCCACTAGGACAAAACGTTTATGATGCACCAACTCTCTCCTTCTCGCGACCGTATCCATCAGTGGCTTCCCGTGGAAACACTCGTCGAAGCACTTCGCGCACGCACCGAGATCCACGGTGACGAGACGCTCTATACTTTTGTCGAGGATGGCGATAACGCACTTTCCTATATAGACGTCGACCGCAAGGCCCGCGCTGTTGCTGCCGATCTCGTGGCTCGCGGCTTGATCGGAGAGCGTGTAATATTGCTGCACACCCCAGGGGAACAGTACACGGTTTCGTTTCTCGGCTGCTTATACGCCGGGGCGATTGCTGTGCCGGCCTTTCCGCCTGATCCCGCTCGTCTTGAGCGCACGTTGCCACGGCTCCTCAGCATCATTCGCGATTGCGACGCCAGTGCTCTGCTCACGTCAGCGGGGCTGAAAAAGCAGCTCAACGTATTGGCGCGCTCGATTCCACAACTCAAAGAACTCGAAAAGCTGGTGTGGATCGCCAGCGATGCCATCGAAGAATCCGCGGCAGCCATGTGGCGCGACCCCAATATCAGCGGGGATACCATTGCGTTTTTGCAATATACTTCTGGATCGACCAGGGCCCCCAAGGGCGTGATGGTAAGCCACCATAACATTATTGAAAACGCCAAAGCCTGCGCCATGGGACTTCGCTTTGGCGAGCGGGATACCAGCGTTACCTGGCTGCCGCCGTTCCATGATATGGGCCTTATCGGCAACTTGATTCAGGCCGTCTATAGCAATATCCCGACAGTCGTCACGTCGCCCCAGGCGTTCTTGCAGCGTCCTTTAGGCTGGCTGGAGCTCATCAGCAAGCATAAGGCCACCTATAGTGGCGCGCCGAACTTTGCCTATAATCTCTGCGCCCGACGGGTTACGCCAGAGGCGCTTGAGACCCTCGACCTGAGCCATTGGCGCATCGCATTTTGCGGCGCCGAGCCCGTGCATCCGAACACCGTGCGCACGTTTACCGCGGCCTTTGCCGATGCCGGCTTTAATCCGCGCGCATTCGTGCCCTGCTACGGCCTTGCCGAGAGCACCTTGATCGTGTCGTCGTACAATCGCCACAGCGGCGCCCCGGTGACCATCAAGAGCGTCAAAAAATCCGGGCTGGAACAGGGATGGATCGTCAATGCGGCCGAAGGCGACGATGATCGTGGCGAAATCGTCTCGTGCGGCCCGACAATCTCGATGCTCGACGTGCGCATTGTCGATCCCGAGACCTCGATGGAGCAATTTCCCGGTCAGGTGGGCGAGATCTGGGTTGCTGGCGGCAACGTCGCTCAGGGCTACTGGGGCGCCGAGGAAGAGACCAAACGCACGTTTGCAGCCTACTTGAGCAACGGCAAAGGTCCGTTCCTGCGCACTGGTGACCTGGGTTGCATCATCGATGGCGAACTCTATATCGTCGGTCGGCAAAAGGACTTGATCATCCTCGCGGGGCGCAATCTCTATCCGCAAGATATCGAATATACGGTCGAACGCGCCCATCCGGCCGTGCGCCTCGGCGGTGTGGCGGCATTTGCCATCGAATATGATGAATCTGAGAACCTCGTCATTATCCTCGAAGTCAACCCGGCCAAAATGACCGACGCCGACGGGGGCGACATCATTGATGCCGTGATGAGGGAAGTGAACGCCAACCATGAGATCAGTGTCCACGACGTGGTCTTGATCGCGCCGCGCTCCCTGTATAAGACCTCAAGCGGCAAAGTGCAGCGCTCGGCGTGTCGCCAGGCCTATTTGAACGACTCCCTCGAAGTGGTCTCCCGGCGCCAGGGTAGCGTGGTGGTGCTGGTGCCACCGGTCACCGAGACCCAGCACAAACTGGTGGAGATTTTTCAAGACATCCTTGAAACCCCCAGCGTCGGCATCCAGAGCAGCTTCTACGAACTCGGCGGTGACTCGCTATCGGCGGCCGAGATCGCATTTCAGATTCAAGAGAAATTCAAAATCGAGCTCCCGTTCACCGCATTATTTGATATTGCCACCGTCGAAGAGTTGGCCACACACGTCGATTCTCTTTGCGACGCACGCGGCAGCAAAAAGGCCAAGCCCGAGCTTGTGGCCAGCGAAGATACTGGACCGACGCCGACGTCGTTTTTGCAAGAAGAGATGTGGCTCTCCGAGCAGGAAATCCCCGGCAAGCCGCGCGACCACGCCTACTTTGCCCTGCGCTTCCGCGGCGCCATTGATGTCGCGGCCCTCGAAGCGAGCCTGACCGACTTGACTCGGCGACACGAGACCTTCCGTACCACCTTCCCCGTGATCGGTGAGGAGCCCATGCAGCTCGTGGGTCCCGTGGTACCGGCTGTACTCCGCCGCATCGACGTGAGCGAGGACGCCAACCCCGAAGCAAGCGCACGTGAGGTCGGGGGCGAATTTGCCGCCGAAGTCTTTGACATGAGCACCGGCCCAGTGTGGCGCGGAGCCCTCATCCGCATCGGCGACGAGGATCACCTGCTGGCGCTGTCCATGCACCACATCGTGTCCGACTTTTGGTCCGTGGCCGTTGTCACCAAAGAGCTTGTCGCCATCTACGATGCCCGCATCCACTATCGCCGGCCGTCGCTGCCCAAGTTGCCGGTGCAATATCGAGATTACGCCCGCTGGGAACGCAGCTGGATGGATAGCGAAGAGATCGCCGCCCGCCTCGATTTCTGGCGCGAACATCTCGCTCAGCCGCTTCCGGTCCTCGATTTGCCCACGGACCATCCCCGGCCCGCGGCCAAGAGCTATCGCGGCGCAATCGCGGAATACGAGCTCGCGCCCGCGCTCGCCGAGCAGACATTCGCACTGGCCAAGGAATTTCAGGTCACGCCCTTTATGGTCATGCTCGGCGCCTACGCCATCTTGCTCGGCAAGCGCGGCAAATGCGACGAGGTCATGATTGGCACGGCCGTGCTCAACCGCCCACGCGCCGAGGTGGAAAACATGGTCGGCTACTTTGCCAACATGCTGCCGCTGCGCGTGCGCATGCAAGATGATCCGTCCTTCCGCGAGTTCCTCAGTCGCCTGAAGGAGCTCCTGCACGGCGCCTATAACCATGCCGAACTGCCTCCCGAGCTCCTCACCCGCGAAATCCTGGGCAAAGAATGCCTCCCCTATCGCACGGCGTTCTTGCTGCAAGGGGCGGCTCCCGAGCCAAAGACCCCCGCAGGATTGAGCGTGGAGCTCGACGATATCCACAACGGTTCCTCCAACTTCGATATCGAATTCAACGTCTACGACGCCCAGGGACAGCAGGTCATCACCATCGAGTACGACACCGATCTCTTCGAAAAGGCATCGATCGATAGCCTGTGGCGCGATTACTGTGACATTCTCGAGCGAGTCACCACCGACAGCACGACTGCGGTGTCGGTACTAAAGGCCGAGAATTCGTAGTTAGCGCGCCACACCGCCGAGCCACAGCAGTATCGACAAGGTCGCCGAGGACATGCTGCAGATGTACGAGCGCAAGCAGATGTCTTTGCTCGCGTCCATGCAGCTGGTGACCGGTTCCGCGCGCGAGAGAGGCGCCGCCGCGCCTGACGTATCGAACTCGCGTGTGCAACGCGATAACCGATATAGATACACCTTGACAATAAATCGCTATAAAATATCATTATTCCTATAACTCCAGTACACGAAAACTTCTATAGTACGAGAAGAGGTGCAACAATGCGTTCAGTATTCATCATCGGTGGGGCAGGGTTCTTGGGTCGCTCAGTCATTCGCGATTTGATCAAGCACGAAAATGTAAACATCACGGTTTTCGACCAGACAAAGCCGGCGATCGACGTCCCTTATATTAAGGGTTCCATTCTCGACTACGACGGCCTACTAGAGGCCATGAAGGGCCATGACACGGTAATGCACATGGCCGCCATGCTCGGCGTGGAAAACTGCCAAAAGCGACCGGGTGAAGTGATTCGCACCAATCTCACCGGCACTGCCAAAGTATTGCGCGCAGCACGTGAATGCGGAGTCAAAAAATTCCTCTTCACCTCGTCGTCGGAAGTCTACGGTAATGGCGATGGCAAAAGCCTCTTTCACGAAGACGATGTCCTGCGCCCGCGCTCCCTCTATGCCCGCACCAAGGCCATGGGCGAGGCCGCCGTGCGCAAAGCGGCCCAGGATCACGGCATCTCGTGCACGGTCGTCCGCTATTTCAATGTCTACGGTCCCGAGCAGCGCGACGACTTCGTGGTATCGACGTTTGTCGATCGCTCCCTGACTGGCCAGCCCCTCATCGTCCACGGCGACGGCACCCAGGTACGCACCTTTACTTTTGTCGAAGATGCAGCTCGCGGCACCGTATGCGGCCTCAAGTATCAATACGATCAGCCAGGGACCTACGAGACCTTCAATATCGGCTCGACCGAGACCTCGTCGATTCAGGATCTCGCCGAGCTGGTATCTCGCCTCACTGGCAATAGCAGCGAAATCGTACGCAAAGACTTCACCAACCCGCAAGTGCGGCGGTTGCCCGAGTACGAAATCTATCGCCGCATTCCCTCGGTGGAGCGGGCTCGCGAAAAACTCGACTTCCAGGCCCAGACCACCCTGGAGATGGGTCTCAATCGAGTCCTCGATGCGCGGGCGACGAAGTTCCGCGTGCGCCAAGGAACTGCAGCATAGTAGATTTGCGAGGCAACCATGTCGATCCCATACGCAAGACCATATTGGAACCAAGAAGAGCGGGAAGAATTACTCCGAGTACTGGAGTCAGGATGGTGGACAAACGGCCCGGCCGTGGCGCGCTTTGAAGCGGCGCTCCGCGATACCACAGGCGCCGAGGAAGTGGTCTGCGTGGCGAACGGCACGGCGGCCCTGCATATGCTGCTGCACCTTTTGCGGCCGGCCAACGGGCCGGCCCTCATGGTGACCTCTGCCCTAAACTTTGCCGCCTCGGCCTCCGCCGCGCTGCTCTGCGGCTACGATATCGCCTTTACCGATATCGACCCCGATACCTTGAACATGAGCCCCGCGTCCCTGCGCGAGGTGCTCAAGGACCATGCCAGCGACTACGCCCGCGTGATTATCATCCCGGTGCATTACGCCGGCTTGTCAGTGGATATGAACGCGATCGCCAGCGTGGCCCGCGACTTTGGCGCCGACCTCATCGAGGATGCCTGTCACGCGCTCGGCGGCACCTATGACGGCTCCCAGCCATGCGGCCAAGCACGCGCCATTGGCGGCCGCAGCGACAGCAGTGCCGCCGTCTTTAGCTTCCATCCGGCCAAGACCATTTCTTCGGCCGAAGGGGGAGCCATCGCCCTTGCCGATCCGGCACTCGCGCGCAAGTTGCGCCTCTTGCGCAACCACAACATGGATCGAGAGCATGTGCAATTCGCCGACAATGCCTTTGACCGCGATGGCGAGCGCAACCCCTGGTACTACGAAATCCACGAACCCGGCCTCAACTACCGGATGTCGGATATCCACGCCGCCATCGGTATTGCCCAATTGGCGCGACTACCTGAGAGCTTAGCCCGGCGCCATGAACTGGCCGGGCGCTATCGCAGCGCTATCGCCGACCTGCCGCACGTGCGCATGGTGCCCGACAGGTATCGCGCTTGCTCTGGTCTGCACCTCTTTCCGGTGGAGATCGATATCGACGGCTTGGGCATGAGCAAGCGCCAGGTATTCAAGTACTTTGCCTCGCGCGGCGTCTCGCTTCAGGTTCACTATGTCATGCTGCATCAGCAACCGGCATTTGCCCACCAACCCCTGGTTCGGCAGCGAACATTCCCCAACGCCGATCGGGCGGCCCGGGGCCTGGCCAGCTTACCGCTGTTTTACGGTCTCACCGACCAAGAGCAAGATATCGTCATCACGGTGGTACGCGACCTCGCCCTCCGCTTCTCCAATGCCTCGACCAACGTTGACGGCGCCCAGCGCGTCGAGAGCCGAGCCCTTTGACCGAGCTGGCCGAGGGCCAGCAACCGACGAGCAACCCAGCCAATGACGTTTCGGCAGTAGAAACGCCTCGACGTATCGACAGGAGCATTCCATGCAGCTCTGTATTCCCTTTCTCGCCCTGGATATCGAACAGTACAATCCCACATGGCGCGAACGCGGCTTTGGCGCCGAGGCTTCACTCTTTGACCGCAAACACGTTCTGGATCCCGAGGCGTGGGAGACGGCTAAGCGCAACGTGCGCGAAGTGGCCAAAAACGCCCGCCCCTCGAGCTTCATTTTTCATTTTCCAGTCAATGAGTGCAACTACGTCCAAGATCAACAAATCGAGGACCGATTGCTCGACGCCCTCGACATGGTCGGCGAATTGGGCCTCGACGGGATGGTCTTGCACTCCAACCAAGTCCGCGATATCGACACTTGGCTCGGTCTGGACTTAGAGCGCGAACGCGCGGCGTATTGGCAATACGTAGACCAACTCCGGCAACGCATCAAAGGCGCCCCCTTTTGGGTGGGGCTGGAAAATATGCCCATCATGGGTAATCTGGCCGATGAGTACGATCCGGTGCTGGTATTTCCCAGTGACTTTGCTCCGATCGGGCGCGGCGGACCAAGTGCGAGCAGCGGCGGCAATCTCGGCATCACCTGGGATTTCTGCCACTATAGCTATACGGTGCACGTAGTCGAACAGCTGCGCAAGGGCACCCTGGATGAGGAGTCGCTGTACGTATCGCTGAGCGACGAGGGCTATTTCGATTTCCTGGGTCTGCGCGACCATATCGTCCACTATCACTTCAGCGCGTTTGCCGGGGTGGCCTCGCAAAAAAGTGGCACGTCTTGTCGCGAAGGCGTCGCTCCCTGGCAGTCCACGGTGTCGGAAGAGATCTATGCCCACGCCATCGCCGAGATCGCCAAACATCCGAACTGCACCGTGACCTTGGAGATCAGTGAGCGGGACTATCGCAACCGCGAACTGGTATACGAAGTAGCCGAATGGTGCCAACGCCAAGCCGCACGAGGGAGTGAGCAATGATTGGACAGTTGCAAGCACAGCCCAATGACTCCACCGCCAATGTCGCCCGCAGCGTCGTAAACAGCATTGATGCCCGCGGCGATGAACTCATCGCTCTGCTCTTAGATCTCATCCGCACCCATCCCATCTACGGCTCGCCGGGGCAAAAGCAGGCTCAGCGTATCTTGGGCCAGGCATTGCACCAGCTCGGATTTGACGTCGAAGAGCGCGTAATCGATAAGGCCCGGCTGCGCACATCACCGCTGTGCGTTCCGGTGGCCACCTTTGGCGGGGTATTCGACAATTACGAGGCCGTCGACGGTCTCAATATATTGGCGACACGAAAATTTTCCGATACCGGCCCGCACCTCATCTTGAACGGGCACGTCGATGTAGAATTCATCACCGCGCCAGACGCCTGGCGACGGCCCGGATTATGGTCCGAAGGCGACGTTGCCGACGGACGAGTGTACGGACGCGGTGCAGCCGACATGCTGGGCGCCATCGCCTGCTACGTGCACGTGATGCGCTGCCTATCGCCGTACTTTTCCCAAGGACGCGGTAGCATTACCCTGCAACTGGTGGTCGACGAGGAAATCGGCGGCAACGGCACCCTATGGGAACTCATGAACACCCGGCGGGGACAGTCCCATCACGTCCTCATCGGCGAGCCCACGAACCTGAGCGTATGCGGAGCCACACGGGGATTTGAGCAGTTGAAAATTGTCAGCCGCGGCGAGCCGGTTCATATGGCCTATGCCACCCGCGCGAGCAACGCCAACTATGCCCTCCGCGACATTATCGATGTCCTGGAGCAGACAGACACATGGATCGGCGAGATATCTTCGCATCCGCGCACGGGGCGCTTTCTGGTCTACGGCGTGGTTCAGGGCGGCGTCGATGCGGCCACCCCGGCGGCGCAAAGCGAGGTATGCGTTACCTTGGCCCTGCCACCGGATTTCCCGCAGAGCCGGGTCGAGGAGTATCTCGCCGAGAAATTGTCGCGCCTGCCGAGCGATCCGACGATCGAGGAATACGGTCTGCGCTTTCCGGGGAGCTCATTGGCCGACGAAAACCTGAGCGACGTCTTGCAGAAGGAGAGCCATCACCTCGGTTATGATGTGACGCATTCCGTGTTTCCCAGTGCGTGTGATGCGCGCCTATTCGAGGCTTTTCACATGCCGACCATCGTCTTTGGTCCCGGCAGTTTGCAACAAGCCCATGCCCCCGACGAGTACGTAGAGATCGCCGAGCTCCAGCAGTACAGCAAAGTACTGGCGGCCTCAATTCTGCGTATGTGGCAGGAGTCCTGAAATGATGGTCGCAACCAGCGGGGATACCCGCTACAATCCACCGCCGCCGCGCATGCGCGTGCCACTGTATCCCCGGCCGTGGTCGGCGCGGGCCCTGGCTACGCACGTGGCCGATTTTCTGCGCGACCGACGCCGGCCCGAGACCCTATGCGAAGAGGTCAGGGAGCGGCTAGCCCAGCGCTTAGGCATCGACCGCAACGCCATCATTTTGACCAGTAGCGGTACCGAAGCCCTATGCGAGGGGCTCAAGGCGATCAAGCGCGCGGACGGCGATGAAGTGATCGTGTCCTCGTTCGTGTGCCCCAGCGTGGCCGAAGCGATTCTGGCTGCTGGCATGCGGCCAGTCTTATGTGACATTGGCGCCGGCTACAACCTCGACGTCCATACTGTCGAGCGCGTGATGGGACCTCGGACCCGCGCGGTGATCGCGGCCCATATCTTTGGCACGCCCATCGATATCGCAGCATTATCTCAGCTCTGCACGGAGCGAGGCGTGCATCTAATAGACGACGCCGCCCAGAGTTTGGGCGCCGAAGTAGACGGTCGCCCCCTCGGCACCTGGGGCACGTTTGGCGTGCTCAGCTTTGGTCGCCATAAACCGCTCTTTGCCTATGGCGGCGGTGCCCTCATCATCGAAGATCCCAGCATCCGAGCCCACGTACAGCGGCCCCCTTGCGGACGCAACGACGGCGATATGTATCGCACGCTCATGCAACGCCTGGTCGTGGAGTCGCTGCAGCGGGTGTCGACCAAGGCACCGCCGCGACTCGGCTTGAC
>JAAUYH010139773.1_pt1 | contig 15873 bp, 14 predicted proteins | sample 7278061 | NCBI WGS metagenome assembly JAAUYH01 (sample SAMN14350203, study PRJNA611818) | marine sediment metagenome | isolation source: surface marine sediment (0.6m) | place: French Polynesia: Moorea | collected 2018-08
GGCCATGAATGCGGCCCTGCGCGACCAGCTCTTGAAGCGCGTGAAGCAGACCAGCACGGCGAGCGTGATCATGGCGATAAGGAACCTCACGCCGGAACACGCCTCTGCAACGATGAAAAGGCCGATGGGAGTATCGATGTAGATGCCATCGACAAGGGCCGGAATGCCGCTCCATATGGTGAGAGCGACGGCAATATCAGCGGTGATGGCTTGCAAAGGCGCAATGAACTCATCGCCAACGGGGACCAGAAAGACGCCAAAGCAGATCGGCAATGCGAGAACAAGCGAGGCGCGAACCCCTAGCGTCGCAATAACGAAGCCCTGAAGTGCGCCGACGGCTCCTGCATGAGCGATGATGTTGATCTCTGAACCGCGCCCGATCAACCAGAGCAAGAAGCCCGCTGCGACGATAGCTAGACCGGGTAACCAGGGTCTGGGTGATAGCTTTACAAGGTCATCCAGCTTCATCGAAACAAGCCATCCGATGATTGCCGGGACCAGAAGGATGTGGGTGTAAGTATCGATGTTCCACCACTGGTGAAGCATCTCGCCCCATTCGCGCAGCGTTATGCCTACAAGGACGATGGTTCCAACGAGGAGCAGTGTGAGGGCCTTCCTCCAGGCCCCGGAAAGCTGGACACCAATCCCGCTGTCAGCAATTTCGCGGGTCGCGGTTTCAGGCGGCATGGCGGGCGCCTCCCCCAGTCACGCCGACCAGCTCTTCTAGCGAGGACAGCATGGCGCTCCAATCGTGATGGTTGAGCACGAAATTTCGCGCTGCGCTGCCCATTTCGGAAGCTGCGTCATTATCGGCGAGTAGCGCGGTGATGCGCTGCGCCATCGCAGTCGGTTCAGCTTCGCATAGCAGCCAATGCTCGCCATCCACTGCGTCAATGCCGGTTGCCGCTTGCGGTGTGAGAACCACGGGCTTTGCCATCGCCATCGCTTCGAGAACCTTGTTCTGTACTCCGCGCGCAATCAGCAGCGGAGCGAGCACGCAATCGGCAGAAGCTATGAAGGGCCTCACATCGGGTACTTCGCCCCAGATCGTCACGTCCGCAACCTCGCCAAGCGCCCGCACCTTGCTCGTCGGATTGCGCCCCACAACATGAAACTGCGCGTCCGGCAGAGTTTGGCGCAGCACTGGCAGCAAGTCCCTCGCCGCCCAGCACACGGCCGCTTCATTGGGTGGATAATCCATCTGTCCGGTGAAGACGAAATGCGGTCCGGTTCTCTTGGCAATCTCAGCCTGAGGCTCACTGACGGAAGGATTGAAAAAACCAGCATCAATCCCGTTCCCGATCACTCTCACATCAGCAAGGTCAGGGGCTTGCAAGCGCGAGGTGAAAAGGTCGGCTTCGTTCTCGCTGATTAGAATGGTCGCATCCGCACGGCGAGCAAGCCGTTCCTCCTCGCGCGCAAGCAAGCGCCCTTCGCGCGCATTGAGCCACACGCGCTGACCGGCAGAAGCATAATTCTCGAACTTGGCGCTATCGACATCGCAAAGGTCAATGACGACACGGCCGTCAAAGTCGTCGGGCACATATTGCCCCATCTGGCCGGAAAAGATGACAATGGTCGAAACCGGGTATTTCGTGATCGTATCGCGCACCCATTTCTTCAAACTCGGGCTGTGAAAGGCGGTAAGGCTGACAGGCTTTTGGGAGGCGAGCGCTTCGACCCCTGCAAGCACCAGCGGCTTGGTGCGATCCACTATGCGATTGGTATTGCTGATCGCTGTGAGCTCTTTCGCGCCCGCACGATCTTCATCGCTTTCCGCAAAACAGCCGACATGCACAGGCGCGATTCTTGCCAGCTTTTTGAGCAGATGATGCGCGCGAATCTTGTCCCCGCGATTGGGCGGGAAAGGCACGCGGTGCGCAAGGAAAATGATATCGCCCACGCTATTGCCCCCTCAAGCCAGATCGCGAGCGATGAACGGGCCGACAGTGTTCGCAATCGGCAACGGAAGCTTCTTCCAAAGCGCGATCTTGCGCGAATAGGCATCGCTGGTCGGGTCGATGTCGCGAGCTGTTTCGCCCGCAGCGGTCCATTCCGCATAGGTCAGAGGCTGCGGTTCGAAACCCCAGTTCTTCTTGAAATTGAAGGGCCCGCTTCCTGTCTTCGAGCGTCCGAAGTCGAACCGTTTCATACCCTGCCTTCGGGCGTGGAGCATCAGCTCGTAGTACATGATCTCGTTGGCCCGAGCACCGCGCGCAGCAAAGGTGCCGCCGCCCCAGAAGGGCATGACAACGCCGTCATGATAGAAGGACAGTACGCTTGCGAGCGGCTTTCTGCCTGACAATACCGTGAGGATATCGCTCGTATCCGGAAAGGCTTCGAGCATTTCGCTAAACAGCGTCTTGGGAAACACCGGCGTGCCCAGATTGCGCACGCTCTCGCTGTATACGGAATAGTGCGCGTCCAAGTCCTCGCGCGAGCGCCCTACCCTAACTTCGAGTCCGTTCTTGAGGCCCTTTCGCACTTCGGCGCGGGCTTTGCGCGGGATTGCGAGCAGTTCCGCTTCGTCATTGTCAGCAAGCGCGCGTTCGAAGCCGCAATGTTTGTCATCCCAGCTGCGCCAATCGTCGGGGATTGCTCCGCCGCGCACTTCGACGCTTGAAAAGCCATAACGCTCGCAATGATCCTGCACACAAGCAGCGATTTGCTGCACTGTTCCGGGACTGTCAGCGAGGATACCGCCGCCAACTCCGAATCCGCTCGAAACCAGAGTGTTGCCGAACAGTAGCGAGCGCACTTCTGTCAGTGGCAGCCAGCCCACGATCGCGCCCAGCTGTTCAGCGACAATCCCACCGCCACGATTTCCAGTGCCCCGCTCAACCGCCTTTAGCCAGCTCGGAAGATGGAAGAGGGTCCCGCCATGCTCGCGAACGAATTGCTCGATCCGCTCGCACAGTACCGGATCAGTGAGGTCGGTAAAGGCGACCGAGTGCACCAGCTTTACCGGAGCGTTCACGCGGCGAGCTCCTCGCCCCTCACGACCTCATCAAAGGGAACAGTGCGCTTGGCCTCGTGGCGCGCCAAAGCGTCCATTCGGCCCCACTGAAACTCATGTAGAAGCCCGCGAAGCTTGCCTTCCATACGGTCAAGGTTGGTGTAGTGACGCAGCTTTGAGCGCATCGGAGCATTTGGCACGCGCGGCTGATCGGCATCGATTTCCCACGGGTGGAAGTAGAACACTGCCGGGCGCCCGTCACGCTGGTTCACCTGCCGGATCGCCCAGCGTGAAAACGTATAGGGCAGCACACGGAAGAAGCCCCCTCCCCCTGCGGCGAGGCGTTTTTGACCGAGCGTTGCGGTGGTGACCGGTATTTCGACCAGATTGGAGTCGGCCAGTGGGTGGAACGCAAAACGCGGCGCCTCGCGCCAGCCATAGTGGTCGTGCGCGACCGGCGCGACGCTGGAGGAATAAGCGTAGCCTTGCTCGGCTAGCTCGATGAACGCCCAGGGTGTGCGCTGATCGATCGAAAAGCTTGGCGCGCGGTATCCGGCTACCCGCTGACCGCTGGCGTCTTCGAGAATTGATCGAGCAAGCTTGACATCTTCGGCAAAGCCCTTGCGATCGAAGGTAAAGACGCGAGCATGATCGTATCCATGGCTGGCGATTTCATGCCCTGCCTCGGCTATGCGACGGATCAGAGCCGGGTGACGCTCTGCAACCCATCCGAGGGTAAAGAATGTCGCGCTCACCCCGGTTTCGGCAAACATGTCGAGGATGCGAACGACATTGTCCTCGACCCGCAGCCGGATCGAGTCCCAATCATCACGCGCAATTACGTTTTCGAATGCGCCGACCTGAAACCAGTCTTCGACATCGACCGACATGCCATTGGTGATGGCAAGTCCTTTCGATTGATCGGTTTCAGGAAAGGGAGACTGCGCATTCATCCTCAGGCAGCCTCGCGCGACTGATCGTCCTCAAGCCATTCAATCAGCATCGTCAGGACATGGCGGAACGATCGTTCCTGTTCCTCTAGCCGCTGTTCAATGCGAGCCAGCGCCTCATTGACCTCTGCGTCCGAGCCAGCACCACTGCCGTCACCTGCCGGTTCACACCCTGCGGCGCGCAATTCGCTGATCGCCGCTTCAAGTTCAGCCGTGCGTTCATCACGCTCGGCGAGGAGCGCAGCAACTTCGGATGCAGGAACCGCGTCAATGTCATGCTCCGAAGCCGCATCTGCAGGCTGGTGCTCAATGCTGAGAGTATTGGCTTCCTCGCGCGATCCACGCGACTGGTCCGCGCTCATCTCGGCCAGAACCGCTTCGAGCATTTCTACGGTGACGTTCTCCTGCTCTTCAATCGCGGCAAGCAAGAGCAAGCGGTTCATCACCTGGTTCACCCGGCGCGGGATACCGCCGGTTGCAGCGAAGAGCGCGGGAAGCAAGTCCTCTTCGAAATGCGGGCGGCCAGTCCAACCGACATGGGTCAGACGATGCTCGATATAGCCATCGACTTCGTCTTCGTTGAGCGCTTCAAGGTGATGCGATGCAATTATGCGCTGGCGCAGTTGATCCAGATCTGGGTGGTTTGCCAGCGTCCTGCGGAATTCAGGCTGGCCAAGCAGGAGGCTCTGCAAAAGCGGATGCGATCCCAGCTGGAAGTTGGACAGCATGCGCAGCTCTTCAAGCGCCGCAAAGTCGAGGTTCTGGCATTCATCGACCACCAGCAGGCAGCGGCGCCCTTCGCGCGCTTCTTCCTGCAGGAAACGCTCGATCGCGCCTAATGCGCCTGCTTTGTCCTTGCCTTCGATCTCAAGCCCGAAAGACTGCGCAACAACATGGACCAGCTCTTCGCCATCGAGTGCGCTGGTGACGACCTGCCCCACCGTCAGCTCTTCAGGATTGATGCGTTCCATCAGCAACGCGACGAGGGTCGATTTACCCGCCCCCACTTCGCCCGTAATGACGATGAAGCCTTCACCCTGATTAAGCCCATAACCAAGGTAGCTCATCGCCTTCTTGTGGCTTGTGCTTTCGAAGTAAAACTCCGGATCGGGGGTCAGCTGAAAGGGCCGTCCGCTAAAGCCGTAGAATTGATCGTACATGTGACGAATGCTCCGTCGGTCAGAAATTGTAGCGCAGGCCAAGCAGCGCGGTTGCAGTCGCGAAATCCTCTGCGGAGAAATCGCTTTCGAAATAGTCCACGGCGACTGCGACACGCGCCGAAAGGCGATCGCTGATGGACTGACTGTATGCAGTGGAAGCGCCAAACGCGGTCAGGTCGCCATTGGCGGTTCCTGCCTCGAACCAAGCGACATAGGCGTTCGCCTGAAGGCTGGCATTGGAGCTCACGACGCGCGTGAGCGCTCCGGTGATGTAGTAGCTTTCGTCGGTGACCCCATCGAGCGCTTCGAGAACGGTGCCTTCGGCGGCGATGAAGGTGCGACGATCATATCCGGCACCAAGCGCAGCGGTCAGGCGACCCATCTGGCGCTGGTAGCTGGCGTTCACACCGCGGCTGCGGAATGCCGACGAGCGGATCGAACCAAGCGAGTTTATGAGGCCCGAGCCTTCCTCGCCCGAAAGCAAGCCACCAAAATCGCCCGTCAGCGGGTTGCGTTGAGCGCTGAAGTCAGTCGAGACTCTGGCGAGCGAATTGCTGAGCGCGCCGCCATAGCCAAGAACTGCGTCATAAACAGAGATGTTCACCGAACTGCGGTTGTTCGGGACATAGGTGAAGCTGCCATAATAGGTCGTGGAATCGTATCGTTCCCCGACACTTGCGGCGAGCGATGTGCGGGAGCTTGGGCGCCAGAGCACACCGACATCCCACAGCAGACCATCGACGTCGAACGCGATAATGCGCGGCGAGGAACTGTCAGTTACAAACCGCCCGCCGTCTCCAATGATTGGAACGCCACCCGCATCGCGCACAGCATCACGGCTGGACACTTCAACATTCTCGTAGCCGACGCCGCCCGTTAGCGCGAAAGTCGGAGAAACCGGGACAACCACGTCGCCGCGAACATATACGTCGCGCACGCGCTGATCGAGGTTGGAGATATCTTCCCGAAACCCGCCAGCGGTAACGGCGAGGCCAACCGGCAAGGGATCGCCCGCGCGCGTCGCGGCTCGGATCTGACCGGAATAGGTCACGCTGTCATCGAAGATATCGACCGGATCGCCGTTTGTATCGATAACCGTTTCATTGGCTTCAAAGCGGTTGTATCCGATGCGGGCAACGCCGGTGATCCCCACCGCGCCCACCTGGGTGGAAAGGCTGGGGCCAGCATAAAGGCTGTAGATCTGGCTGGTCGCGTCTTCGCTCACCAACGGGTTGGGCGAAATCGCGCCACCACCATCGACACGGGTGCGGCTGGCGAGTGCCCCCGCCTCCAAAGTCAGCGATTGCGGGACGAGCGAGATATATCCGCGCGCAATGCCGCTGACCGTGTCGCTGTCGAGCGCATCACCATAGCCGATATTGCGCTCATAGCGGACGGAGACCGAGCCACCGCTGTTGCGGCCCTGAGCGTTGAGGTCAACACCCGCTGCGATCTGAGTGAAGGTCAGAACATCGTCACCGGGCGTAAGCTCGGCAGTGAGGATCTGATTGACTTCGATGTAAGGCTGCACGCTTACGGCGCGTGTTTCGCCTTCTTCCTGGGCGAATGCCGGGCTGGCAGCAGCCATCGTGACAGCGGCGCCGAGCAGAAGCGTTCCCTTTAAGAAGCGCATCATAGGTCCTCCCGCTCGCCATAGTCGCCGAAGCGGCGGCCTGACGGGCTGAATTGTGTTGCATTGAGCAGCAGCTTGATGTCTGGGCAGGCCGAAAGAAGCTGACGAGCATCCTCAAGCGCTGCGCGGCCGGTCTGGTCGGCACGAACGACAAGCAGTGCCTGGCCCACATGCGCAGCAAGCTCAGCAGCGGGCGAGGCTGCGAGTGCTGGCGGTGTGTCAAAAATCACAAAGCGATTGGGCGCGCCGCGGGTCAGCCGGTCCAGAACTTCGCTCGTCCGCGCACTGGTCAGAAGCTCAGTATCGCGCGCGCCGCTATTGCCGGGGGGCATCACGAACAGGCCGTCTATGTCGGTCGGAGACACCAGATTCTCCGGAAGCAATGCCTTATCAGCGAGCGTGTCCATCAGACCCTTGTCCACTTCAATTCCGAGACGGCGCGTAACGGACGGATTCATGACATCGGCATCGACGAGAACGACTTCCACATCGCGTTCACCGGCAAGCGCGATGGCAAGGTTCATCGCGCAATAGGTCTTCCCTTCACCTGGATGCGGGGAGCAAACGAGGATCCGGCGCGCAATATCACTCGCACTGGCGCGAGCATCCGCGAGCAATTCACGCTTCACGATGCGGAATTCCTCAAGCAATCCGGTTGCGGGTGCTTCAGGCTGGATCAGCCCTTCCTGATGCAAGCGATCGCGATCCACTTCGATGAATGGTCCAGCAAAGGCCACGGGCTGCACGGGCTTGGGTGCAGGAGCGGCACCTTTCGCAATCGGTGCAGTCGGAGCCGGTGCTACATCTGCCTTCACCTTCCGAGGCGCCGGCGTTTTGCTGGCGGGCAGGTCCTTCGGCACTGAGGCGGTGCCCAGATTATCCAAACCGAATACAGCATCAGCGCGCTCAAACAGGGAGGCGCGTTTGGCTGACTTCTGGTCGATTTTGCTTTGATCCGTCATCGCCGCCCCCTCACGCAATCGTTCCGACAGAGATGATTTCAATCCCAAGCAGGATCACCAGCACACCGATCAGCCCTGCACATGCTCCCGCAAATTGCTTCAAGCGTTTGGCGCGAAGCTGTTTGGCGGCGTCGGACAGGGTCATGGAGATCGAGCCGATCACGGGAAGGCCCATCGACTTTTCAAGCTTTTGCGGTGTCGCAAAGCCTGAGCGCAGCTGGCTCAAAGCGTATGCAGCGCCCGCTCCAGCACCGATCCCGGCAAGCAGCACTCCGATCAGCAAGAGCGGACGATTGGGCGCAGCGGGCTTTTGCGGCACCACCGGCGGATCAACAAGATCGAACTTGTACTGGCTGGTCTCATCAACAACATCGCCGCGTGTGCGCAGCTTCTCGCGGTCTTCGAGCAGCCTCTCATAGTTGTTGGCGAGCACGTCGTAGTCGCGGCTGATGCGATTGGCTTCGGCGGCCACGGCCGGCTCGGTTGCCTGGCTCGCGGCGAGCGAGGCAATGGTCGACTGCAAGGCAGCGCGACGCGCCTGCAGGGCTTCGATGGAGGCCATGCGATCAGCACGGATTGCGACCAGTTGCGAATAGGCCGGGTTCGGCGTGCCAGTAACTTGCCCCGGTCCCGCAGCTGCAATTTGCTGGGTAAGAAGGTCGACCTGACGACTGGTCGAAACAACATCTGGGTGCTGATCGGTAAGTCCGCGTGCGCGCAATTCCGCGAGCTGCGACTGTGCCTGCGCGAGAGCTGCCTGGGGGCCAACCGCATTTGGGCCGCCGACAAGGCTGCGGGGCGTCTCGGCAATCTGCGCATTGATCGACGTAAGCGCCATTTCTGCCGCAGCCAGATCGGCGTTGATATCACGCAATTCAGTGCGGTTCTGCTGCATGCGTGTGGTCAGCGTCGCGGAACCACCAATCAGATCAGGATGCTGCGCTTCGAAAGCGAGACGACGCTCTTCGGCAGCTTCCAGCTCCTCCTTGCGCTCTTCGAGCTGTTCGTTGAGGTCAGCGATGGCTCCGCTGATCTCTGCACGGTTGCCTGAAATGTGCTCCTCGCGAAAAATGTCGAGCAGCTTCTGGACGACATTGCGGGCAAGAACTGCATTCTCCGCATCGCTCAACCCGCGAATGCCGACCTCTGCTGTGATTGAGAACAGATTGTCCTCTTCGCTTTCCACCTTCACGTTTTCGGAAAGGCGCGCGATGGCAGTGTCCATTTCGGAACGGTCATTGATGCCTTCCCCAAGCTTGGTTGAGCTGATGACTTTCTCAAGATTGATCGAGCTCAGCAGTGTCTGGCGAACGCGCGTGATTTCTTCGCGGCCATCCCCGGCAATACCGAGCTGTTCGGAAAGCACATCATCGACATCGACATAGATGCGAGCCTTGGATTCGTACGAGTTGGGGATCATGGCCACAACAAGCCACCCCAACAGGCAAACCGCCCAGGTCACGCCAAGCGCAATCCAGCGGCGGTGCCAGATGGAGTAAAGCGCTGTGCGCAGTTCTTCGAAAACTTCATTCATGGTCGATGTCGTGCCTTAGAAACGGCTCTCCGGGATGATGATCGTGTCTCCGGGACGCAGCATGACATTCGCGCTGCTATCGCCGCGCTTGAGAAGGTCTGCGAGGCGCAGGCGGTATTCGTTTTGCTCGCCAGTCTCTCGGTCGATACGAAGCAGCTTGGCACGGTTGCCTGAGGCAAATTCGCTCAGGCCCCCGACAGCGATCATCGCGTCGAGCACGGTCATGTTGGCGCGGTAGGGGAGCGATGCCGGCTGTTCGGTCGAACCGACAACACGGATCTGCTGGTCGAATGTCGAGTTGAACTCATTGACGATCACCGAGACGATCGGCTGCTCGATGTACTGGGTCAGCTCTTCCTTGATATCTTCCTGGAGCTGGGTCGCGGTCTTCCCAACAGCAGGCATATCACGAACGAGTGGGATCGTGATGCGGCCATCGGGGCGCACCTGGATCTTCTCCGCACTCAGTTCGGGATTGCGCCAAACGTGGATCGTGATCTCGTCCAACGGGCCGATGATGTACTCTTCGCTCGGTGCTGTTTGCTCCGCGCTGTAGCTTGCTGATGGCAGTTCGGGTCCAGAGGCCGCACAGGCGGCAAGACCAGTGGTTGCAAGAGCAATTCCCGCGATGCGAGAAAGAGACAGCGAGTTCATCATCGATACGTATCCTTGGCCAGTTGCCGCGAACCAAAATGGAAGTTGCAGGAGCGACCTGCGTAAAGGGTCCGCGAGCGACGCGATGTTTCTCGCCGATAATGGTGAACATAATGTTAGGAATGTGAGCGCAATTCCGGCCCTATCCCGTTTCGGGACAACGCTTTAACGATCTCTAAACGATCAGTTCTTCTGCCGGTCCATGACCCAGGAAATTGGCCGGAGACGCGGTCGCGCCGTAGGCTCCTGCACAAAAGACAGCGACGATATCACCGACTTTCGCAGCAGGTAGAAGGGCTTGGTCCGCAAGACGATCGAGCGGCGTGCAAAGACACCCCACGACGTTAACCACGTCGGTTGCCTCGGCATCAAAGCGTGATGCGATGGCAACCGGGTAATTGCGCCGCACAACCGTGCCAAAATTACCTGAGGCGGCAAGCTGATGATGGAGCCCACCATCGGTCACGAGATAGGTGATTCCGTGACTCACCTTCCTGTCGATCACCCGGCACAGATAGACACCAGCTTCGCCAACGAGATATCGTCCGAGTTCGAGGCAAAGCTCGGTTTCGCGAAGATGGGGCGCGAGATTTTCGACATGAGCGTGCAGCGCTTGGCCAACTGCGGCCAGGTCCAGCGCCTCATCGCCCGGGAAATAAGGGATGCCAAACCCCCCGCCCATGTTGAGCTTGGGCAGGGTTTCACCAATCTCATCAGCTAGTTTAGCTGCCAAAGACAGAACGTTACCCTGTGTTTCGATCACAGCGTCTGAATTGAGCGCCTGGCTGCCGGTGAAGATGTGCAAGCCCCGCCATTCTGCACCTTCAGCTATGATGTGACGCGCCAGAGCGGGAACTCGTTCGGCGTCGACACCAAAGGGTTTTGCCCCGCCCCCCATCTTCATGCCTGACCCTTTCAGCTCGAAATCGGGATTTACTCGGATCGCGATCCGCGGGGTCTTTCCGATGCGCTGACCGATGGCGAGCGAGCGCTCAGCCTCGCCTTCGGATTCGCAATTGAGAGTGACGCCTGACTTTATCGCCGCTTCAAGCTCATCATCGCGTTTGCCCGGGCCCGCAAAACTAACGCGCGCGGGATCAATTCCCGCCGCTTCGACCATCGCAAGTTCGCCCGAAGAGGCAATGTCGAAGCCATCAACCAGAGGCTCCATATGCGCGATCACGTCCGGGTGCGGATTGGCTTTGACCGCGTAATTCACACCGATCCGTCCAGGCAAAGCGGCGCGCAACTCGGCCATGCGGCGATCAAGATGCGCGCGCGAATACACAAACAGCGGAGTGCGCCCGGCCACCGCAACCAGATCGCTCGCCGTCCTCCCACTAATGGCAAGCTTTCCTTCCTTAGCAGCGTAGCCACTGGGGATTGGGCCAATCGGTTTCGGCTTGCTCATGACCCTTGCTCCGTCAGTTCGCGATACAAGGCCGTGCGATCAATCTTGCCATTGGGATTGAGCGGCATTGCCTCGCGCCAATGGATCATCTGGGGTTGCATGAAATTGGGAAGTTCCTTGAGCAAGAGCTTGGGAAGCTTGGCTTGTTCGGCCTCATCTTTGGTCCCGCGTACCACGAGATGCACGGCGTGGCCTAGCCTTTCATCCGGAATGCCAAGCGCGACCGCTTCGGCGACAAGATCCGTCGCAATCGCAGCCTCCTCAATCTCTTGCGGGCTGATACGGTTGCCAGCGCTCTTGATCATCGCATCACGCCTGCCCACGAAATAGAGCAGGCCATTGTCCGCGCGCTTGACCCTGTCCCCCGACCAGACCGCCGTTCCACCATATTCGGATTGGGCTGGAGCTGGTTTGAAGCGTTCTGAGGTCCGCTTGGGGTCCTGCCAGTATCCTTGAGCCACCAAGGGGCCGCAATGGACGAGTTCGCCTTCTTCGTCTGCTCCAGCAACTTTGCCTGCGTCATTGATGACGAGTATTTCGGCAAAAGGAATTGCGGTGCCCATCGAGGTCGGGTGATCATCGACTAGTGTGGGATCGAGATAGGTCGAGCGAAATGCTTCAGTAAGCCCGTACATCGGGTAGAGATCCGCACCCGGAAATGTCTCCTGCAAACCCTCCACGAGCTCAATGGTGAGTGCCCCTCCGCTATTGGTGAGGCGCCTCATCGACCCAGTGGCATCCTCCGTCCAATCCATTTCGGTCAATTGCACCCACAGAGGCGGCACAGCCGCGAGGGTAGTAACCCCATGCTTCGCGCAGGCCTTCGCCACATCGCGAGGAAACAGGAAGTCGAGCGGCGCTACGCTACCACCCGCATACCAGGTCGAGAGAAGCTGATTCTGGCCATAATCGAAGGAAAGCGGCAGCACCGCGAGTGTAACATCGTCGCGCTGCACCTTGAGGTAATGCGCCACGCTCACCGCACCGAGCCAGAGATTGGTGTGGCTGAGCATCACACCTTTGGGTCGACCCGTCGAGCCGCTGGTGTAGAGGATTGCCGTCAGCTCATCGGGATCCGCCTGTGAGGGACCGTGCGCGATTTGAGCTTCGAAAGCAGCATCCAGCGCCTCGCCTTCCTCGAGGATATGAGAAGCCCCCGAAACATCACCGTCCTCAAGCGAAGCCAAACGCGACTTCGTGCCGATCAGCATCACCGCGCCGCTGTCAGCTAGAATATGTGCCACCTGTGCGCGTTTAAGCAGCGGGTTCACAGGCACATGCACCAGCCCCGCCCTCGCCGCAGCAAGCGGCATGAGGCAGGTCAGCTCGCCCTTTGCTGCCCAAGTGGCAACCCGCGCGCCTTTCTCCGGCACTTCACGCGCCAGCCATCCGGCGAACCAATCGACACGCTGTCTTAACGCATCGTGGTTAAGCACGCGGTCACGAAGCACCAGAGCCGGTGCATCACCCGCCCCGCGCGCGCTCGCCAATTCGGCAAGCCGGTCAAGCGGATAGGGTGTTGGATCGAGCGTTGAGGACATCAGGTTCCTGAAAGGCAAATTGGCAAGTGATCGAAGCCCGGTATCACGACAGGGTAAACGTCTTGCAAGACCTCATTGAAAAAGGTCTGGCGACGCCTGCGCCATCGCCGTTCGATCGGGCCGAGTGGTACGCGCTTCTCGCCGAGACAGGTCTGTCGCCTTTGATTGCCACCGCCAGCGATGCCAAATTCGGCGCAGCGCTCGCCCTGACTGAGCAATCTGGCCGAATAGTCCCTTTACGTAATTGGTACAGTTTTACCTGGCGGCAACTCGCTCCCGAAGGAGAGCGCGGCGATACGTTGCTGGTGGAGATCGCAAAGCAGCTCCGATCACGCGGCCACCGCGTCACATTGGAGCCGGTGCCAGATGAAGACGGCTCGGCCACGCGGCTTGCCCGCGCATTCGGCCAAGCTGGTTGGCGTGTCGAGGTGACGCAATGCGACATCAATCATGTGCTGCACCTCGATGGCCATGATTTCGCTGAGTATTGGGCTCAGCGCCCGGGCAAGCTGCGCACGACGCTCAAACGCAAGGCCAAAAAGGTCGAAACCAACGTTCTAACCACCTTCGACGAGGGGATGTGGAATAACTATGAGCGCATCTACGCGGAAAGCTGGAAGCCAACCGAGGATCATCCAGATATGCTGCGCCAGTTCGCCCGCGAAGAGGGTGATGCCGGGAGGCTTCGCCTTGGGATTGCATGGCATCAAGGCGAACCGGTCGCCGCGCAGTGCTGGACCGTAGAGAACGGAACCGCATTCATTCACAAGCTTGCTCACCTAGAAAGCGCGCGCCACCTGTCTGCGGGGACGACGCTTTCCGCTGCCCTTTTCGAGCACGTCATCGATCGTGATGGAGTCTCGCTGGTCGATTTCGGGACCGGGGATCAGCCCTACAAGGCTGATTGGATGAATGCCACGCGACCCCGTTATCGCATTGACTGTCTCGACATGAAGCGCCCGCGTGCATGGCTTGATTTGGCACGCCAGACCGCAAACCGCCTGCGCGAGCCTGACGTTCCGAGCCTTGCGTCGCTCCCACCGGGTCGGTAAGCGGCCAAAAACTCGCAGCCGCGCACAAACCGTAGCGGCACCAGACAGGGAAAACGGTCGATGAGCAGCCAACCGGTGACGGACAAAGAGGGCGAAAAGCATGGCCAGGAGAAGGCCAGCGGTCTGCCCATGAGCCGCGCCGCGCTCGATAAGGCGCTCAAGTCGGTTATCGCCGATGTTCTGGGCATTGATGCACAGCAAGCGGACGAATTGACCGAAGACAGCGGCTTGTTCGGCCATCTGCCCGAGCTCGATTCCATGGCCGTTGCGGGATTGCTGACCGAGATGGAAGACCGGCTCGACATCATTATCGAAGATGACGACGTCGATGGGGAAATGCTTGAGACCTATGGCGGCCTGCTCGCTTTTGCTGAAGCGAAGCTGATCGAGGCCTGAGAATGCCCGAGGTCGGGACCTGGCAATGTCCGCTTCCCGGTGGTGGTCAAAGCGAAGAGCTTGTCCTGCGCTTTGGCGCGACGTCGGAAAATACCGTCCTGATCATCCCTCCGCTCTTCAACGAGCATAACCTTTTGCGGCGGCAGCTGGTCGAAGTGATGCGGCGGCTTTTGGCCGCTGGCAAGAGTACGGCCTTCCCCGATTTGCCGGGCTGGAATGAGAGCCTGCAACCCCTTGAGAAGCAGACTCTGTCGACGTGGCGAGAGACGATGGCGGAGGCTGCGCGGCAATTGAAGGCAACCCACGTTCTTGCTGTGAGGAGCGGCGCGTTGCTGGCGCCAACCAACCTCCCCGGATGGGTATTTGCACCCCAATCCGGCGCGCAACTGGTACGAAAAATGGTGCGCGCGCAATTGGTGGCCAATCAGGAGGCGGGGCAATCCCGAACCCGAGACGAAATCCACGCAGAGGCACGCGAGCGCGGTATTCGCCTCGCTGGACATTCCATCGGTGCAGAACTCTTTGTCGAGCTTGAGGCTGCGCCTGCCCCTTCTTCAGAGAACCTGACTGAGATTTCGGTCGAAGAAGTGGCTGGAGCCGGGCTTTGGGCGCGTAGTGAGCCGGGCGAGAATTCGGAGCAGGCTGACGACCTCGCAGAGCGCATTCTGTCTGATCTCCCAGGATCGAAAGGCGACGTGGCATGAGCCGCCTGCACTTCGAGTTCGGCTGCGGCAGCCTCAAACTGGCGGGCGCACTCGATACAGCGCCCGGAACAACCGGGTTACTTGTAGTCAGTGGGGGTAGCGAGATCCGCTCGGGCGCATTCTCGGGCCAGTCACACCTCGCAGCAAGGATTGCTCGCATAGGATTCCCTGTATTCCGCTTTGATCGCCGCGGTGTGGGAGACAGCGAGGGCGAGGATCGGGGCTTTCGTTCAAGCGAAGGCGACATCCGTGCCGCACTCGAAGCGTTCCGCGCGATGGCCCCGCAAATGGAGCGCGTGTTCGCTTTCGGCAATTGCGATGCGGCTTCGGCGTTGATGCTGCAGCAAGGTGCAGGCTTTGACGGGCTGATCCTCTCCAATCCCTGGACTTTTGAGGATAGCGCAGAAGGATCTGACGAACCGCAGCACTCCCCTGACGCAATTCGGTCGCGCTATTGGGAGAAGCTCAAGAACCCGAAGGAAATCGCTAGATTGCTGCGTGGCGGGGTCGATTTCAGAAAGCTGGCGCGCGGCCTGAAAGCCTCTGTCAGCAAAGCCCCCTCTGCATCCGGGCTTGCTGAAGAAATGCGCGCAGGCCTTGAGCAATTCGACAAGAATGTGAGCATCCTGCTTGCGGGCACAGATCGGACCGCGAGCATGTTTGAGCATGGCTGGGACACGAACGATCCGCGCATAGAGCGCTGCGCAGGCGCAGGCCATTCCTACGAGAAGCCAGAGCACCAGCAATGGCTCGAAGACCAGATCCTGAAAGCCCTGCGCAGTTAACGTTCAAAAAGACTGACCACCTCCAAATTCGTTGACCAGCGGAACTGGCCGACCGTGCTCAGTTTTCTGAGGGAGTATCCACACTCGACCAGCGTCGCCCCATCTCTCGCCCAGCTTGTAGGATTGCAGCTGACA
>JAAUYH010184702.1_pt1 | contig 15872 bp, 10 predicted proteins | sample 7278061 | NCBI WGS metagenome assembly JAAUYH01 (sample SAMN14350203, study PRJNA611818) | marine sediment metagenome | isolation source: surface marine sediment (0.6m) | place: French Polynesia: Moorea | collected 2018-08
ACCTTACTGTACATTTTACTGTGATTCTAAATTTTCTATTTTGATTAATCTCAAATAACAGACTAACTTCAGTTGTAGTAAAAATTTGTATGGAACTGACCTCAATGAAATTGCATATTAAAATGGTGACACAGAATCACCATTGAACTCATGAACGGAATGCTCCAGAGAAAGGGATTTCAATTCAATTCATATACAAATAATTATAAACCCGACGGGTACAGTCGATCAATGCAACATCAGGCAAATAGTCCAATAGGCTTCCAAATCTAGCAAACAGATATTTGAATTGGCTGGTTCTGTAATAAATGATAGATCAAAACTCTTCTTGGCCAAATCGTTTTCGTCAATTTTTTGCTATAATAGACAGCGATTCGATATTTATTTCTTGGAATAGTATTGCGTTCACCATTGACAACTGATAATTTCACTTTCTTTCTAATTAACTCTGCAGTTTAATCCGAAGTTTCGCCTGCTCTACCAAAATTCGTAATAGCTAGGGATAAATTGCTGCGGCTGATTTCCAGCTTCAGCCAGATGAACTTGTATTTTGCTTGATTAAATCTACTTGAAATTCTTAGGTCAGTTTGTCCTGCTTTGTTAGCGGGCGGAGATGGAAAAGGAACTTATTTGAAGAATAGCGTCGACCTCGTGATTAAAAGATCAGTAGGAAGTTAGATCTGACTTGCATGAAAGCATGGATTACTATTTGACGAATTTTTTTCATATTTCGAAAATCATAGATCGGATATGTAGGTCTAGAACACTGTGTGGCAGCATAGGCCATGCGGTATGTCTGCTTTTGATTGCATGTGTGCTTGAATCATTCACGATCCTACTTGAATTAGTGCTGTGCACTTTAGGAGAACTTCAATAGCATTACGGTACATCGCTAACCGAGGTCTGTATTTAGAGCCGTGCTATTTAACAAGCTATTATAGAACAATATCGATATTAGTATTTCCAATTTACGCGTATCTCCACATACAATTCGTACTCGAAATTGAATTTATTTGTGGTTGTAGAGTTTTCCAAAAACAGTTTGTATCCATTGCATTTTGAATTTATGCGTACAACTATTACATGTAAAGGGCTAGAAGACGAATGCCTTTTAATCGAGAAGCATGACCGGCGCCAATTTTATTTTGTCTCGGTGGCTCCAAAAAGCCACCTTTGGGCGTACAGGAAAACGATACATGCATGGCAGAAACTGAACAGATTACAAAAGATATTTCTAGTTTTGTAATGATGAATTGCGTTTTTGCAGAGATTGAAAAGAATTTAAAGGTGTTTTGAGTCAGATAAGGCAATTTCAAAGAGACTCTAAAATTGCTTTGGCTATTTAACTATCCTAACAAATCAATATATAGCTGGTAGCATTTCTAAACCCAGATTTGAATTGCAATAATTTTCTTATTCAATCAATTTCTGTTTTTCCGATCGCATGACTACAAAATTTAGCAATTTAATTGATTAATCATTCATTCTAAACGTTCCTGGCAGATTTGGAAGTAATAGATTGAACTTCTAGTTCACCTGTTAATACTTTAGTCTTTTCAACACTTGCTCCTACTAATTCGCCCGCTTTAGGTAAAAAGATCGCTACTAGGCTGTTTCTCATGTATTTCATGTTGCTTTCAAGCCTGAATTTAACAGTCCGTAACTGCTAGGATGCTATACCATAACCAAAATAAATTTGGCAAGTCTCTAGTACTAGATGCAGTTCTAGTGCATAGGAATTAATTATAATTTCTCAACTTAAGCTATGAAAGCCTCTGACAGAAGTCGAATGTCGCAATGAACGCTTAAGTCATGTGCATTCTCTTTGGTTTCAATCTTAAAAGAGAAAGTGTTTATAGTATACCAAGCCAATTTAAAGGGAAGCCAAAGTCACTTGATAACAAGGCGCATGTGAACGAATGGATGCCAGCACCAATATGATTCGAAATTTTTCATGACTTCGAATAAAAAATGTTCGATTTTGATCTAGTAGGAACGTTTAATGATCAATGTCTGCAAAAGGTTTGGCGGAGGAAGACAGATAATTTCCTATTTTTTAATGATCGGAATTGGATGGAACTCAATCAATTATGCTTAAAAATGGACTTGGAAAGTGGTTACAAGAAAATCAAAGCCATCTACTGACTCGCAGTACCAAAATGGGTGCCTGAAGAAATCGATTACTTCTCGAGTCCAAGGACGGCGCATCCTCGGCGGTTCAGTACGTATTGAACGGTGACGAAATGCGTTTTGAAATGGTCTTCTTTGAAAAGTTTAGTGTAAATTTCATCTTGCGGTCACGGCATTACAATAGTTATTCCGTTACCTGTCATGCGAATATAGCAAGCTCCGCGGGATGGCTTGTTTGCCAATATGCCTAAAATGTAGGTTGTCCACCAGAGAAAGCATTGTATGGCTTTAAGGCCGTACAAGGGGGGACTTACAGGCTAGAGAGACATACATCAAGGCAAAAAAGTAGAGCTGGTATCGTTCGAGTCCAGCGGCAACTGCCAAATGTCGGAAGTGACCAAGTTGGACATGAGGCTGCAGTAGCTGTCTATTTGAGGGTTCGCCCACTATCGCGTTACGACGGTCATTCGGGTATGCGTCACTTAACGTAAACCGTTTGTAAATGGAACAAGCAATTGACGCAAACGAAAAAATCGATCCTGCATCGTGTTTTCTTGGGCCTAACGCGGCGACAAATGCCGTCAAAGTAATATGAAACTCATATCGCCGAGAATTTGTTGTTGGGATGAAAACTAACAAGCTTCGTAATGGACGAGTCGTCACGGTTGACAGTGTACACTTGAAAGTGCAAGAAAAGCATTACTATGATATGATGATTTGCTTTATGGAAATTACCAACGAAGGACTATTCGATTAACACCAATTGCAGCTTCGGACCCGGACATTGTTTCTCGTATAAGGACTTTACACACCAAATACCAAGAATATAAAGAATTACTTGTTTGGTACTTTAATGAGTAAATATGAGCTCACTCTGGATCATTTTCTACATCGGTTTACTATAGCTATCGACAGTGCGGGTGTAATAGCAAGAGTAGCAACTGCTTTGTTGTGCAAAGAAATTCATAACTAGGTGATACATGGATAAAGATCATGGCTCAATCACTCAACAACGTCATGCAGACGGTGCTTGGCACGAAGCCACATACTGATGGTCGTCCAAACAGCATATTATCATTGAGAGCTGTAACGTAAGATGGCCAGTTAAGTAGCGAGAGAGACATTATTCTTCTCAGTAGCTCAGACAAAGCAGTGAGCAACCCTCGGCAAGCATCGTCGACCCCATAAACGAATAGTTGAGGCTATGAGTAGCTTAGAGAGGAAGCTGGCTTCATAGAAAACAAGATAGATCCATTAAATACTAAGTAGGGAAATAGATACTGAAAATAGTACTTAACTAAAAAATAATAGGATTAGCACCTAAATGAAGAGAGTGTTGTATCTGCAAGGTACTAATCTAGAAAGGAAGTAATATTATTACAGACTATTAATATCTGCAGAGGTGAAGGTGTAGCAAAACCGAATATTGGGCTTCACTTGATACACATGTTGATTCATAAAATTTTTAAGTCCCTGTCCAGGATTTCGGTTCGATGAAAAAATCATTGCGGATGGTAATCGCGTGGGATGGAACCATTTTTTCTCGGATGGATACAAGCTACTCTAAGAATCTGAATCCCGATTTTGGACCTATTATCAGGTCGCAGTGAAGTTTCTCAATGCTGATAATCACATCGACCATGTACTGATGCACAGATTCGCTGTTGTATCCGCGCAGCGTATAGTCACTTGAAAAAGTCATCGAACATTGATGCAAACATTACTTAACACCCAACTATTGAAACCATATTCGACAGGTTCGGAGTTCTCGTCAATTGTATCCACGTATTTGAAACATTCATGAGACCAACTATATACATTTCCATTTCAATGATCTATCGCATGCGGCAGAAGGCAGACGAGATACTGAGGGAAACCAAGAAGATGGGGGCTCAAGATGATATATCCATGAACGAGAAATCGGAATCCAGAGTAGTATAGATAGTGCTAGAAAGGTACGATAAAACATCAGACAGGTAACAGATAGTCGGCAGTGTCGGCCTTTCCAGCATATGACGTGCAACTCTTTTGAAATCGCAACAAAAATCCTGAGAACACTTCTTCTTACTAGTTGAATATTGGCTCAATCTGTTATACTGCGAGATGGAGTTCATCTCTCAAAAGTATACATGACGGCTTCGTTCGAATCTTGGCGATAATATTTCGACAGAGATTATACCCAACTGGCCCCAGAACAGTCGTGTGGTACCAAATATTACGCTGTTCATTTTTTAAATACTACATCACGCTATTTAAACAAGACCAATTTATCTCGTACGCATTATTTACTGAGGTGTTGGTAAAAATTAGTAATATCAAAATCGTAAATGCCTGGTGAGGAGTCGCATTCCAATGTATGTTTGTTACTACAATCAGGTAAATCGGAAACTGAAATGTTGGAACAGATGGCGCAAAGAATATTATCAATGAATTTAAATAGAGATAAGCCTCATCTAATCTAAATTTCATTAAGTTCCATCATGAGAATGTTCGCACGATTATCGACGATAAATTTTTCAAAAGTAGCAATGGGCGTCAATTTGTGGCAGAGGCCTGGAAAGCTGACAACTTGGCATAAAAGAATTTCAGGATACTGCCTGATTCTTTTGCAGTTCTGCCCAAACTACTGTAGGTGAGCTGTTTCAAAAAAGTTCACTGAATTGTTATTCTTGAAATCAAGTCGTACAAGTGGATATAGCAGAAATACCTGTTCTGCTAAATTGACCAGTGCTTTTTAAGTTTTGCGGATAAGTCTGCGAGAACAAGAAATTTCCTCGTAGTTAGCTCAAGATAAGGAAGTTTTCGACAGCCATTGAAGATGTTTAGAAGAGATAGTGACGTCATTTCCCTACAAAATACTTCTGCGATTGATTTCGAGCCCATCTCATTATCGAACATAGTTGGTGACCTTGAACTCCTTCTTAGATTCTATGTAGTAAAAAAGAACAGAAATTCTGCGACATGATTGAAACTCTATTTGATATAATGTTAAACTCTTTCGTATTCGTCTATTTCGCCTTCCAATCAACGATATTCTAAACTAACTAAACTAAAGTCGCACCAATCATTTTTTCCCAAATGTGTAATACCTTTTTCTAACTTCATCATGCCTTTTTTAATTTATGATTTGATCTCCAAACGGAAAATTTCAATTTCGTTATCAAAAATTTAAAATCGCTGAGCTGAATCTGAAAGACGTATGCTTGTAGACTTTTTCATTCTTTCGAAGATATTGCTTTTAATAATCCTATAACATTTGTCACTTCAACTGATGCAGCAGGACGTTTGGAATATGGGTGTTCCACGCATTCCAAGTGACCATAATCGGATCTTAAGCACACAGCAATTTTTGAACGTAATGCTCTTTGAATGTGTGTTGCTGTTACAGTCGAGCAATGATGATTCAGTTGGTACAGATCCCAAACAATAACAGACGCTCAGCTATTGCGACGGAACCTGAAATAAAGTCAACATCTCTATAAATATCGTTATAGGAATCAATATTTCGTCTTTCTCCGCTCATAGTTCGTAGAACAGACTCATCTGAATCATTTGAGCTAGGCGAATTCAAGCTCAAGTCTGTGTCTCGGTGAAAGCATTTGCAAGTATCTTTTCTTATACGTTTAAATCTTCAAATTCTTTCCGTTGTAGCTTTACAACCCCCGACTCAAACAACTTGTCGCTTAAAATATTTGCATTACTCGATATATATCTGTCTTCAAGTTGGCATTCATAGACCTTGGAAATCTGCTTTTCTTTTCCTCTCATTACAGACTTTCTTAGGCTGTCCAATGCGAATCGGCAATCTGAAAGTGTAAATTTAGGTTTTTGCAGTATAAAGTCACATTATTAATTTTTTCGAGCATGTCGCAAAAGTGCGTGACTTGTTTTTTGAAGCTTGGAAGAAAATTCATAAGTTGTCTGAATTCTCGTTTTCGGCAGCTACTTTTAAGCTATCGTATATGAGTAAAAACCTCCTCATCATGTTGTATTTGGCCGACTATCTTCTTCTATTGTCCAGTACAGGAGAAAGAGAAGTAATATTTCGAAGTACTGCTCTGTTTTTCAAACCAGAACGACAATCATTCATAGTATTACAAACGGATGCAATACATTCCCGAAGAGAGGTGTACTTCGCTATCATTCGTTCTACTTCTTTGTTAATTCGATGACTGACGCAGCCTACATGAGGTATACGTAGCAAAATCCTAATCTTCTTATTAAGGTTGCAGTTATCTGCTATCTGTGCCAGAGTCCATTGTTTGAAGTCAGTACCAAATAAATCGAATATTTCATGTATATGTGTTGCATGAACTTTAGTATCGAAAGATACAGCTTCAGTAGTACAGATAGAAATACTCTTGTAGCACTTACATTTCATCATAATTGGACTCAATGAAATCAATGGGCACTTGTCTTCACAATACTGCAAAGATCTTCCAGCAACAGTTCTGGTTGAAGCATGTATGTATGAAACAAACAAATCGACATCGTGAGTTTGAGTAGACGCTGTCCAGCCGTCGTAGATTATAGCTCCCGATGTCTGCTTCATTTCCATTGATATTTTGCTCTCTACTATTTTTAGAACTAGATACAAGACTTCTTTAAAGGTTTTTCGGCTAAAATGCGTGTTATATTTAGAAAAGCTTCGAAACAAATTGTCTTCTACAATTTCGAAAGGTTCATCGTGAAATACAATTAGCACCATGTAAGCATGAATCGCTCTTTCTCGTTCATTTGTTTGCAAAATGATTGGAAAATGATCTTCGATTCCTGCCTGGCTTGAGTTAGTCTTAGCACGAACTTCAGCGTATAATTCTGGTTTACGTTTGTAGCATGATACTAAGTGATCGAATGGGTTCTGATAACATCTTCTCTTTTTGAATACAAATCGAGCTTTTTTGTTTCTGCATAATTCTGCCTTCGGGCACTCGTATACTAAGTGAGGTACTTTTTCCGGACGACATTGTCGCCATGCTTTACATCTAAAACAATTTCTTCAATGAAGCTCATTAGCGTTGTGACACATTCTTTTGGTGTTGGATTAACTGGTATTTTTACTCGCAGAAAATTTCTTGTACTGATTAAAAAAATTAGATTCTATCATTTATAAGCTGTGATACCCATGAGTTGAAAAGCAGAATTTTAAAATCACAGAGCACTTTGCAATGTAAATTAGAAACTATAGTACCATTTAATGAGCAATGCCAATGCAATGCAAATTACATTGCAATATCAATCTAATTCGTTCTGTTACTGGGCGCGAAGTGCTATCTGACCGAAGGTCAGATCCTTGTACAGTACTGTACGTGCTAGATGTAAATATGAATGGGATAGAATAGTATCACAGTCAGCTTGCCAGTCTCAAACGAATTGTAATGTAGAAAAAGGTCTTTGTTTAAGATTCGGTGAATACGAAGTCGATACAAACATATTAGTGCAAACAAGGCGTTCTTCCACTGCTTTGTACGGAGAGATGTGAAATAATTTTATCTAGATTCATTCGGGTTTGATGATCTGAAGTAGAACACCAATATCTATCTTAAATGAACCAGAGAATCAAGTTTGTATTCTGACAATACTTCTAGAAAACAAGGGATTATTTGAAGATGCAATCATTTACAGGATTTTATGGTGCGAAAATTTGTAGCGGACTTGCTTTGCTAGTAGTCTAATGTTCTCATGCGACGCTGTACAGTACATATATCCCCGCCTATGTGTTGTGGGAGCCATGGTGAGTCGTTTAATAATCGATATGGTACAACATAGGTAGACAAAGTCCAGTACTGTACTAAGACTGCTGACAAAATTTTAGAAGCTGCACGATGGGCGTTGAGCCATTCAGCCCACATTCGAGAAGACTATTTCGCAAAGAGGAGGGTAATTCGTGTGCGAATCCCATCGCAGTCGAGAGATTCTCATTTTACGGATAGAATCAACTAAATAGCGCCGTGAACGAAATAAGCAACAACACCACTGGCCAGCCTTGACATTTCACCAAGTGCGATACTGCACACCGCCGATGAACATATCAAAATCCTTCCTGTCATACATGACTGCAGCTTCGGCAATGAGTGGGGACCGTCTATTAATGTAGACGTCGTGAATATCGAGTTGCAACAGTTGCGCACAATCCTTCAACTTGTTCACAATCTCGACTGCACAGACCTCCGCCGGTTTCGAAATGGATTTCATGAACAACGGGGGCCGAATTGACACAGATTTCAGCCGAGGTAAATCGACCAATGCATTCACATCATCCCCTTTCAGTTGTATGTCTGTCGATATGGTCAACGATTCGAGATTTGTTAAATTACTGGCTATAACGTCGATGATATCATTGTTGAGGTTGACATTCGATAGATTCATGACACAAGTCAATGTAGTCACTGATTTCAGGCTTCCAAACAACTTTCGGAGTAGTTCCTCGGGTATCAATTGAAATATAAGCAACTTGACTTCTTTCAATAACGAACAGGCCGATAAAGCAGAGAAAAATTGATCTTCTGTTGACATCAGGTTTACCAGGTTGGGCAGGATGCGCAGTGTCAAGGAAACAAGTTTGGTGTGCATCAACGAGAGAACATCGATGGCTTGCACAGAACTATGCAGCGTCAAAGAAACCGCTTTGAGATTCGTGCACGCTCCGTACACTTCACGCCACGGCACGATACTCGAGTCCGAATCGTCCTCTATGCTCAAAACACGAATTCGAGTGCCGAGTGCAATCAATATATAGGCTATGTGATACATCAACTTTTCCGCGTCTACACGGCGCAGATTCACACAGTGCTCCGCCATATCGTGTACGGACATGACATCCAAGATTCTATATCCAGAACCGGAAGTATGGCAGTAAGAACAGAGAAAAATTCTTGTCAAGGTGGACCCAAGTGAACGCCATATCGGTGCCAACGGGATTTCGACTTGAGTACCACGAATTTCTAGCGATTCAAGCTTCGTGCAATGGCTAGAGATGGCGAGGATGTCGGCTTCCGTTACCATGGTGCCCCTGGCACGCAAGACGAGCTCCATCAGTTCAGCCCCGCATCCACGAAGTAGGTCAGGCAATACTTTATCGCCACGAAGCTGAAGAACAAGCCGATGAAGAACGAGTCGGTTCAAAAGCGGGCGCAAAATCGACACGTTCAGAACAGCACGAATGGGAATGCCATCCTTACCCCCAACGCCGCGGAATTCCAATAATGCAGCGCGCGCGAGTGCTCCACCCACGTCAAGGGCGATATTTACCGAAAGCGGTGAAACGTAGGCGTGCCAGTTTTCGTAATGTGGCCGGCACGACAAATAACGAAGGACTATCCGCAAGTTGTCGTCAGCGACAGTGTCGAGATAACGGTGACGGGCCCGATCTGCAGTTGGGGGAGGGTTTGAGCGAGCCCGTTTGGAGCGGCGTTTCATAGACATTCGTAAACAAGATTGCACACGTAAATTTACACGGGAGCCCGTTTTAAGGCGAGCTGTCTGCTGTGGCGAACAGGCGAGGTCAGGTTGTCTGTGAAGTTTGAGATTTAATGACAGTAGTGCAACAACAAACCGAAATATCAATTTAGATTTGATTGGTTCGAAGTGGGATATAGCCGCCATGCAGGACCATGTTCCCATTTGCACATCGTTAATCCACACCACACTGTGAGATACGAGTTTCGACATATGGAAGGGGTAAGTGAGGAATGTAAACAGCAAGGCGAGATAATACAGACCTATGCAATAGACTGGAGTTCAAGATGTAGCTAGGATAAAATGAGGGAAACATGCGAGACCCTGATTTCGCATTTTTCTTCTTTCGCTTCTTATCTGTTCAACCGCAAATGAACAGCTTGCTGGGTGTTCGATTGTGCCCAATAGCTCGAAAACAGTGTTATACACCAACAATACCGATTCGGATACTTTGACATTGTTCAGTGTCTCCTCGGGACTGAAAATACTCATGTCGGAGAATAGCCGCATCCTGTGTTTCCTCAGTGGATGGGCAGTGGATGTGCCTCTTGTTCGTTGATTGTGGTGGGAAAGATGACATTGATAAGCGCAGAATTTCGGATAATGGCGGACTTGAGCTTGTTTAGAATTTGAAAGCTCTTCTAACCGGGAATACGCAAGGTATCGTTAGGATTTGAACTTGTTCAAAACCGTACATACCGAACGCTTAGAATACAGTGCTGACATCGTTGATGAAGGAGTGAATGAGAGGGAACATTATCGTATACTTTTTTTGTCGATTTCCATTTCACATATTCATAGAGGGTGCGGAGCGTACATGTCAGTGCCAACGTATCTACGAGAACGTGCCAATGCGAACATATTTGTGCGAGCATGACGGTGCGTTCCACTGATTTGTCTAATACTCTGATAAGGTACATCCGTTCTAAACAATGTGTTCCGGACGCCAGGAGAAGCGAAGTATTCTACATAGTTAAATTCGGCATTGTGAGCAAGGGGAAACCATCAATTCGACCAATCGGTGCGCATTCGAGGAAATGACTGCGCGAACACGCTGGTAATGCGTGCAAAGATTCAAACACTGGCGGTTTTCCTCAATTTCCAGACAGAAACGACTAAATGGAGCTATGGACAAAATGAACAACGCCACTGCCCGGGTTCGAAATCTCACCAAGTGCGATACTGCACACCGCCGATGAACATATCAAATTCTTTCCGGCCATACGTTACAGCAGTTTCGGCAATGAGAGACGACCGATTCTTCAGATTGAAATCGTCGATTTCGAGATGCATCAGTTGCGCACAATCTTTAAACCTTTTCACGACCTCGACCGCACGTTTCTCAGCAACCGATTCTTCGGAGAACCAATGTCGAAGTGTCACGGATTTCAAGTGAGGTAAATCGACTAACGCGTTCACATCCTCTCCTTTCAATAACGACTGTGTGGATATAGTGAAAGATTCGAGGCTTGTTAAGTAACAGATCATCATATCGATCATTTCCTTGCTGAAGTTGACATCGGACGTACGTACAATACAGCTCAAAGTAGTAACCGATTTCAGACTTTCGAACAATTTCCGGAGTATTTCCTCGGGGAGCGATTTCCATACAGGCAGTTCAACGTTTCTCAATACCGAACAAGTCGATAAAACAGAGAAAAATCCGTCTTCTGCCTGTAACATGTCATCCTGTTCGTGTAGGTTATGCATAGCATGCAGGTTATACAGTTTCAGGGAAACAAGTTTCGTGCGTATCAAAGAGAGAACATCCACGGCTTGAATAGAACTGCTATCTAGAGCAGAATGAGCGGCTTCGAGGTTCGTGCAGGCTCCGTAAACATCACGCCAACGCAAATTCGTCGTGTACGATGGATCCCCAATGCGCAGATCACGAATTCGACTGCCGAGTGTAATCAATATATCGGCTATTGCGTAAGTCAACCTTTCCACGTCTACACGACGTAGATTCACACAGTGGTCCACTAATTCAGATTGTGAGACAATATCTGCTGTTTCGTAGCCGAAAGCGGGATAGTAGCAACCGACATAAATTTGAATTAAACTAAAACCGATTGAACGCCATATCGGGGCCAGAGTGCCTTGAACACGATTTCCATGAATTGCGAGCAATGAAAGCTTCGTACAATGCGTAGAAATGGCGAGGATGTGGTTGTTCGTTATCACCGTCCGCACGGGATTCAAAACGAGCTCTCTCAATTCAGCTCCGCATCCATGAAGTAAGCCCGGCAATACTTCTTCTGTGCGAAGTTCGAAAACAAGTCGACGAAGGGGGAGTCGGTAAAAAAGTGAACGTAAAATAGACGCGTCAACGAAAGCGCGAACGGGAATGCCATCCTTACCGCCGATGTTTTGGAATTCCAATGTTGCAACATGCGTGAGTGCTCCGCCGACTTCGAGGGCGGTATTTACCGAAAATGCTGAGATGTAGGCGTGCCAGGTTTGGTGTTGCGGGCGGTCTGACAAATGACGAAGGACTATTCGCAGAATGTCGTCAGGGAGTGTGTTGAGATAATGCTCGCCCGTTTCGTCTGGTGTTGACAGTGGGTGTGCGCGAAGCCGTTCGGACCGATGTTCTGCACTCATTTGTAAACAAGATAGCTCAAGTGCACGGGAGCCTCGTTTTCAGGCGAGTTGACTGCTCTGGTGAACGAGCAAGTGTGGTCAGGTTATGCGCGTACAGTTGGAGATTCAGCGACAGCAGGGCAATAACAATGCGAGATGCTAATTTGGAATTTAGTGGTTGTAAGTGAGATTTGGCCGCATACAGATAAGTGTTAAACTGTACGGTGTATGCATGCGAACATGTCGGCCCCAACGTATCCGCCTAAACGCGTTCTTGAGAAAATATTCGTGAGAATAAAAAAGTTGTGCTCCACTACTTCGTGGAATATTATGATGAAGTACATTCGATCTTTTACATATACTGTGGACGCCCCGAGGGCAGAAGTATTCAGTGGAAGAAGTATGGTAGAAACGGTCAATTTCCAGGCATGCAGTGCAAAAAACTCTCCTCACAATATGTTAGATTCCGGTTACCTGTAAGGAGCAACCAATCAGTTTCACCATCCGAGCTCACTAGAGGAATCGGTTCTAGAAACACGACGGGGGCTGTAGAACTCATCAGATGAGCTGTACCGCGCTGTCAATTGTATTTCGATGAGTAGATGTAGCATTGACATGATTATTAACATTATTCGTACGAAGTGTGAAAAGTGATACCTTGTATCAATTTGTCACGATATTTTGATTTCAATTATCATGAGAATTCCTGATTCAGCCTTCAAGTTGCTGTATATTACACGTGCCTACCAGCGGGCTGTTCTCACTTTCCAAACAGAAACAACTAAATCGTGTTGTGACCTAAATTAACAACTCCATCACTCTGTTTAAGCATCTCACCATGTGCGATACTGAACGCCGCCACCGAACATATCGAAATCTTTGAGGCGATCGGCAATGAGTGCGGACCGATACTTGAGATTGTCGCAATGAATAATAAGTTGCACCAAGCGTACACAGTCCTTGAACCTTTTCACAATCTCAACCACCCAGTCCTCTGCAGGTTTCGAGAATGATACCGTCAGCCGCGGAGGTCGAAATGCCAAAGATTTCAGATGAGGTAAATGAACCAACGGATACACCTCCTCCTCTGATAATGATGAACTCATCGAAATAGTCAGCGATTCGATATTTGTTAACTTACACGATATAGCATCGATGGTATACTTCTTGGGACTTTCACCTGATCGACCTATAAGACATCTCATTGCAGTCACTGAATTAAGGCTTTCGAGTAATTTGGGCAGTGATGCATCGTGGACTGATCGCAATACACACAATTCGACTTTTTTCAATGCCGAACAAGCCGATAGAACAGAGAAAAAGCGATCTTCAGTTGTCAATTCGTTATCTCAGCCACACCGGTGAGGCAGTTGCCCCCGACATACCTGTAAAATAACTTATTTGTCAGGATATCTGTGAAGATAAATCTGTTGAAATATACAGAGTATTATTTACTCAAAAACCTCGGGCAAATAAATTATTCGGTACAATCTCAAGGAGCAATAAGTAATTTAATATTCGATATTTTTCAGAATGAAAAGCAGAGATCCACACTGCTAACTCAATAAAAGTTGAATATCCTCTATTCCCCATAAATTCTTGTTGGGATGTAAGAAGATCTGCTGCTCTGAATTAGCCGGAGATATGTTCTTGCGGCGACTAGAAAGAGAATACCCGCTTTTGATTGGAAGTTGAAATTAAGAATATGGTGTCCACGTAGTCATCATTCTTTGGTATGATTCGCCTCTTTTTCAGAATCCTCTCCGCAAGCAACGTGGGTTCTTCGTAGTTTTCATCTTGTAACAAATTGCAACTGCATGCAACTCTTCTTCATTTAGTTCAGCCAATCGCCTGCCTTGAATTTTAACAATTGCGGTTTCAAAATTAGGGCAGTGTATAATTCTTGCAGTTTATGACAAACGGTCACGAGTACTGGGACATTCCTGAATTAGACCGTTCAAGAGAGCTCTTACTTCAGATAACGTGGCGTTCTCACAGTGGAGTGATTTTGTAATGCTGTTGAAATCCTAGCCTTTGCCCTCACGGATAGATGATAGTAAATCAGTAATTTTTTCGATATCAGTATCAGCAAAATACAGGCAAGTTTTCTGATACCGATCCAACATAACGGAAGTGGATGACCAACGAGTCACATCGTGACAATTTGCTTTCAAATGAGTGAATTGTCGTGATTTTGCAGCTGGTATTGAGTGCTACGTATCGATCTTAAGGGTTTTCCCCTTTAGGTTAAATTAAGCTTTACTGGTTTCGTGGGACTGCGGTCCCCCCAATACAAAACTAAATAAAGGTTGCCCTCCCGGTTTGGGAGGGCGACAACAATCACTACTTTTCCATCTCTCGCTCTCGCTTTCCCCATCCTCATATCATGGTAGCATCGGTTTGGAACAAAAAGAAGAAGACAAAGAAAATGCGGTTTAGTTTATGGGAACCTACATTATCTGGAACCAAACCTCACTACGACGAATCAGTAACCTGAGTAGTGTCGTCATACTGGGCTTCTTCTTCAGCCATCGCAGCCAGTTCCGCTCCGCGGTTGTACCCGTCAGAAGGACCTGTGTCATTGTCGATGGCATCATTGTCAGGGCTATCACTAGTCGCCTCGCTATCAATCAGTGGATACACACCACCGTCCTCTTCTGCTTCTTCATAGTCGCTTTTCGTAATCGCTAAGGACCCAACGCTACCAAGAAAAACATCAATCGTTGACTTTCTTGCACGACGCTGCTTTATACGCATTTTTCTCTCCGCTGTCTGGTACGCGGCGCGGTCAGACGCGCTGCCAGACGTACGGAACTTTGTGCGAAGAACATTGCGGAGCGCTTCGCCATGGTCCGCATCTTGGACAGCATCGTCAAAACCGCGCTTCAGAGCCGCTTCCTCAGAGGTGATAGACATCTCTCGAAATGATTACTCATGTGCCTAAGAGCAGCACTGTTTTATATTGGTATTGCATCTTGCCGTTTGGATGCACATGGATTATTGCTATTCGATATGCAAATGCATCAACCACCGTCAAAAATGACTTCATTGTAACCGCAATTTTACTATTTGTTTCATGTACCATTTCAATTTGAACAGGTACTGTACCTTTCTACAGTAACCCATTTACCAAATTTCATGCACACTATCTGTGCACTAATTTATTGCTCTCTCGCCATGTATTGATTTTATACTCGTCTGCTGTGTATTAATTTATACACATTCTATGTATTCTAACACTTTATACTTGTATTCTGTATAGAAATTACTCTACGTAAGCTACTCGCAATGTGCACTAATCTTGTGAGCTATGCTTCGAATTTCATTACATATCTGCTGGTGTAATCTTGAGCGGTATGTATTCGTACTACAGGTCAACTTCCACTTTTGTGCCGATCAGTTTAGTCCCGCTCTATTTATATACTACAAGCAATAGTGCTTGCATTATTTAGTGCAGTTTTAGTGTGTTAATCATGCGTAGGCTTCTCCCGTCGTCGTCAACGTTGCCTATGTCAACAGGCAAGGCAACCCGAAAGCGTTTGACTTTCGATGAGAAGCCTACGCATGATTAACACACTAAAACTGCACTAAATAATGCAAGCACTATTGCTTGTCGTATATAAATAGAGCGGCACTAAACTGATCGGCACAAAAGTGGAAGTTGACCTGTAGTACGAATACATACCGCTCAAGATTACACC
>JAAUYH010064153.1_pt1 | contig 15869 bp, 11 predicted proteins | sample 7278061 | NCBI WGS metagenome assembly JAAUYH01 (sample SAMN14350203, study PRJNA611818) | marine sediment metagenome | isolation source: surface marine sediment (0.6m) | place: French Polynesia: Moorea | collected 2018-08
AAATTGAAATTCATTGTTACACTGCTTTTGTCATCCAACTGCTCACGTACATTATCAAACATCAAGTAGTCAATCCTAGTTTTTCAGTATTTACCCAATAAACCTCTACCTCACGGAACATCGGTAGATTAAGAAAGAATAGAAGCCTGTTTTCTTCAGTAGGACTGACAAAATTCTGGCACACTCTATCAGAACATAGCGAACTGTCTAATCTTGATCGCTAACTCAGTAGAAAGACCACTCGAATTGTTTGAGTAGATTTGCTGTCTGTAAGTAAAAGAAATGGAGAATTGATGAAGAGCAGCTACCATCAATTTATTGTTTCGAAGAGAGATAGTTTAAATGATATTTCTGTAGGCATTTGAGCCATTTACATCCAATATCTTTGAACATTGCATTTGTAAACATAGACCAGTGGTTTGGGGAAAGACTTGATAAGGAAAATCGTCGAGTCCTTAATTCTATGAATGAATTCTGTAAAATAATTCGACAAGGAAATCTTTCGCGCAGTACTTTTGTAGCATATCCTTCATCTTGTTCTAATGTACCTTGCTTAATCTACAGACTGATTCGTCCCACACTCTTTTCTCGTTTCCAGCTAGTTGATGACTCATTTCTATTTAAAAACTGAAACAATATATTAGTGAAGATAAGTATCGCACCTATGTCGTGCTAGAGATTCGTCCGTTCAATCACGATGCAAAAAGATTGATAAGCAGCAGTTAGATAAAACAAGAAGAATAAATGGCTAAGTACTATGGATGTAGTTTGGTTTTGGAAGATTTATTTGTCTACAATAAGTGTTTTGAGTTCTACTGATCCGTCAAACCCGTAGAGAACAATTCTGTTACGCATCTGACGTAATTAAGGAGATATCGTACTTTGGTAGTGGTGCAATAGACAAAAATTGATGAACGTTCTAATGAACTTACCATAAATTTGCAAAACGAGTGTAATTCCAACGTGTTTAAGGTACGAAATATTTGTTGAATTTTAACTGCAAACCTACGATTTTAGAATATCTAGTAAATCTGCTCTGTTATGAATGAAAGGAGTGGAGTGTGCAGAAATTTAAACTGATACGTTCGCCACAATGTAAACCAAGTTTCGGGCCATACGGGCCAATATCAAAGCACTCAGTCCCCGTCATACTCAAAGTTTGGGTACTAGATAGTGTTCCCATTCTACTTTGATCAATACGGCAAGATTGAGAAATAGCAGTGCAATAGTCCTGCATAACCTGATAGCCCCTACTTAAGCAACAATATGTTACACTTCATCTTCTTCATTCAACTCAACTACTACTCGAACAATACTAAGCAACCCTTCCTCACTACTTGAAAATGGCTTTCCGACTTGCATTTCTATTTTCTATTATCGTCGCACTAGCAGCTGCGAATGCTATCACACCAAAGGCTGGCACAAAGCCACTTGGTGAAGTATGTACCTCGCCTATGGAATGTTTAGAACCATTGTATTGTCTCAAGGAAGGTGATGCGTATGCGTGTGGCAAGAAACCTTGCCGTGGTGAGGGCGAATGCCGCATTGGCCAATATTGCGCAGAATCTGGTGTCTGCGAAGTCAAGGCCTGTTCCAAGGATAGTGACTGCGCCGGAGACACGGTCTGTCAGATGAATGACAAGTGTGGAGCCAAGAGCACTACGGGTCAGGCATGTGCCCGAGATTCTCAGTGCTGGTCTAACAAGTGTGATGATGGAAAATGTGAGGCGGGAAGCTTCGTGAGGAGAGTTCTGAGTGGAGGCGCTATCGCTGGTCTGATTATTGGTATCCTGGCTCTTCTCGCGTTGTGCTGCCTTCTTGCCTTCTGTTTCAAAAAGTTTTTCAAGAAGAAGAACGAAACCACTGAACAGGCCTAAGCCGGCCTTGGGTAACGCCTAGGTGAAATAAGGATTTCAACTTCTTCGTAACGAAAATATTTACTAGTATACTTCTAACTTATTGCAATCCTTCCAGTATTAAGAATTGTTAGGACCATTTTCTATTTAATTAAAAAGACTGTAATTTTCTACGATTAGAACTTACGAATTCTACCAAGTGCATGGGGCAAGCAACACTTCCAATGCGACTAAAAAGCATTCCTATTGCGTCTGTCCTATTCGAGTCTTTCCATATCTATACGCGGTACCGGATACCTCCAATGTGATCAGAACTGTTTCAAATTCAGCGCAAAATAGGCGAATGCCTTTTCACTTACGCTAAAATAGTGCAACCGTCAGTACTTTCCTTATCTGATTCACTCGTCCAGTGCTATCCTTCATCGAATAATCTCCTTGGACAGTGGAAATTTGTAGGATTGTTCACGAAAGTATTAGATGAGAAATACGACAACAGCCAATCCTCCTCTCATTCGAGCGCTCTGTTCGCAATCATTTCACCAATATCGAATAAACTGGTTGCACCAAGACTAGGCATATTTCGCGCATGCAGAGCAATCCCATCCTGTTCAAAAACAGTAATCAACGAGCGTTCCGTCCCTATCCACTGCTTGTGTCCGAATGCCATACCAAGGTAATCATCGAACCCTTTTCAAGCTAGGAACGTATAGATGTGCACGCTCTACCGCAGCACTCATAAATCTACTCTGATTCATTTCTCCGCCCGCTATTCCACCATAACGCAATCCAAGCCACCACACTAGTTACGGAATCATGCAAGCAGTGAAATGCACAGAAGAACACTGCGTCAATAAGGTCAGCGAAGGCACTCAGTCATAGCTACCGGAACTATTTCTCTGCAGCTTATCGACTACTCGGAGTATTTCGTAGTCGATCAAAGAATCTGTACAATCTAGAAAAACTGACTTTGTTGTCCTCTCCATCCCAAGCTGCAAGCAGCCATGTGCTGCGTTGCAGTTCGTGACGTTGGTGTAAGATGCTCAAGTAACTTTTACGAGAATTAGATAAACAGACCGAGCAATTCTGGTCGTGTTTCAAACCTCAGTTCGACCTATCTAGCGATCCTTAAAATCATATTCTTCGACCTAGCTGAAAGGATACTTCGTGCTCCGAGGTTCAGGCCATCCTAACTGATCAATTTTGTTTCTGTTTTGGACGTAAAAGCGAGAAACCTATTTACAGGTCTGTTTCGATGACGCCAAACTGGCAGGCCATTGGCTTCAGGAAGAATGACTACGACATTGCACGCACAATCAAAAATCTAGAGAAATCGAGCTATCCTCACTACCCAGCCCATCGAAGGATCCAGTGCGAAAATTGTTCGCTAAATTTTTTAGAGAAATTTACAGACACCAAATACATAAGTCGTTGTCGTTGAGAGATGACATCTACAAACAGAAACGTGTCAAACAATACCACGTAGCCAGATGTCAATTTTTGCATACGTACATACATGTGGGATGCGATGCTAACCCGATAACTGTACTACACTATCGCTACCACCCAGCCTGCCTACGAGGATGTCGAGCAAGCGCGACGCGACCGAAGACAGTGACGAGGAGGAGGTAGCGCTTTCGAAACTGCATGTGCGTGCCAAGAAGAGGGCACGCGCGAGCAACGACAAGAAAACAGAAGTGCACATCTCGCAACTGCCGTCGGACGTGCTGGTGAAAATCTTCAGCCATCTGAGCGGCACCACGCTCGGGCGCGCGGAATCGGTGTGCCGGCGGTGGCACGCCGAAATCTGCGACCGCTGGAACAGCGCCCAGCTCTGGCGCACGATGTGCGAGAAGCGGGGCCTGGAAATGTCGAAGTTCCGGCGCGCAGACCGTGAGCGCCTGAAAGAGAGGATGGATGTCGTGGCGCGCACGCCGCATGGCACCCCGGCCCAATTCCAGGCGGTTGGCTTGCTGGCACGCGCATGGCGCCGCATGTTCATCAACTACCGCTGCTACATTTGCCGGCATTGCCTCAAGTACGAGAAGCGCAACCAGTGCCGCCTGTTCGGCAACCTGCGGCTGTGCAAGAAGTGCCGTTTCAAGATGCCGTATGCATCGCTGCTCACGACGCAGGCGCGGCGCTACTTCAAGTTCGACACCGTCAACGCGGAGGCGGTGCTGGGCTATGAACTGAACACCGCCACTCCCCTGGGCGGTGGGACGTTGTACAGGTTCAGCGACGTACAGAAGTTTGCCGAGTTGAAGTTCGGGAAGGAGTGGGCGGAGAAAAAGGCGAAACAGGCGAAAAAGGAACTTGGTATTGGCCAGATGACCGGCACTCCGCTCTTGAACGACGTCTAATTGTTTGCGCATATCACTTGAGAGGATAACTGCGACACATTCTAACACATTGTAACAATAAAAAATAAAAATTGGTGGTTTCACGCCGCCCTTTCGCGAACGACTTTCTATTGATTCGGCACCAATAACAAAATGAACGCGCTTACCCAAGACGAAGAACCGTAATAGAACTCTCGCAGTTGAAACATGAATGCTGTACATCACTTTCGCAGAAGCTCAATAGTTTTATCAAGTTAAACATTCGTGCAATGGCCGGCACGATTCAAAGATGAAAATCCCCCAGCGCAAGTAGAACCAAAAAAAGAAAGAACTAATAGATCGTTAAGCACCTCAAAACCAAGCCACCGAACCATCCCTAATGCCCATTCCAGCCCAGTAGCTCGTCGGGCAACGGGCGGTCAACTTCCTCCAACGAAACCGGACGGCCCTCTTCAAAGCTCTTCTTCGCCGCAATCGCAATCACCACCGGCGCCCTTCCGTCCAACCCGGTGCACAAGTTGGGGCCATCGTTGAGCACGTACTCGCAAAAGGCGTCCATCTCGGTGATGAACGAGTCGGTGTACCGGTCCATGAAGAAGTTGAGCGGCAGATCCCTTCGCACCTCGGTGCCCGTCGAGATGATAGCCGAGTTCTGATAATTGTTGTTGATCATGATGGACCCGCCACTTCCCAGCACCTCGCAGCGCTGGTCGTACCCGTACACCGCTTGTCTGGAATTGTCAATCGTGCCCATGACGCCGTTCTCGAACGTCAGGGCCACGATGCTGGTATCGACATCACCATACTTCTCAAACTCGGGGTTCAGGTTCACGGCGCCCATCGTGTAGACCTCCTTCACCTCGCTGCCGACCAGGAAGCGGACCATGTCCATGTCGTGGATCGAGCAGTCGAGCCAGATGCCACCGGAGGTCTTGACGTACTCGATGGGTGGCGGTGCGGGGTCACGGCTGATGATGTGGACGATGTGGGGTTGGCCGATCTCACCGTTGGCGATGCCCTCGCGCACACGGCGGTAGTTCTGGTCGAAGCGGCGGTTGAAGCCGACCTGGAGCTTGACCCCGGCCTTCTTGACCTCGACGAGCGCGCGGTCGATCTCGGCGAGGTCGGTGGCGATGGGCTTCTCACAGAAGATGTGCTTGCCGGCGCGCGCGGCGGCGATGATCTGCTCGATGTGCTTGTTGCTGGCGGAGCAGATGCACACCGCGTCAACGGCGGGGTCCTCGACCAGCGCGTTGTAGTCGTAGAACGGCTGGCACCCGTTCTCCAGCGAGCAGCGCTCGGCCAGCTCCTTCGACCCCGACGAGATGCCCGCCAGGTTCGCGTTGCGCAGGCGGAACGTGATGTTCTCCGCGTGCACCTGCCCGATGCGGCCCGCCCCGATGATCCCGATGTTCAGCCGCGGCTCCCCGTCCTCCGCCCGCAGCGCCTTCATGCTGTCCGCTGGCGCCGGCTCCTGAACCACCATCGTCGCCACGCGCGCCGCGCGCCGCCGCGCCGCGCGCCCATTGACCGCCGGCACCCCGCCCAACCACGTCGTCGTCGTCGCCGCCGCTGCGAATGCCAACACGCCCACCATCTCGCACTTGCCCCTCGTCCCATTACCTCGCACATCTTATAAGTGCGCGTCGCATCGGGGATGGGTGGTAGCGATGGGGCGCCGCTTGAGCTGCAAAATTGCACATCAAACACATCCCCATGAAAGAGTGTCAGGAGCGCTTCCGTACGCGGGGCGAGGGGAGGCAAATTGCATCAGCCAATTCGCGCGCGCGTATCGGAGGCCTTCAAACTCGTGCCCAAAACCGATGCGGGTTGGGAAAACAGTACGCGGCATCGCGGTGAGTTTGTGGTGGAGAGCGACCTGCGCCCGGGGATCCGCCTGATTCGCCGCTGCCGATTTTCGTAATACACCCGGCATCCCCACACGCGTGCACCCGAAATGAGTTCAATGGGCGCTGGAGAAAAATCTGAACTCGTTGCGTGCGCGCGCAACGGCTCGTCGAGTACACGCGCACGGGCGACGCCTCAATAGAACACGAATTTACTTGGCACCACAACCGCAAGCGAAGGAGTGAAGAAATAGTACAGAGGAAAAGTATTATTAGTGCAAGGGGCTGACGCACGCGTGCGCCACGCACACCTGCATGCCCCAAAATCAGTTACACTTGAATCTCACGCTCCATATGCGCACCGACGCGCCGGCGCTTACATGCCGTCCCACCCCATCAGGTCCACGGGCAGCGGCAGGTCGACCTCGCTGATCTTCACAGGCCGGCCTTCCGTGTAGCTCTTCTTCGCCGCCATGGCGATCACCACCGGCGCCCGGCCGTCCAGCCCCGTACACATGTTGGGCCCGTCGTTCAGCACGGTCTCACAGAACGCGTTCATCTCGGTGATGAACGAGTCGGTGTACCGGTCCATGAAGAAGTTGAGCGGCAGATCCCTTCGCACCTCAGTGGCCGTGGATATGACGGCCGAGTTCTGATAATTGTTGTTGATCATGATTGACCCGCCGCTTCCCAGCACCTCACATCTCTGGTCATACCCATACACTGCTTTTCTCGAATTATCAATCGTGCCGATGACCCCATTCTTAAACCTCAAACTCACAATGCTCGTATCCACGTCACCGTACTCCTTAATCTTCTGGTCGACATTCACCGCACCCAAGGTGTACACCTCGTCCACCTCATCCCCAATCAAGTACCTGCACATATCCATGTCGTGAATGGCACAGTCCAACCAAATGCCACCCGAGTTCTTGATATACTCCAAGGTGGGCGGGCTGGGGTCGCGAGAGATGATGTGAATCATGTGCGGGTTGCCAATCTCACCCGAGGCGATGCCCTCACGCACGCGCCTGTAGTTCTGATCGAACCGGCGATTGAAGCCGACCTGCAACTTAACTCCCGCCTTCCTCACCTCACTCAGTGCATGGTCGATGCCGGCGAGGTCAGTGTCAATTGGTTTCTCACAGAAGATGTGCTTGCCCGCACGTGCGGCGGCGACAATCTGCGCGTTGTGCGCGTTCGAAGCACTGCAAATGCAGACAGCGTCCACACGAGGATCCTCGATTAACTCGTGATAATCATAAAACGGTTGACACCCGTGTTCAAGCGAGCAGCGTTCGGCGAGTTGCCTGGATCCGGACGAGATGCCGACAAGGTTAGCGTTGCGCAACCGGAAGGTGATGTTCTCCGCATGCACCTGGCCGATACGGCCCGCGCCAATGATGCCGATGTTGAGGCGTCGTTCCCCATCTTGCGGGGTCAATGCCTTGTAGCTGTCCTGGGGCTCGGCGTCCTTGGTCCTCGACAGGTCGAGCGCCATCCTCGGCACGGCGAAGGCCCGGCCATGCTCGCACTTGGCCTCAACCCTAGCGCCCAGGAACTTGTTCCCATTGATCGCCGTCGGCGTCGCGAAGCCCATCGTGGTAGTGTTCATCCCGGAGGTTGTGTGTTGTCGCGTTCGCTACTTGACCTTCACCGCTTGCGTGGCAATCGTAGATAAAGAATCTTACCCGTGCAGATGCGATGCGGTGTAATAATGCGGCGCAGTGTCGGTGAGTGGTACAACTTGTCGAGGTAGGGTAGCGCTGCGAATCTTTTAATGTCTCTTCCCTTGAGAAACGTCGGAAATGATCCAATGACACCGGTGTTGTGTCCCTCAGGAAGGGGGAAACGGTATTGCAGAGGGGAATCAGGCATCGCAGGCATTTCGAAACCGGCAGTATCCTGAAAAAAACATATAATTCAATCACATGCTGCTTGCAGAAGTGCTTCGTAGCCCCTCTCCCGGCGGTCACCGAATATGATCGAATTTGTGGTGGGCGTGCCGGCGCCACGTCGCCAGGTGGTGTCAGCAAAGCCTGACAGATGTACGTCCATTCTGAGCTCAGCCCAATTCACCTCAGGCACAGATTGTGCGGTCCTTTTCGGGATCCGCCACCATGCACGTCGGGTTCGCGCCACCGGCGGCGTTGACGCAGGCGCGGCGGCGGCATGGCGTGCGGAATCGCCGCAGCGTGTGCATGCTGGTGAGCGAGGCGCACGTGATGATGGACACCATGGCCACGCAGGGCTTCCCCATCCTCGAGTCGTTCAAGGGCGTGTTCATCGGGCCCACGATCAACGAGATCGCCGCCGCCGTCGCGGGCGGCACCGTGGGCGTGATGGGCACATTGCTAGCGTTAGAAACCGGGCGCCAGCGCGCCATGGAGCGAAAGCAGTGTCCGTACTGTCGTGGCAAGGGCAGACTCGCTTGCGGCCACTGTTACGCGATTGGGGCCATGCCTTCCGTTCAGGCCGTGAGCGGCCAACGCGCCTGCGAACACTGCAAGTTTGGCTTTATCGAATGCAACCACGTACGTACCAATTCCGATATTCACACGAAACGAAAACTAACCCACAAGCTAGTGCGACGGGGATGGACGTTTGATTCCTATAGAATACGAGCGCGCGATTCGCGCGCAATACGAGGAATACGAGTATGGCGCATCGATGGAGGACTACTATTCCGACAGCACGCCGCCATATTTGTAATATATTACATTCGCGCATGTTTACTCTTCACTTTTGCTTCACTACTCTACATCACTTAACTGCACACACGCACGCCCCGCACCATGTTCATCATACGACGCCAGGCTCCTCATTTCTGCAGTTCTGATTCGTGTCGTCCAACAATTCAAGCACAACATCCTGTACAATCAACATCTTGTTTGCATCACTGAGCGACCAGTCGAGTCCACGTTCGTTCAACTTCTGCACCACCAGTTTCACGTGTGCCTCCAAGTTTCTCGTACAATACTTCTGCTGCCGTACGGACAACTGCTCGAACGACTTCACCAGCTCCCCATACGTTTCGTCCGCCACATCGACCTGCGCTTCCTCCTCGTCCGCCACCACCTTCGCGGGTATCTTCTGTTCCGCCACCTTACGATGCTCCTGACTCTGCGAACGTTTCTCAGCATCCAACTTTTTCTTCTTCCCAATCTCCTTCTTGCGCTGCTCAATCTCCGCCTTTCGCTTCTCGAGTTCCATCTTGCGTTTCTGCAGCTCCTGCCGTATCCCCCCTTCACCTGTATCGCGCCGTTTCTTCTTCTCCTTCCCACCAGCAGCCTCCACAATCTCATGTCTCTTCGGCGAACGTTCCGCAGACTTTTTACGCAATCGAGATCCCTGTCTTTCCGCCGGGTCCAAACTACTTGACCTCCGCTTGGTAGATTTCGGGCGTTCCACGCTTTCCGAGCGTCGTTTCCCAGAATGTTTCGGTCGCTCTACACTTTCCGACCTCCTCTTACTGGGCGGCGTTTTCAAGCCGTCCACACTCTCCGAGGTGCGCTTCGCGGGTGGCAATTTCAGTCCATCCGCACTCTCTGAGCTGCGCTTCGGTGGCGACGATTTCGGAGTCGATTGTACGATGTCTCTTTTTCGTTCTGCATCCGTGTTGGTGTCTCTTCTCAGCACGACCCACTTCGTTGCGGTGTTTTTCTGCGCATCTGTCTTCTTCCCGGTGCCCTTCAGGACGGGCTCGTAGCCACCACGCCGAATCGTACGCGACCGTTTATACATCGGGTCAGTTCTGGGGTTCTCAAGCAAGAACTTGAGCTCGCCCTTTTCCAACTCGCGCACGGGCGGCGGATTCGACGCCTGTGTGCCATAGTAATATCGCACCACGTGCAACTTGTCGCCCGCCCAGTACCCGGTCTCCGACGTGTCATCGGTGTCCTCCACACTGCGCTTGAATCGCTTCATCTCATCAACCGTCTCGAACAGGAAGGCGCGCCCATCGATGACCTCCAGCGCGTTGCCCTCGAACTCGAGGTGGTCGGAAAAGTACAACTCCGACGCGTCCAGCACCTTGAACTCGGGCCGCATGCTCGCGCGCGTCTCCTCCATGATATCGTTGGGGTGGTACAACCAGCGCAGCACGGTGCGCATGCGCGTCGATGCGGTGCTGTCGTGCACGACCTGGAAGTCGTCGTCAGAGTCGTCGGGCGGCGGCCCGTTGCTGTACATCTCCACGATTTGGCAGATCCAGCTGTTCCCGCTGTCGTCGCCCGCGTCCACGTACACGCAGTCGCCCAGCGTGAACAGCCGCGACGTGCCGTCGCGACACGACACCGTGGCGCTGGTGTAGTAGTGGTTGTTGTCGCGCATGCTGTACGGCCGCCCCACGAACGCCCACGTAATGTTGGCGATGTCCTTCAGCTTGTTCTGCACCGCGCGCGTCATGGCGGCGAGCGTGAACGCGGTGGCGAGCTTCAAGGCCGTGGGTGTGCGCGCATATTAGCCCAGCCGGGAGCGTGAGCTTAATTTGCGGTCAATTGCCACGTGACAAATCGTGCACGACGGTAGCGCCTTGGTCGCTACCGAATTTCCGGCGCTTGCCACCCAGCAGCTTCGCCTCGCCGCAGTTCGGTAACTGCAGTGCGGTGTGGCGACAGGTGACAGGCGTAGGGTGCTTGCGTGGGTGGGTGGGTGGAGAATCAAGATGGAAGCCAAGGTCAGCAGCTGCCATGTTCCAATAATGCATCGGTCACATAGTGCAGGTTAACGCAATTATGAATTGTGCACAGCAGTGTTGGACATCAGTCCAACGATTGCAACGAGAGGAAAAGTGAGTACAGTCTTACATTAGGACAGTAGTACAGTATGTATGGCCATACAGGGGTTTCGACAACGAAAAGTTCGTTGGGGGAAGGTGGTCGATCGCGCCTAACCGACGCGGAACCCGCGACAGTGCGGGGCAATAGTGCTTCCATTCGGGAAGACGCAAAGCGTGCAGATATACGTCAGCAGGGCGTGCGTGCATTGGCGATGGAAACGGGGAGAGGGTGGGGTCACGAGATAAATCTGGGCGAATCATGTGGCGGAGCGGGGCGGGAGGCGACGGGCCGGGCGCGGAGCGGATTCAGCCGACTGAATGGATTCATCACGCAAACCGCGCGGCGGCGTAGAAAATAAAGCGTATATTTCTAATGCGCAACATACAGTACGGTGGCGAGCAACAGCAATTCCGATACGCACATTCGTCATTCAGCAAGCGCACCACAGCAGCCGCCCTGGACGTCTTGCTGCCGGCCCGCACCACGCCACGACCTGCGCCGCGCGTCACCCGCAATGCTCGCATGACGCCATATCTCGTGGTAGCCGTCTTGCTCGCCGCACTGTTCGCCATCGCACTCGCGCTGCTGCTCGCGCGCAACAGCGTGCGCCATCGCAAGAAGCTCCTGCGCTTGTCGCGCCATCCGCATCGCGCCGCCCCGACGTCGCCCGCGGAGGCCGCGCACAAGCTAGTTTTGTCACCCCTCTACGCCGCGCTGCGCATCCACCCCGCCCAGCCCACTCTACGCAAGACCCTGGTGCTGGACCTGGACGAGACGCTCGTGCACTCGCAGCTGAAGCGCCACACCAAGGCCGACGTGCGGCTCGACGTCGACACCACCTCGGTCTTCTACGTGTCCAAGCGCCCCTATCTGCACGAGTTCCTGCGCACCACCGCGCAATGGTTCGACATCGCCATCTACACCGCCAGCCAGCGCAAGTACGCTAACCCCCTCATCTCCACGCTCGACACCGACCGCGTCGTGCAACGCCGCCTCTTCCGCGACGACTGCCACTACGTCAACGGCAACTTCGTCAAGGACCTCACTCGTATCCAGCCCAACCTCTCCGACGTTCTCATCGTCGATAATTCCCCCGCCGCTTACCAATTTAACCCCAACAACGCCTTGCCCATCGACGCCTGGTACGACGACCCTGACGACGACGAACTCCTCGTTTTATTGCCTCTTCTGTACAGTTTGTCTTTCCTCGACGACGTGCGCTCCGTGCTACAGCTAAGACTCTCTAGAGGCACCCTCGTAGCTCGCAAATAGCCCGAGCACCTAGTTCGTTCTGCTTCTCTTGTACTATCTGTCGTAAATCTCCTAGTTATTTCCCTGTATGCTTGCTTGCTCGTGTGCCACACGTTTGCCTCGCCCTTTTCGATTCCGATTACTTCATTCCGAGCCGGCTCAATCGGTTGGCATGTGCCTTCTTCATTTTCATGCGCTTTTTATCGCCTTGTTTGTATGCTTTTGGTTCTGTAACTACCGACACAGAAGTGCTCTTTGAATCGCCATTTCTACGCGGCTCGTTTCCAGTTGTCTCTGCGTTAGGTTTTCGGCTCGTCTTCCTTTTTTTCTTTTGCGGAGTCGACGCAATGCCGTCTGTAACTAAGTTGCGTTCTTTTCGTTTTGCCTTCACGTCTGTTGTCCCTTGACTCTTCGAGGCCATCTCGCCTTCTGTCTTTGCACCGTTATCTTTACTTGTTGTCACCTCGCTTTTCGAGCCATCAAGTTGTTTCCGCTTTTCCTTCATCGAATCCACACCATGCTCATCTAGTTTCGTATTGCTCGGGTTAGATTCGTTCTTCATTCCAAGCTTCGGTTTCTGTTTCATATTCCGCTTCGCACCGTCCGTTTCGTCTGCTTTGGCACCATTGTTTGTTTCCGTATTCCGCTCTTTCGACTTCTTTTTCCTCTTCTTCCTTCGCGTGGGATCATTTGAATCTTTGAATTCGTTCGGCAAATACCGTTCCGTACAACACAACGTGAGGGCGTCATTGTCACGTTTCTCAGCCCACCACCGGAACAAGGGCGCCCCCAACTGGCCCGCCCAGCAATACCAGAAGCTGACGAACGGGGAGGTTTTGCGTTGCGCCGATTTTACTTTCCGCATGCCCATGGGCGTGACATACACATATCGGCGCGGTGTCGAGGGGACGAGGAAGAACGGGTACGGCGAAATAGCGAGGTTCTGAAAGTACGGCTTGGTGTACACAAAGTTGGGGAGCGCGACAAACCACGGTTTTTTGTTCTTGACCAGCCAAGAGAACAGGCGCTCGATGTGGTCGCCGCTGTACGGCGGGTTCGTCACGACCACGTCGTGTCTCGGCGGCTTGCAGGTGTAGAAGTCCACGGGCTCGTTGTGCACTTTCGTGAAGCCGAGACGCGATAGCTTCGACTTCACACCGCCGTCGCAGTAGTAGGGGTCGTAGATCTCTAGGTCACACGGTGGTTTGTGCAGCTGCGAGGCGAGTGCGCGCAGCATCGGCGCGAGGTCGTCGTAGGCTTCCTGCGGCGTCTCGCAGTTGTCGGAGGGGTCGACCGGGAACGGCAGCTCGGGGGGCGCGGCGTGCAGTTTTATCGTGCCATCCGCGCACACGTCACCCACAACCACCAAGTCGCCGTTGTCGTCGCGCTCGCATCCGTAGACGGCCTTTTTCGACCTCTCTACCAGGTACAGATTGCCGTCGGTGTGCACCACGCCCTCGAGCACCTCATCGGCTTTCACATCGCTCCCGTCCCCATCGGACTCGGGTTCGGGCGATTCTGGTTGCTGTGGTTCGGCGGGCTTCGCGTCCACCTTTTTCTTGTTCGCAATCACCCAACGCTGCCAACAATCGCCGCAGTACGCGCGGTTGTCAGATTCGTCGTGCAGCGCGTCGTTGACGCCGCGCCGGAACCTGCAGCACGCGTTCATTGCATGCGCTCATCGCATTGGGTGGCGTCGACGCCCGTGTATAAACCGCCACAAAATATGATAATCGAGCCGCGGATTTAACCAGGGATCAATTTTTCCGGGCGACGGCGCCACCCAGCGCGGCGCACACCATGAGCGCCCCCGAGACCCCGCGAAGAAACGGACCGCGTGGGGGCGGCGTCTCGAAGCACGGCGGGAACCGTCGCTTTAAGAAAGGCCATTGGCGACGAGTGAAGCGCGAGCGGCAGGCGGAGAACCGGCGGAAAGCGGCGGTGGCGCGCGAGGAAGAGAAGAAGTGCCGCGTGTGCCGTGAAGCCGAGGCGAAGTACAAGTGCCCCACGTGCCGCATTCCATTTTGCTCGGTGGCGTGCAGCAAGGTGCACAAACAAACGCCGTGTACACCACCACCCCCGCCGGAACCTGTTGCACCACCACCACTCGCGAAGAATGGGAAGCAGAAGGAGGAGGACGAGAAGGTGACGCTGACGGACGAGCAACGGCGCGGACTGGACAATAGCGAGAAAGTGCAGTCGAAGATGAAATCCGCGCGGCTACGGCGGGACCTGGCGGCGATTCTGGGTGCGGCGGACCCGGGTGCGGCGCTGAGCGCGGCGATGCAGGACGAGGACTTCGTGTCGTTCTGCGACGACATCCTAGAAGCCACAGCCGTTAGATTTATTGGATAGGTGGTCGTTGACGATGGCCTGGACGGCGCGCTCGACCATGGGCTGGTGCTTGGCGACGTTGTGCTTGAACTCCTCCAAGGTGAGGTTGGCCTCGCCGATACCGTTGGCGTAGTTGTCGACCATGCACATGGGCTGGTAGGGCATCTTCAGCTCGGCGGCGACGGTGGCCTCGCTGCCCGCCGTCATGCCGATCACGTCGCCCACGGCTGTGCGCTGGATGAAGCGGATCTCCGCCGGCGTCTCGAAGCGCGGGCCGCGCGTCTGCACGTACACGCCCGTCGTGGCGGTCGGCGTGATCGAGGCGCCCGTCAGCGCGTCGACGAACGCCCGGCGCAGCGTGGGACAGAGCGAGGGCACGATGTGCGCGCGGTAGTCGTCGTGGTAGTGCGTGGAGAGCGGGTCCAGTAAACCGAAGTAGTCGTCTGGGAGCAACAGCGAGCCGGGCGGCAGTGACAGGGTGAGAGACCCCACGCTGCACACCGCGAGCACCTTGGTCACGGACAGCTGCTGCAGGGCACAAAATGTGGCGCGGTGATTGATTTGCCCGGGCTGCGCGTATTCCGCGGTTGTGTGGTGCCGATTCACGTAGACCAGCGTGGGCGAGACGTGCACACACACGGTGCCATGCGGGGTGTGGACCTCCTGCACGGCTAGCCCGCTGAACAGGGAGCTGTTGATGAGGCCGGTGCCGCCGATCACGGCCAGGCGTGATGCGGCGGGGCGCAAGGCGGCATCTTCATGGGTGCTATCGGTGTGCTCGGGGCCAGCCATTGTACGAGGTGTCCGGCAGGAGATATGAGGCGGTTTCCTAGGCAAATCGCGCGTTATAAGGGTAAACTGTATATAGTGTGACGACATAGGTAGTCGTTGATGCAGGCCGTGCATTTAATGTCGCCCAATAGGATTCCGTGCTCGCTGTGAGGTTGTGGAGCGCGCGCTCCTGCCCTCCTCGTGCCCCGCCGCGCACGAGCGCCATGGTCAACGTCCGCTTCGTGTACCGCGGGGCCGGCGCGCGCGTGTGCATCGCCGGGGACTGGTCGCAATGGGCGCCGCTCGACATGGCCAAGGAAGGCGATGACCAGTGCTGGGTGTTCGAGGTCGACCTCCAGCCCGTCCAACATGTTGCCTTCAAGTTTATTGTGGATGGCGAATGGAAAACCGCCGCCGGCTACCAGCTCGTGGACAATGGCCTGGGCGACGAGAACAACACGCTTTACATCCCTGCCGTCAAGAATGAAGAGCCGGCTAAGCGAGAGGAGAGCGAGCCCGTGGCTGTGCATGTGGGAGATGTCCCCGCGGATGAGGTGGTGGATGCGAAAGTTGAGGAGCAACCCGCTGAAGCAGAGGAGGACGGTGGGGAGGTCGATGAGGGCAATGAAGTCGATAATGGCGATGAGGTTGATGAGAGCGAAAAGAGCGGCGAGGTCGATGAGGGCGGTA
>JAAUYH010130646.1_pt1 | contig 15868 bp, 6 predicted proteins | sample 7278061 | NCBI WGS metagenome assembly JAAUYH01 (sample SAMN14350203, study PRJNA611818) | marine sediment metagenome | isolation source: surface marine sediment (0.6m) | place: French Polynesia: Moorea | collected 2018-08
ACCGAACCTTTGCGGCGATGCGCTCACTGCGATTGGGTTCGGCGACGCCACCTGTTGCGCTTCGCGCAGCGGGGAGGCGGTGTAGCGCACCGGCTTGCTGCGCGGCAGGCGCCGGCGGGCGAGTTCATCCGGCGAGCGCGGGGACGTGGGCGACGACGGTGGGGACAGCCGCGCCTTCTCGTACTGCTGGAATTGCCTCACGGCGTCGTCCTCGCGCTGCGTGTCGCGGTACGGCAAAAAATCGATCGTCGCCATCATTGGCACCGTGGCGGGGAACGTGTCGCCGTCCTCGTCGCTGCTGTCGCCCTGCGGTATGGGCAACTGCAACTCGTGCATCCGCACCTCATCGCGACGTCGGTTTCGACGCGGTAACCTATCGCCGTCATCGTAATGCATCGCCACATCTTCCTCGTCCCCCGTGAACCACGGGTGCCGCAACACCTCGTCCAACGCAGGTCGCTTCATCGGGTCTATGTATTCGAGGCGCGCGAACAGGTCGCGCGCCGCGGCCGGGGCGCTACTGGGCAGCGGCGGTGGTTGTGCCGAAATCGCCAACGCCAGCAGCGCCGCCAGCCCCAGCGCGTCGTTCGCCGCCGCCACGCGCCTGTTGCCTGGCTGGAAGTCGGTGAAGCCCGCGAGCTTGACTTGGGACCAGGGAGCGCCGCGCGGCCGCAGCACACAAGAGGGTGCTAGTGCGCCGTGATAGACACCTCTCGCGTGCGCGTGCGCCAACGCTTGGGCTACGGCATGCACGACGTCGCGCCCGTCGTTCGTCGATAGTTTGCCGAACCTGGCCACGTGCGCGCCGAGGTCGTCGCCCTGCACGAGCTCCATGACCAGGTAGATTCGCGTGGGGCTGGACAGCACCTCGTGCAGGCACACGATGTTGTCGTGCTTCAGCTCGGTCATCGCCGTCACCTCGCGCTTCACCGCTGCGCTCTGCCCGCGGCGCCGGATGCCGCTCTTCTCCAGCATGCGTATCGCGTACGAGTCGGGCGTGTCCTTGTGCGTCGCCAGCCGCACCACGCTCTCGCTGTCGGCGTGCAGCACCGCGCCCAGCGTGTACTTGCCCACGGTGAGCACCATGGCAGCGCAGTTTCTAGTTCGTGAATGTTTCGTTCCTAGCTTCGGTGCCAAGGGTAGAATTAAGGCGACGCTGTGAAATAGGCGTCGCGACCGCCAATCGCAGACGCGTGCAACGCTGGTGACATGGTCTCTGTGCTGACGAGAGATGCTTGGTTGGCGAATGTGCCGAGCATCACTTCCATTTCTGTCCCATGACGTGTGGCCGCATACATGCTTATTACAAGCTATGGGTCGAGTCTGAGATCATCTTACAAAACCATAACTCACGTTCTCGCGAGTACACTGTACTTATGCTTTCGAACCTCGCTCATTAACACTCGCAAGCTTTCGGAATCGCCTAATTCACTCTCGCTAGCACCAAACGTTCGTGGCACCGCAACCACACTCCATCGAGCGCCACTCCAGGGTTTCACTGTGCTCCTCTGTAATCATGCAGCTATGAATGTGCAGGTGGTTGATGCATCCTGCCTTGCTCTACTTCAGTGCCCCTGCGCAGTACTGTACCAGCGAGGGCGTACTGTACCTGCTAGTGGGTCTTGGGAACAGAAGAGACAACGAATCGATATACGCACTGTATTATGGATCGATGCAACAAGTGTAGCTTTCAAGCGACAAGTTAGAGCCCATTCTCACAGGCAGCACCGGGGTAGAGTAGACGTTAGCAATATGTCGCATACAAGGCAGACAAATAATGCAACACATCGGTATCACTGCAGCGTCGATGAAAATGAAAAAAGGATATCACCCACAACGATTTCCGCGGCTTACACCAAACTGTAACATTCACATCTCACCACAATTTCGTGCTGACGCGAGATTTATTGGGTTTAGCCTTCCGATTTCACCGACCAATAATTTATGTGTAACACTACACGACACCTATGCACCCGATCGATATCTGGGAATCTGGCAAAATGTGGCGCATGAAGGATCATCTGTACGTTTGGATAGTTTAGGGACTCACCGGTGGTTGGTAGTTTATGGACATTGCGATTCTGAGCATGTAGAACAAGTCGGGTTAGTCTTCTACAGTTTTATTGATTCTGAAGACTAAAAATTATCTTTCACTCGGTACAAGAAGCAACAACGCGACTAATCCAACACAGAAAACACACAAACAAGCCAACGGCACGTCACTAATCGATAAACATGCACGCGTCAACTGCACCCACACCCCACAACGCCCCTCGTGCACCACGATTCAATCCTGTTGCTGCAAGTGCGGGCAGGCCTTCTTGAGCGCGATGACGTAGTCGGCGAGTACGCCGAGGCGGACGATGGCAAGCATCTGGTTCTTGGGGTTGACGCTGAAGACGGCGTTGCCGGCGGCCATCTTGGGGTGGGCGGCCCAGTGTGTGTCGCGCAGGACGTCGGCGACGAGGCGTGCGCGGGCGGAGGCGTCGAGGCCGGCAGCGTCGGGCGCGTCGCCGTACATGTCGCGGATCTCCGCAGCCGCGGCGTGCACGCCGGCCATCATGCGGCGCAGCACGCGCGTCTCCAGCAGGTTGGCGACGTGGCGCGCACCCGCCGCGCCCAACCGCCGCTTCAGCGCGCCCAGCGCCACGCCCAGCGTCTTCACCTTCTGCGCGTCGCTGCCGTGCGGGTTGAAGCCCTCCTTCACCCACCCCCGCTCGCTCTGCTCCAGCAGCCGCGCCGACAGCCCCGTGTGCAGCGCGCTCACGTTGTCGTGCAGCAGCGCCATGAGGTCGCTGATGTCCGTCTCGCTCAGCGTGTCCAGATAGTCCGCCACCTTCTCCAGTGTCAGACAATCCTTCGTTGTATCGCCTGTGATCTCCTGCACCGGTGCGCCAATCTCGTGCAATGTGTTGGCACTATTTTCGCTCTCGCCAACAGTCGAGATTTCGGACACACTGCCTTGTGAGGTGGTCCTCGATAATGACGGTCGTGGATGATATTCTGTGCTCGTCGTACTGGCCATGCTCAAGGTATCGGGTTTGGAATCATTCATCTCGTAGTTGGTAATCGTCGATGGGTGTGATTGCGGACTTGCTCGCGCATGATATAGGGAGCGAGACAAGCCTGTGAAAACGCAAGCGTTCTCATCCATGGTCCGGCACCATCGCAACGCACGTCGTTGGCGCACTGGTCGCGGCGGGAAGGTTCAGGACGTAAGGAACGGCGTTGACGAACTATCGTGTGGGTGTGTTTCGTAAAACTACAAAGTGTACGCACGGAAGCCAATAAACTGCCATCCTATATTTCTTGCGCGCTATTCCCCATGTAGAACCCTGCACCCGTATCGTCGCGGACATACAGTGTGGATAGGAAGGACATCTCCGTCCGATAGATGCACAGAAGCAGGGGTAAACAAGCCAGCCGGCGTAGTAGTGGAGAGCCAAACACACACGGTGCATTCATTCCAACGTGCACGCACTGCGCGACGATGCTAGCTGCTGATGTGTACGGGTGGCCGGGGGCAGGTGCAGGGTGAGCGCGGATGAGACGGCGTGCCTTGGCTCGTGGGTAAGGCATTCACATCACACGCCACGCCACGGTGTTGTAGAGTGGGGGATTCCACGAGATTTCCACGCGTGTGGCGCTCTGTTGGTTGCCAGGGCTTGTCGGGCGCAGTTGACCGGTGGACGTCCCCGCATTGCTCGTTTGCTCGGTCACACGTCGCGGCGGTTCACACGTGATCGTGCATCGGTGAAGGTTCCATGCCACGGGCCGGGTCGCGCAAGTGACTCGCAATGGGTGTCCTCGGTATCGCACATGCAACTGCGTTGTCATGCAATTCGCGCTGGAAGGGAGACTGGCCGCACGTGTGCTCTGTGAGCAGGAGTGGAGCCACACGCATGGGACCGCATCACTCCGGCGTGCATCCACGCACACGGGGACGGGCTGGAGCATAGCCGTGGCTGCGTCAAGAATATCTTGGGAGCCATGCATGGGCGTGGGAATAGGTGTGTGGAAGGGTGAGGACAGGTTGCGAGGGTGTCTATTGTGTACGCTAGGAGTGGCGGGCGGTATTGGGCAGGGTCTGGAACACAGGCGGCTATGATAGGGGTAGTGTAGCGCGGCGGGGCGAGCGAAGTGGAGTAATCGAGAAGCAAAAAGTTTGCAAAACCTATATTGAGTGAATGGTAAATTCTAGAGCTCGCGGAGACCGGAGCGCGGATTGCACGAAGCGACGGCGCGCGGTGCCGGGGGCAGGGCGGCGCGCGCCGGTGGCGCATAAAACTCGCTTGCCTAAATCAATGTCGGAGGATAAGATCCATACATAGAGGGGTAGAATAATGTAGTGTGATTGTGCGGGATGTCGTGTGTCGCGGGGCGCGCGGGTGCGGCGCCCGCCCATAGATTAGAGTACAGTGCTTGCCGGCGACGGGTGCGTCGCGGACTGCGGCGCAGCTTAGCGCCACATCGTTGCCGCGCCGCCGCCGCCGCTCGCGTTGAGGAACCCGTACTGCGCCGGCACTTGTGCGTGATTGTGATGTGCTTGTGTGGCGGCCAGCCCCAGCGCCTGCGCCACCAACCGCTCGAGCGCGGTCAGCGCATCGTTCTGGTTCTCGGGCGTGACCACGAACGGGTTGTCGCCTTCCTGGCTGTGGCAGCTCCAGTTGGTGTTGGAGAACACCGCGCGAATGAGGCGCTGCATCTCAGGCCCCGCCTGCTGCTTCGCCTCATCGGTTTTGTAGTGCCGCTCGCGAATCTCCTCGGCCACCTTCCGCACGCCGCTCATCATGTCGCGCAGCGAGGACGTCTTCAGCGACGCCGCCCATTTCCGCTCGCCCGCCGCACGCAGCGTGCGCTTCACTTCCTCCACTCGTGCAGTGACGTACTTCACCTTCTGATCGTCGCGCCCACGCGGATTGAAGCCGTCCAGTCGCCACCCCGAGTGTTTCTTCCCATGCCCGAAGCGGCGCACCAGCTTCTCGCTCAACGCGCGCCCCTTTGCTTCCGAGATCTTCAGCACAAGTTGAAGCACTTCCTTGTCGCTCATTGCGTCGATTTGATTGATTGAGATTTCCACTTTCGTGCTCACCTCGTGACGGAATGTGCAATACCGACGTGGGCAGTCGCCACGTAGGAAGTCGCGGCAAGTCTCCTTGCCAAAGCGGTCGGGATGATAGCGACGCTCAAAGTCGTTGTGCGCGAATGGGCAGCGATCACCCTTCCGACAACCCCCCGCCTCCTCGATGAAGCGACACATGTGTGGCCGATAATTGCTCACTCCGGGGCGACGTCGGTCGGTCTCCAGCGCGTGGTAGTAGAAGCATTCCGCGTGATCGCCGCGCGCGTAGCATTCGGCGGCATTCGGACAGGGATACACCTTAAACAAAGCGGGGAAATCGGTCTCAGGGTTGGCCAACGCACTAGGATGTTGCATTGCCGCATTGCCGCAACGGTGGGGTACAGCGGAATTGGCACGGGTTAAGGTGCGCCCGACAGGCGAGGTAGAACGATGGTGGTGGGGGTGATGCGAACAGGTGGTGGAATGTCTCGAAAAGGCAGGTGAACGAACGGTGGGGGCGGAGAGTGCTCGGGTGTATGTAGGTTGTTCTGTTGCAGTTTCTTGTTGTTGAGGCGGTTGCGTGATGTTGTGAGTGTGTGAGCCGGCCGCAGCTGCGTCGAGAATGTCGCGCAGAGGTTTCGACCTGAGTCCAGTAGGTTTCGCAGTGGCTATCGCAGCAATCCCAGACCCGTTGGGTGGTGCAAACAAACCTTCGCGAAATGGTGCCACGCCGGGCGACGCAACGGGGCCTCGTGGAGTGGTCCATAGGTCGTCGATACGCACGCGGTCAATACCTTCAAGGAGCTCGTCGACCTCAGCACAATCGGCGTCATGTGCAGAAGGCGAAGATACGGAAGATGACGCAAGGTGTGCAGCGGCGGTGGCGGCATTTGTCGAATTGTCGCTGATCGGCAGGGTAGACACCACATCGCGGTCTTTGGGAAGAACACGCCAGTGACGAGTAGGTTGGGGTGTAACCTCGGCAGCGGTTCTCGACGAAGCCATGTTAGACGTCCAGGGAAGATGGGAGGAGTGAGAGGCGGTGTTGCAGTGAGGTGGGTGATGGAGGGAGGGTTGTGGTGGCGGCGGTGGTAGTGGTGGTGGTAGAAACAGGTGGAGTATATAGGGCAGTTGGTTGGTTTGGCGTCGCAGGGAGAAGTAGTAGTAGTGGTAGTAGTAGAACAGGAAAAGGATTCACAAGGACGAAGTAGCTATCAAGCAGGATGAAAAGGGACGTTACGAAGAAGTTGGCGCACGTTGCAGAGAGTTTAGTGATCGTTGGGATTTGGTGTGCGCAGCAACTCGCGCGTGCTCTGCAGAAGCAGCAGAAGCAGCGCGTGCTGTGGTACTTTCTATGGCGCACGCCCCGCTACGGCCCGGACCGATCAGAACGCAACGGCCGTTACGACATGATTTCCAGTCGTTCGCAGAGTGGAGCCATGAATTTCGCTTATATTTCTGGACCCATGTAACGACGTTTTGTCACACAAGCCCCCCCCCGCGGTCTCCCGCGTATCGTGCCTACGGCTTGTAATACTCGTCGCACCATTCCTTCGTAATAACGCCGTTTCTGTTACGTTTATTTAAGTTTTCCTCCCTTATTTTTTATATATGTACTTTGGCCCTTACTTTCCTGTCTGTATTTGGGCTATGGTGGACGATGGCGTGTGGTGGGTCGGTCGGTCTTGTGCAGTGGTGCGGGTGTGAAGGTGTTGATATCAAACATTCTAGTTGAGTACAGTACAGGATAGTACAGTAGGTACGGCTTGGGCCATGATCATAAATTAGTACAGTCCAGTACAGTACAGTACAGTACAGTGTGGACGAAATGAATCGAAATTGCAGAGACTTGATTGAGAATGAAACAGGTCAACCATGAGAAACGATCAGTGTAGGTGGATTGATTTAGTGAATACCCCCTACGATACCCCCTCACACCTATAGCTCGTACTCGAGTACGAGGGATTGTGCCACCAATCGCAAGGTGACACTTACAGTCCAGTATACAGTCATATTCGATTCATTTCGTTCCATTTCTCACTTGACCCCCGTGCCACCGTTCATGCACACTTGTTATCCCCTTCCCGTTCTTACTTGATACTCATCCTCATACTCCACACCGCTGTACAGTATATATATATATTCATTTAATCTACACTACAGCACTCACGGTACCGTATATTGTACACTACAGTACACTCTCTAGCCGTTATATCTTGTTCTGCCTTGTGCATTACTGTCTTGGGTTCTGCACAGTACTGCGTATCGTAGAAGTAGAGTAGAGTATTACTTTTGTTTTGGTACTGTACTGTAGTATTACTAACCTGAAAGAGCTACTGTACTGTACGCAGGGTGATGTGTGAGAGGGTAGGTAGGTGAATGTATGTGTGTGGGGTGGGTTGGTGATTCTGTGAGTGAGTGGGTGGGTGGGTCGGTTAGTACGCGAGAAATTGCGGAAACTAGGAAAGTGTGCGAGGCGAGGAGAAAAGGGGACAACGCGTGTACAACGTGGAAAACGCGACACGACCCTAATACAAGGCGTCCCGAAATATGAAAGAGTTGGAGGGCAGTGTGAGGCGGAGCGCTTGTACAGAACGGAGCAGACGCGAGGCGTATACAAACGCGCAAAATGGCTCCAGCGCGAACCCTAGAAAACCCGCGACTCGATCAGTCTTTGGTTGTAAGGGCATAACCGTGATCGCTATTCGCCTACGTTTGCCGTCAATTTTCTTCCCATGATCTGGTGTGACACCAAATCGGTGGCTGCTCCTATCGGTCCTCACACACAATTGTGGTGACGTGTGTGTCCTAAATTGCGCGTTCTAGAACCACCCCTCTGATTGCCACACCACCTCCAGCCTTACCCTCTCCCGTGCGAATACTGTGCTTTCCTGCTGCTAGACGTGTGCCACCGCACCCGTGTTCCATCCCTCGCCCCTTTCTACAGTACAACTCGCACAGTGCCCAACGTGTGTTGCTGGCCGGCCTCCGTTCCTCGGCCCCTGCGTACCCTCCAGCACGTACGACACTCAAGCAATTTCTCAACTCGCGTCTGCGCGCTTGCCATCCTGGCCTCGTCCTCATCCTCGGTTACACTTTTCCTGCGTGTTATTGGCCTCCCGCCTTTTTCGATGCATTCGCATTGCAGCGCGTTGGAATCACGCCCCTCGCTTCGCCACGCTGTGGCGGCTTTCCCACGCGATTTCTCTTCCACACCCATGCTCGCAGCACCACCCACCTTACAATTTCCGCCTATACAAACAATCCCTCTCCCCGCGCCTTAATTTAGGTCGTGTCTTGCTTCAGCGGCATCTGCTGCCGTGGGAATATCTGCAATGCATCTCCCACACCACCACCTTCGTCTCACCCTTCCTCTGCGAAACTTTTCTCTCCAGCGGCTCCATTACATGGACGACCTTCTGCCAGCACCATCCAACTTTCTACCTTCCGTGTGCTGCACGCAACAGCGCACTTGCTCCTTCGCTGCCGTTTCCAGACTGATCAGGTGCAGATGAGCAGTAGTATCTCATGCATTTTCGGGATTGCCCGCCCAAGTAACGAAACACACTACCTCGCTATTGTAACAACCAATTGTGCGATGCCACATTTCCGGGATCCAACACCCACTTAGGCGATGCACCGAATTATATTCTTATTTTAAACTACCCTGCAGCTGCACCCAAACGTGATCGACCTCATCTCACCCCGCGCTCGCCACCTGAAGAGCAATGGTCGCGTTCGCGCTGTCGATACGTCCGTTCCTCACTTCTCCGAATCGGGCGCTGCGATGTGCGCGACGCCGCACGCACGGCGCGGAACGCGGGGGCGTGCGGATGGCGGGTGAGGCGCGGTTCGCCGCGGGCGTGCAGGCGCTGGAGCACGAGGGCGCGTACGCGGTGCTGGCGGCGGCGAACGCGCTGGAGGCGCGCACGGGGCAGGCCGTGGTGCACCTGGAGATCGGGCAGCCGGGCTTCGCCACGCCGCAGCACGTGACCGACGCGGGCGTGGGCGCGATCCGCGGCGGCAAGACCAAGTACTCGTCGCCCGCCGGCATTGACGAGCTGCGCGACGCCGTGGCGCGGCGCACCGGCGAGACCCGCGGCGTCGACGTGGGCATGCGCAACGTGGTCATCGGCCCCGGCGCGAAGCCGGGGCTGTTCTTCGCCACGCAGGCCATCGTGCGCGGCCCCGAGGACGAGGTCGTCATCCCCGACCCCGGCTTTCCCACGTATAAAGCCATGGTGCAGGTGGCGCGTGGCACCTGCGTGCCCGTGCGCCTGCGACGCGATGGCGCGTCGTTCGACATGGACGCGTTGCGCAGTGCGGTGGGCCCCAACACGAGGCTGCTGGTGCTCAACTCGCCGGGTAACCCCACCGGGGGCGTCGTGCCCAAGGAGGACATCGTGGAGATCGCCCGGTTGGCGCAGCTGCATGACTTTTGGGTGATCAGCGACGAGATCTACAGTGAGCTTGTGTACGCTGACGAATATCACTCGATATTGAGTGAAGAGGGCATGTTGGAACGCACGGTGCTGGTGGATGGGTTCTCGAAGAGCTATTGCATGACCGGGTGGCGCCTGGGCTGGGCGGTCATGCCGGAGACGCTCGCGGAGAGGGTGGAGTTGTTGGCCACTCACGTGGTGGGTTGTACGGCAACGTTCACGCAGGTCGCTGGGGTGGCAGCGCTGCACGGTGACATGCAACAGGTGGCGCAGATGAGGGAGACGTATAGGAAGAGAAGGGATCTGGTAGTAGACGCAATGAACGCGATTGAGGGTGTAACGTGTGCGCAGCCGCAAGGCGCGTTTTATGCGTTCGTGGATGTGAGCAAACTTGGATTGCCATGCAGCATCATTGCGAAGCGATTGTTGGAAGAGGGTTTGGTCGCAGTGTTGCCCGGCACGGATTTCGGGGTGGGCGGTGAGGGATACATTCGTATCAGTTACGTGGCCGAGGATGAGGTGCTGGAAGAGGGATTGCGACGAATTACAAAGGTACTGCAGCGCATAAGTGCGGAACAGAAGGTCGTTGTCTAGTTGTAGTAGTAGTAGTGTTGATTAGTAAAGTATAGCTAAGATGCTTGATACATTGTTATCTCTATACTGGTAGTGATTCGAGATTTGAGTAGGAAGGTGATTCTGGCAGAGGCACTCAAAAAGCGTTGCGGTATGGTTCGACACAGTCAGATTCGATGATCTTCGAATGGAGTTCGAATGAAGGAGGAACGCAGTATCGGGCAAACGGGACAGATTTGTGTGAGAGCCCAACGCCAAGTTAACTTGGAAACTCGTAGGGATTGCACATATTGTAACAATCGCAGTGTACAGTAGTACCAAATCGTCTTGTCACATTTGAAGACTAGTATCGGCAACTGTTGTCTGTTATGCGTAGTGAGCGCCTCATTGATGCCTTCCGTAAGATGAGTACATAAACACGATAGTGAACGTGGTTTTATTTGAATTTTGTCAGTCCACGAACAGATGAACACGGTCTCCACTCTATTAGACTTGTTTCTATAGAGAGTGTGAAGGAGATTTTCTGTTTTCACGTCTACCCAACACAGTGCAGTACTGTACAGTATTTCTGTCGGTACTGTTCTTCGCAGCAAGATTTGACCACTTACATGTGAGTTGGTTCGATAGTATGGAACCGTACTAGCTGTACCTTGTTTCGTAGGTCTGTGTCTTTGTCTCTGGTTTTAGCTTTCTGCGAGGTCGAACGGCCACGAAATATAACCACGGAAACTTGACAGAAGATCCTAACTTTCACATACTTGCAAACTCTACCTTGCCGAACAGTGGCACAGAAATTTGTCAGCTCTCTCCCCATGCGACTTTCTTTAGCACCGTCATCGGTGAGTGTACTGGTACCATTATCCCCGGGATTTCTGGCGGCTTCCGAGTTGCTTTATTCATCGGCTGGCTTGTGTGGCTTCCTAAGCTCCGCATCCTTCTAGTTGGCCTATGGCAAGTCGGCGTGGTGTTGTTACTGAAACCAACCAGTGTGGGAAACAGTGGCATTTTTTCGCGCGTCACGTTTTACGCATTACAGACGAGGTTAATATTGTTCGACGAGATGAAACTACAAGTGATGTAACTGTCTTTGGTTGGTTAGGATGGATCTGGTCGGTGTTCTACGCACCAACAATTCAAGTGTTGTGGCTTGTTAAGAATTGGAACAATGCTTCGCCTGCGCTACTGCTTGTTCGAGGTTTAACTATTTCTGTTGTCGCCTTGCCACTGGCTATGGACACCAGAGCACGTAATGGAAGGGCGTTAGGTAAGCAGATTGGAGGTAAAGTAACGGAGTGGCTGTTCTCGGTTGTTACGACGGTCAGCTTGGTCACGCTTGGCGTAATATCTACTATCGAATTAACTGTGGGTGGAGTCAAGCTTCTTCCTTCATCTGTGCGATGGTTGGTAGCTTGGATAGTGTTATTTCTAGTGGTTTGGGGGTGGACCAGTTTCCATATCTTTCCACCGCACGACGTACCTTTCACTACTGGCTCATTCCATGAAATCTTGGCGGGATTTGCGGTGGGATGTTTCGCAGGGTTGTTTGTGGCCATACCATCGTTCTGTGCGATGCTTTTAGCATCGCGTTCTCCGGGCTTATCCATTCCAAATAACATCAAGTGTCAATCAGTTACGTGGTGGGAGCGTGCAATTGCAATATTGCCCTGAACATACGAAGCTAGAAGTTCATGGTAGTCGAACGAAATTTCAAAGAGTTATACTACTCCGCACTGTACTAAACTGAACGGAGACGTGGTCGGATGGCTGATGGTGTCGGATGGAAAATGGTCTGGTGAAGGGAATGAGAGGAGATGAGCTAGATGCGAGGTGTAGTACGTGTTTAACTGGAGACTAAATTTACATGAAGATATTTTGAAGGCGGGTTTTTGGAGGCGAATTTTGAGCAAGTTGAAGAGGCGCAGCAATGTGATATGCAACAGGTGGGGCAGACGAGGGAGACGTATAGGAGGAGAAGGGATCTGGTGGTGGACGAGATAAAGGGGTTGAGGGTGTAACGTGTGCGCAACTGCAAGGCGCGTTTTACGCGTTCGTGGATGCGAGCAAAATTGGATTGCCATGCAACATTATTGCGAAACGATTGTTGGAAGGGAGATTAGTAGCAGTGTTGCTCGGTACGGATTTCGGGGATGGTGGTGAGTGATACATTCGTATTAGATACGTGTCAGAGGATGAGGTGCTTGATGAGGGATTGCGACGAATTAAAAAGGTGCTGTAGCGCATGAGTGCGGCACAGAAGGTCTTTGTCGAGTTTTTGTTGTAGTAAATTTAGTGTTGATTAGTATCATATAGTCAAGATGATTGATACATTCTTATCTCTATACTGGTAGTTATACGAGGTTTTAGTACCGATAGGAATGTGATTTTGGCTGAAGCACCCGAAAAGTGTTCTGGCATGGTTCGCTCTAGTTAGATTCGATGATTTTCGAATAATGTTGTATGGAAGAGGGACGCTATAGCGGGGCTGGTTTATACGAGAGTCCAAAGCCAAGTCAACTTAGAAACTTGTATGAATTGCACATAAATTATTATAAAAATCGCACTCCAATATCGAATCGTCTTCCAAATTCCGGGACTATAATAGTATCGGCAACTGTTGTTTGTTACGCGTAGCGAGCGCTTAGTGATGCCTTCCGCAAGATGGGCACATACGCACGATAATGACGGTGATTTTATTTGAATGTTAGTTTCAGAGCAGATGAATGTGGCTGTTACTCCACTTGAATCGACTTTGGACATAGCGGGTACTGCTGCAGTATTTGGGACATCTCTTTAAATGATATTTTCTATGCGGTGCACATTTCTCAAGAGACGATTAGACTGAACATTTAATGCCTCGATTGCAAATTTATAACAAATTTAGTGCATTTGTGCGGTGGCACTTGACGTCCGTTTGGATTTCAAAAATTTATAACGTCCATTTTCGCATTTTAATGAACGTGTCCCAAATTCTGTAGCAGCACAGATTTTCGTGCGAGCTCATTGTTTCGACGTGTATCCTGTAGTGCAGTAGTACAATATATCTGCAGGTGCTGTTCCTTATTGCAGGATTAATCTAAACTTATCTTTCACATACATACGAGTTGGGATCGATTCTATGGAACTATGATAACTGTAGCATGTTGGGTCTGCCTTTTTGTCTCGGACCTCAACTTTCCGCATGGTCGCGCACTTACGAATTGTCCGGGAGAGTTGACTGAAGATTCACCGATCGTAACTTTCACATGGTTGCGAGTTCGACCTTGCCGAACTATGGCGCTGAAATTTGCGAACTCTCTCCGCATGCAACATATTTCAGCACCGTTATCGGTGCGTACATTAGCACCATTATCTCTGGGATCACCGGCGGCTACTTGGTGGCTTTCTTCATCGGTTGGATTTCGTGGCTCGCCACGCTGCGCATCCTGATCGTTTGCCTGTGGCAAGTCGGCGTGGTGCTGTCACTGAAGCCAACCAAGGGTGGGAAACAGTGGCATGCTTTCGCAAGCTACGCGTTCTGTCGAATATTCGAGAACGATTGGTATATTCGTGGGACTGAAACTTCGAATTCTGATGTGACTTTCTTTGGATGGTTTGGTTGGGTCTGGGCTGTGTTCTACGCACCGACGATTCAAGTGTTGTGGCTTGTTAAGAATTGGAACGATGCTTCGCCTGTGCTACTGCTTGTTCGAGGTTTAAGTGTTTCTGTGGTCGCCCTACCACTGACTATGGACACCAGAGCACGTTACGGAAGGGCATTAGGTAAGCAGATTGGAGGTAAAGTAACGGAGTGGCTGTTCTCAGTTGTTACGACGGTCAGCTTGGTCACGCTTGGCGTGATATCTACTATCGAAGTAAGTATGGGTGTAGTCGAGTCTCTCCCTTCTTCGCAGAGATGGTCGATAGTTTGGATAGTGTTATTTCTGGTGGCTTGGGCGTGGGGTAGTTTCCAAATATTTCCCCCGCGCGACGTACCTTTCACTACTGGTTCACTCCTTGAAATCTTGGCCGGATTTGCGATGGGATGTTTTGCAGGGTTGTTTGTGGCCGCGCCATCGTTCGCCGCGATGCAAGCAGCACCGCGTTATCCGGGCTTGTCCGTTCAAAATTACATCAAGTGTCAATCGATTACGTGGTGGGAGCGTGCAATTGCAATATTGCCCTGAACATACGAAACTAGAGGCCACTTTGTCCCTTTTTCATCAGTTGGATTTCATGACTTGCTAGCCTCCGCCAGGGATATGCTCGATAATAATCGCCACTTATTGCTCCTTCGTGGCGCAATATCCAATCGCAATGTCTTCCTTTCCTATGGTGCAGTATGTATTGCAATGTAGACCAGCAGTGCAATACTTCTTCTAATTTTCGTTAAGCAACTTTGGTTTTATTAGATTCGGATTTCAGTTCGTGCCATATCATTCTCGACTCAATAATGCCCGGTTGATGGGCGTTTGAAGCCAGGCTCACCAAGACTAGCGTTCTAAGCAACTTCACATCAGTCAAATTTTGACCCAATAAATCATCAATTTCATCTAACTTTCCAGTACATGTTGCTATACGAGCCAAACTTCCAATGGATCTCGAACTCAAACGCAATGTAATTGCGCAGATAGGCAGTATTTAGGGAATCTCTCTATTTTTTCGGATAGATCGACCATCATTCAAGTATAGTCAATTCTACTCCAATAGAGTTTGAACTTAAAAGCTGCTGAGTCTTTCTCGGTTCTAAGGCACTGATTTTGTTCCGACAACCAACATTCAAACTCCACTGAATTCCGTTAGAAATCATGCAAAAATCTGCAAAACTATGCACTAGAACAAAATTACCGAGTCACTTCAAAGTCGACCAGCGTCAACCAAATTTTCATTCACCCACGCTCATTTCTATAGAGTCAGCTCCTTGCTTGTTAATTTCTAGGCGACGCTTTCTCTCGATCCGATACTTCGACTGCTCAGCTGACCTCTTTTTCTTCATTTTCGATTCTTTTGACGATTGATCCACCCATCATCATCGTCTCGTAGCTTGTGCACAGAAAACTTGAAAGTTGGTGAGTGCAGCTATAGCGAAAGAAAAACCATAATACTTTCCGACTATTTATACTTCTATAACAATAAAAATCATAGCTGTCTCATTTTTATGAAATAATTTTCGACAATGATTCTGTAGGTAGAATGCTTATTGTTAAACTCAATCTTCTATCTGCTGAGCACTCCTTTCTCTCGCTTCTTTAGGGGTTTGACGCACCGCACAAAATCATTTACAATTTGATAGCTCTTGTCTGTGAGCAGTGGATATTACTCCGGATACTTCTCTTTCAGAATATATTCATTTTCGAACTCTTCATCTTATCCTTTACAGCAGTAGTTTTTGATGTTTTGCTGTTCCTTGGGACATGGTGTTGATGCCCGAAACGGACACAGGACAATGCCGACAAAATGCTGAGCCGAGACCATTTCGTCCAACTGAGATTTCGACATTAAAACGTAAAGTTTGTGCTTGCTGGATAAGTGAACCTTTTCTTCTTGTGTGCTCTCCGTTAGTTGATTAGCTTCTTAAAACGTTATGTCAATTAATTCCAGCGCGAACGGAAAAGATATGAAAATTATATCTTGTTCGCAGAGTGCATCCATTGTTGATTGCGTAGAAAAAAAAGCAAAGTGCTAAACACACACAGAATCTATTCTGTTGATGAATTCTGTCATCAAAATAGTGAATATTTACTCGTTCACGGAAAATGATCTAGCCTGCTGATCCTGTCGCACAACAGAGTTGTGCTGTGTGTACACAGCCTTA
>JAAUYH010029490.1_pt1 | contig 15861 bp, 13 predicted proteins | sample 7278061 | NCBI WGS metagenome assembly JAAUYH01 (sample SAMN14350203, study PRJNA611818) | marine sediment metagenome | isolation source: surface marine sediment (0.6m) | place: French Polynesia: Moorea | collected 2018-08
ACTGCGGAAGGAACGCCGAAAAGACGGATCTGGTTGTCTATAACGGTGCATTGTATTTGGCTGGTAGCGGTACGGTACCGACAGAGTCAGATGTCTACTGCTAGACAAGATAGTAGTCAATTCAGGTAGCAACTAAACAGAATTATATTGAAGAATCACAGAGTAGATCGAAATGGAAATAGATACTGATGAAGTTAGATGTCGTCTTATGCGTGAATGCAGAAGGACCACCAGTTTTGGGTATGGAAAACCTCGCTGGATTGCTCATTCCATTATCTGATTCTAACATATGTACATGTTTGACAAACATAACAAGGCGATTATATGCACATTTACGTATACTGTCACGTCGTTACCGGAAAGATGATAAAAAGTCTAGGAACTGGTCATAGGAAACGATGCCTTCATCCAGCCTGGATGCGGACGGACAATTCAACTTTATCCCAGAAACAATACATACAACGACAGGGTATTCTTCGCATTACAACTGACATCTTTATCTGAAATACCATTCGTAGTAACCTGAGATTCGCAATGCATCGTTAGAGATGACTCACGGAGATAAATCATTGGGCAATGCCAACTCTTTTTAGTTGAAAACGTTCTTCTCATTTCATACGAGCACTCAATACTTTGCATTGCAAAGGAAGAAGTGTGAAACTACATTGGTGCTATGATACTTTACATGTAATGAGAGAAGCTGCAAGTGTCGAAATTCGAAACCTATAAGCTGCTTTGGATCTTTAATGTGGTGCTTTTGCATCTCCTTCCTAATGATTTGTGAGTTTACCGGAAAGAGAGTTTCCGAGAGCACGTGAAAAGGCATAATCAGAATCTACGTAATCAGGAAAAGCGAGATAAGGGCCGAACAATGTATTTAAGCGGAAGCATGGTCAAAGATACACCTCAATCTTATTCCTCGCCTGCAATAATTCGAAGTCCTTTGTACCAACATGAGCAGAGAACAACCCAAATATAGCTTTACTTAGAAATAACGGAAAGTTGTCAGATGATGAATCTTCAAGACTTGAGAACTAAGAATTATTCAGGTGCTATTGCCAACAGCAGTGATAATATAGGGAAATTTATTAGACTCTGGTGAGAAGAGAGGGAACATTTTTTAATACTCAGGCATATATAGCTCTACTCTGCTATGATGAGTAGACTAAACACTGGGAATAGAAAGTAACTTAAATTGCTCGATCGAAAATTGAATCTTGAAGTTGCTAATGAATTTGCGAGGCACTATTTCTATACAGCTAATCTTTCACAACATGTTTTTCGATAGTAATGACTTCATTTCTAGGATAAAACTATAGTTGTCTAGTCCAAAATTCGGAATAGTAGCGGGAATAAAATAAGCTCCTGATATCATCCCGTCGCCAGAATTCCAGCTGGTCTAGCAATTCTGAGCTTAGGTTAATATTCGACTTGTCTGTTTTATTTTATCGACGGCGATTATGTATACTACAATCGAATGAGTAGTTGTTGAATAATTATATATGTAGAATTATAAATATAATGGATTAATAAACATACTGGATTTCAGCAAAAAAGAAATCTAGCTCCAGATGTCCAAGAGAAAAGATATCGCAATATAGGGTGCATTTTCTCCCAGAAGTGCGTAGATGATGAAAAGTAAATGAGAAATGCAGGGAGAAAGCTAATATTTCCAAACTGCAAATAAAATTGCTTCATTATCAGCTCGACCTTATCTCTGTGTATTGAAGAACTGAAGACAGCGCAAGTACTTAGTGCAGTTAGTTTATGAAGATCGAAAGGATAGAATGTTTAGTTTCCAAGAAAATCGCTTACAGAAAACTTTATTGTAGACTGATTACGTGCATGAACTGTTCTGTGATAACTTTGCTAATTTAATTAGTCTATTTTAAATTTTCAATGACCGAAGGCCGCCATGTAGTTCATAATTATGTACTTGAGCGATGTTAGAGAATGTTCTAAACAGGAGAAATGGGAATGAATATTTCTTGGAAAGGGTTTTAAAAATAAAATATATCAAAGCGGTGAGATCACTCAAACAAATCTTGAGCTTTTGTATGCTTCTTTATTATGATTCTGATGTAGATAATTGCAAGGACCAAAGTAGATAGCACGAAAGTGAGAGAATAAGACCGAATGAAGTTTTATGTTCGGCTTGTAGGATTACATTTCTTCACTTGTCATCATCTTCTACTGCATCTATACTTCCTCCAACCCTCTCTGCAGCACTTCGGTATACTATTATTTTTTTGTATCTGAGCTCATTCGAGCGTTCTATACTATGCATAAGACTTATTTACGAGTATTGAACTGAATGGAAACATATTTTTCTTTTCAACATTCCGATATGGTAGTAGATGACGAGTTATAAATTAATGCCCTTTGATTATCTCCCGGTGACGTTTCAGCAATATACATGTTTCTAGCTAGATTAAACTCAGCGAGGATCTATACTTTCTGACTACTATTCGCGTTCGCATTGATAGTTGGAAAACGATAATGAAGTCCTGAAAACCTCGAATAAGATAAGATGAGGAGGAAATTTAGAAGACTGAACTTGAAAATTGGACTCATGATTCGCTAGCCTTTTTTTCTAACCTTTTACAGCTGCCAACATGGAAGAAATTGTTTGCATGCACGTTGGGAATGTGTTGAACCTGTAATTCAGCACAAACTGGTGCGAAAAGCCGAATATCAAGATGTTTTTGCAAGAGAGATTTGTCTGATTCGGGATTAGTCTGCGTCTACAAACTATTGCCATGGACGGTAAAGTACTGTTGACTGGAGTCTTCTTCTTGATTTTTGTGCAGGTACAGGAAGGAATAGAAGTAGATAAGTATGTAGTCTGTAGGCAGTGTACTCTTTATTTTAATGAGATCTGCTCTATGGTACCCAAAAATTGTCAAAGGTTTGATATGCAATCCGCCTTTTGCTATGTCTCCGTTCTGATTCATGCATAATCCGAAGTGTTTATTAGGTACTGTGGTGCCACAGACCCCTCTTATCCCACTGGTGGGCAGCGTTGGTAAACCTAGGCACGGCAGACGGCACCCTGCATTACAGGAGCACATGTTGGGGTTGTTTTCCTGGTCAGAGACCACTGCCACCCCACTGGGGAGATTTAATTTTAGTACTTACTATTCATAGTTTCTATATTAGTACTGTAGTATTTTCCGGTATCCTATTTTAAGTAGTATTATTTTAGTGCGGACTACTATAAGTAGCCCGGGCACTCCGGAAGTAAAACATAGGAGTTTTTCGGCCCAAACTGCAGCCCCAACGGGATAATTTCGTCATCAACAATCGTTTGTGGCCCATTTTGGTGACTCCCCACGTCAGGTTTGCGGGATCCTTGGCGCACGGGTGTGCAGAAACCCCCAAGGGTGGCCGTTCAGCGGCGTTTTCGACCTATTCTATACCTACCTCTCCTCCGGGACTGATATCCCATTCTAGGGCGGGTGTTCGAGTTGCGCGGTGTGGTTCTACAGTCATCACACCCCTTTTCGGGTGATCATCTCCCCTTTAGGCCGGCCTCTCTCTTGGATTTAGCGTGTGTTTTTGCTTACCCCATCGCGAGTTGCACTACAGGTACCTCAAGTACTGAATTTGGTCTGAACTTTAATAAGAACAAGGCTAAGGGTTTCCAGAGGCTATTTAGGTGTATCTAAAGGTAATAATGGGATGAATAGTTGCATGTTCATTAGTTACACGATATTGAACGAAGCTTGCTTGCTATTTTCCGGCCCTGTTCCATTAAAAAAGTTGCATACTGTTTGTACTTTTACTATTCAATCGATCTTCGAGATAGTTGGATACGTAATTTGTAATGCAAAGTAATCGATAAAATAACTATTACCAATACTCTTACTGATCAAAACGTCCAGCTGTTCGGGTGAAGTTTTATTTGAGACCATCGTCGGAAGCTTCTGGTGGAATTGTTTCCATGAACTGACCAAAAGAACGGTGACTCTTCTATTCTAAATAAGATAACTGTGGGCACAATTTTTAGCTAGAGTAGTTATATTTGATCTCTGCTGATGCGAATAAGTTGCTGCATGTAGAACAATACGAAAACAAGGAAATGTGGTTAACAGGAGTCCATCAGTTACTATAGGTAACAGAACCTATACTGTCCATGTCAACGTCATTACCAGCAGAGTGAACTCGAAGGAACCCATGCAGAAACAGTTGACTGAGTTATGAGGGTTTACAAACTTCATTATTCATTAAGTTTGCGTGCTTGGCTGATGGAATGAGGTGATCTAAATCGTCTATTCCAATTTACTATCTTCCGGATTAAGTAATTTCCAAGGCCTGTCCCTTCATTTAATTTAATAGCTCAAACATTTAGTTGTTCAAAACGGCTAAAATATATAAGTTGTTCACTGTCAATATTTCTCAATATGAATTTATTTTTCCAATACAATGAGTTGACCGTAGAAGCGCATTTGGACAGATCTCCTTCGCTGTCTCTTTCACATTACATTTCGAACATCACAAGAAAACTAGGCATTGTTGGGCAGGGTTGCTAAATTTTTATTCCACATTGAAAAATTTCCGGGCTCATAACCTTCATTAAGAAGAAACACCAATCGCCTCGAAGCAGGAGTTTCGAAACAAGTACTATCCTAAACAAAACAAGTGAAGATGAAACAAATATTAAGGTGTATTACTCTTTATTTAGAGATAGTTTCTCTTGTTTGGATCTCGTCAGACCTTGAACTTACGCCTTCAATTAAGTGACCAAGTGCTGGAGCTCTGCGCTGTGACGATTCGGTTTCGTGTAAATGCCTTATGAAAAATTTTCGTCCTACTCTGCATTGCGTTTCTTGATTTGTGGTTCTGAATCTCTGTTTTGTTGTTCTATTACTTGGTTTCTCCGATTTTCACGGATCATGAAGCTGAACCACTAACTATTGGCACGAAATTTTCTGTCTTCCGTAGTAGCCGAGGGCCACTTACTCATCAAGCATAAGTGATCATGACAGCCAAGATCCATATAAATATGGAGAAGCTCTGCGGTTGAACTTCACCAACTGTCAGTTCATCTCAACCGTCTGGCCTATCATGAGCACTCGAAGACTATTCTTGCTTACGTTTGCTGTCTTCTTGGTGGCAGCAACTGCAGAAAATGCCAGTTGGTTTAACATCTGGAAGCCTTGGTCCGCAGGAAGTGCTTCAATCAGCAGCCCGGCAAAAGTATCAACGCTGAAATTTGTTAACATTGGGAAGGCGGCATCACATGGACGATCAGTTGCAACACTGCCTGCAACAAAAAGCGAGAAAACAGTGAAACTGCAATCTTCAACGGGCTACGATGACGGGGCGAACGAGGATATAAAAAGTGCGGTTAGAGCAAAAACGAAGAAGAGAGGCAAGCGTAGAAAGCGCCGCAAAAGCAGTCCGAAAGGAGCGAAACGCAGCAAAGGTCGAAAGAGCCGACGTCGACGCAGGAAGCCTAAGAAGAGCAGGGGTAAGCGCCGTAGAAGCACTGGTTCTAGGAAGCGTTCTCGTCGAAGTGACCGTGACACGAAGAAGAAACGCAGAGTGAGAAAAGTGCAGAAGAACAAGAGATCTCGGACTATTCAACGTCGTAGAAGGCCGAAAAAACAGAGAGGTGGCAAGACTGTACTCAAGCGCCGCCGTCGCCGTCGTCGTCGACCCAAGTCCAAGAAACGTAGCCAGAAAAAGGGTTCAGGTTCGTCGCAGAAAAAGCCGTCACGTAAACCTCGCCGTAAATCGAACAAGAATCGTCCGGATAGAAAGGGCCCAAGGAAGACAGGAAAAAGCCGAAATCCAGGCAATGGACGACCAAAGAAAGGAGGAAGCCGACCCAGACGTAGCAGTGGGCGACCTGGACGAAGCCCTAGGGGTGGTCGTAGGACTCGACAAGGACGCAAGGGCGGTCGTGGTTCTAAGAAACCGAGCAAGAAGAGCCCAGGAAAATCTGGAAAACTTGGAGGAAAGGGAAGAAAAAGCGGTCGTACTGGAGGTAAAGGTCATTCTGGTACACCCAGAAAAGGAAAGCTTGGTCGAGGAGGGATAGGAAAAGGTTCTAGACCGAACCGAAAAGGACGTGGGGGCGGGCGTGATCGTAAATCAGGCCAATCAGCAATCGGTGGCCGACCTAGACGAGGAACCGGACATGGTCGCAAACCACGCGGTAGTCGCCAAGAGAAAGGCAGTAACCGCAAGCAGGGAAAACCAAGGGGTAGGCCTCGTCGAGGACGACCTAATCGCAAATTGCCAGGATATAGTCGCAACCAACCGAGAAATAACCGTAATCAACCAAAGAACCGTAGCAACCAAGGTGGACGTAAGAAGAAATCCAAGAACTCGATGAAGAAACTCAAGGCTGCTCTGGCCAAAATTGAAAAGGGCAAGCGTCTCATAGCTGCAGGACAAAAGAAGCTCGGTAATAAGCTTATGAACCAAGGCCGTATGAAGTTGCGCAATATCCAGCTGGCACGGGTGAAGGAGAAACGAGTAAAGCCATCTGCACCCCGCGCCCCGCGGCTATCCGCGCCTGCAACAGTACCCCGCTTGGAAGCCCTGAAACTGCACTACGAGTACACGAGCACATATCCCGAGACGTGTTCGTGCATGCCGGCGCAGGGACTGAGCAATGGCGTGTGCTGGAAGTTCACGAACAAGGGGAAGCACGAATGCAAGAAGCGTAAGTGCAAGCCTCAGTTCATCTGTGTCGTGGGCGCAAACACGGGTATCACGTGCATGAGGAAAATGGTGACAAAGAGAATTGTCAGTACTGGCCCGGGCATCTGTCGCGAAGAAGCAATGAAGTCGTACGCATACGTTCCCTACGCGTAGAGACCGAGAATTATGCAACCATTTAGGAAAGTATTCGACCTTGAATAAGTAGAGAAATTCTTTGACTTCGCAATCGTCTTCTTCAGCCGAATTGAAGAACATAGGACACGTTCTTAGTTTCGATAGCGATCACAATGAAGAATTGACGTAAATCTTGAGATTGTACTGACCTTTCGAATGAGTTGAGGATGAATAGATTTAGAGGTGGACGGGGCGGAAAGCGTGGGAGTAGGGCGCATGGCGGGGATGGGGGACGTTGAGTCGAACGCAGTGTAAATTATCCGCGGGCCGGCAGTCGTGCAGCTCCTCGCGCTGTGGGCGGGGACCAAAGCTGTGGTGGCGGGCAGCAAGGATCGCGCCGCTCTTGAAGGTCAACATGCAGGCTTCATGCGTCTTTGCCACCACGTTCACGTTCTACAACATCCACTCGTATAGTTCGCGGATATGTGCACAAGCTCACTTGGGGATCATGGCCTGCTCAAAGTGCCGATGCTTAAGGGCTAGAGGGTACCGACAATTACGAGTGGTTGTCGACGATATGTCCGCGGTTGCCGCAGACAAAGGATTCTTGCCGTTCCTTGTGAAGGAGGACGATGTTGTAGGGATGTTCCGAGGCTACGACTAAACACTCATACTTACTTCCGAAGTACTGTACTGTAGAAATAAATGCAGTCATTTGACGTTTGAGTCAAAGCAGCATCAACATTCCTTATTGCTAAATGATAGTTAGTCTGCAGTATGGTAAGTGCCATGGATGTTCACCTACTTGTTCGTTTTCATGTCCCGCAGGGATATTCAGCAAACGCACTTACAGCATTCGCCGCCATTGATCCCTCGATCGCCATCCATCCTGCCAGTTTGTTGTTCACCATACACAGGGGATTGACATTCAAACGTGAAGTGCAGTCGATGATGTCGATCCACACCCCATCATTCTCAATACGCATAATCCAGTGAAAATACCCGTCTTTCGGCATATGTTTTCGCATAATCAGTTTTCCGTGGGTACTGTTCACGAACATAATACAATCAAATTCACCTGTTTTGCCAGTGAAGAAATTGATGGTGAAGTCAGCAGAATATGTCTTGTAGTGACACCCAGGCGTGTACCGAGGGATATCGACCGATGAAGTTCGATATTTCGTGCGTGGTCTAAGTTTGTGGAATTGACTATCGTCGAGTTTGAGACAGTCACTCGGGTCTTTCTCGTTCACCATCACACCCTTGGCAGTGCTTCTCTTCGGTACGTATGTTTACGATTTCGTCACTGTTGCTGTACACGATCTACTGCTTGATTAGACCTGTGGTAATTTATAATCAACCTCGATTTCCGGACAACTCCTATTTCGCGATTGATTTACAAAGCTCTAGTTCTGTACTCTTGTGTGAAACTAGAATTCGGCTGGTTTTTATTCCTGAGCCATCCCTCACAATACCTTCTCCGGCACACATAGAGATTCAACAAGGACCTTTGTACCCCTCGCCATCTAGAACAAAAGTTTACACAACGCCCACAACATAGAAAGCAATGCTTCTTACGTTCATCTGCTGACACACTCGCCTAGCATCGAAAGACGCTCATGTGCCAAACACACGAGGGGCACACTCGTTGCGCCTGCAAGAATCGAATGACGCGCGCAAAGCGATTCGAAAAACTGATTGCTAGCAAGGAGGAGAAGGCGGCCGTCGTGTTGGACGAGGTAGATTCCTGACCACACGAGACCAAATGGTGCAGTATGTGGCGTTCGAGTGAGCGATACCACAAAAAGCGCGTGCGGTGGCGCTTGGAGTGGGAAATGCAATGAGCCAACTGTCGAAGTTCTTGCCGTGGCTGCATGCATCGGTGCAGAGATGCACACGTTCGCGCCGTACGGGATTCTCCGCTGACTGCGATACTCAAACAGCGCGTGGGCTTGGACATCAAAAGCAACGGTGCTGATGACGTCGAAGAAAATTGCAACGTGCTTGGCTGACGCGCGTGCGGCGCTGCACTTGGCTCGAGTCGGCGACGCAGGCGGCGGGCTGCTTGGCGGCGGTGGCCACCCGTCACGGCAACGAGGAGCAGGTAATCAAACGCGGTGAGAACTGTACGTCAGCTGTCCGTCGTGCAGCCGCTCGCGCTGTCCGCGTTGACCAACCCAGCGCTATCAGGCAGCAAGAAACGGACCACACTTCATGGACTCCATGCTGGCTTCTCGCGTCTTTGCCATAGCGCACACGTGCCACTGTTACCCTCATAGAGTTCACGGATATCGAACCCAAGCACTCGCGCATCACGCCATGTTTGACGTGCCTGTGCCCAAGGGCAAACGAGAACGAAAATCACAGGTAGGGAGACTGGTGTGATTACGGGTGGCGGTAGATGATGTGTGCGGGAGTGTGGTGGACTAAGGATTCTTGCGATTCCAGGTGAAGGACGTGATGTTGTAGAGGTGATGTGACGCGCCTCCTCTAAACGCTCATTCTAACTTGCGACCTTTTGCACTGTAGAAAGTAAATTCACTCTTAACATTCAAGTCAGAGCACCGTCTCGTGTACCGCATTCTGTCCGTCATAACTGTTTTTATTGTCGAACACTTTCACAGCCTTCATCGCCACAGATGTGCTGGCCTTAACCCATTCCCCCGATTCGTTGAGCACCTCACGCACGAGATCCAGATCCACGGCCGAACTGCTGTGCACGATGTCGATCCACACGCCATCATTCTCAAAACGCATAATGCAATAAAAATCATCACATTCTGACGGAACCCGTTGGCGTATTAGCACTTTCCCGTTGCTACCGTTCACAAACATCATGTAGTCGAATCGACCCATTTGGAACTGGAAGAAATCAACGGTATAGTCCGCGGAATAGGTCTTGTAGTGTTTCCCGGTGTGGTACCAACGAATACCGAACCATTCTGTACAGTATTTCGTGTGCGGTTGAAGTTCGTGGGATTGATCATCGTCGAGTTCGAAATTATCGCTCGGGTTGCTCTCTTTTACCATCATGCCGTTGTGTGCCTGGTCTTTGGAACCTATCTTCACGATTTTGTCGCTGTTGTTGTACACAGTGTCAATCCAACCCGTGCTCATATTGCGAGCAAGTGGACGGTGGACGGTGGACGCTAAACGACGACATTTGTTCCCCCATTTGTTGACCTTAGAACGAGTAAGAGAAATCGCACGGAGATTTGGAAGTGATAGTACAAGGAATGAAGCTGACGAGATAGAAAAACTGGATAGACAGCGCACCCTCAGCTGGTAGCCATTTGCATGGCAGTTCTAGCTCAACTAAATATTCTCTGTAGTGCTCAAAAGTCGAACGACTACTCTAGTCTTGTTGTCCGATCCGTAAGTTCTGGGGAAAATATCTGCAGGGCCTCCCTTTTCCCCTAGTAGTTGATAAGAACTAGGGTTTGCATCGATTTGCTCACAATTCATAATTTACGATTGATTTAGAGAGCTGTTTACTTCATTCTTTCTCGTCTAATCAAATCTTGTACGACTACAGATGTATTGACATCTGAATCTGCTTCTCCTGAGCCAATAGCCTTATCGAATCTCATTTCGGACTCAAGCCCAATGACCACTTCTACGCTATTTGTGAATTAAGTTCTGTCCAGTTGTACTGTTTAGTATTGTACTCTTGTGAGAAATTGAAGCTAGACTGGTCTTTGTTTGTGTGCCATCCTCCACAACACCTCCCCCAAACGGAGCGACTCATCATGAACCTTTTTACCCCTCGTCACCTAGAGCGAAAGTTAGCCTCACTACACTCAGAATGTTCACATCATAAACGGGGATGCATCGTACCTTCATGTAGTGGCACACTCTCCTCGCATCGAAAGACGCCCAAGAGCTAAACAAAAAGAAAAGAAGCAGAAGAACAGAATGCATTGTCGAATGTTGCTTGCTTTCGGGATAGACACTTCTACTCTGGTTCTTTGTAGAACTCGTATCACGTTGTACATGACGAAAGGATAGAGGAACTATAAGGCCACTTAGGTTCGGGGTAACTTCCGAACCAACAAAACTAGGACAGTAGTTCCGATCAAGTTATCTTTTACAGAATAGAAGAATAGTTTAGTTAAAGAAGCACAGTCAGACTAAGCTTGATTCAAAATGACTTGAGAATAAAGTCACATAGTATATGCAAGCCTCAGTTCATCTATGTTGTGGGCGCAAACACGGGTATTACGTGCTCGAGGAAAATGGTGACAAAGAGAATCGTCAGTGCTGGTTCGGGCATCTGTCGCGAAGAAGCAATGAAGTCTTAAGCATATGCTCCCTATGCGTAGAGACCGAGAATGTTGCTATCATTTAGGAAACTATTCGACCTTGAATAAGTAGAGAAATTCTTTGACTTCGCAATCATCTTCTTCAGCCTACTCGAAGAACATACGACACGCTTTTAGTTTCGATATCGATCTCAATGATGAATTGACATAAATCTTGAAAGTGTATACTTGCCCATTCGAATGAGTTGAGGATAGTCAGATTTAGAGATGGATGGGACGGGAGGCGAGGGGGCTGTAGCGCGCATTAGAGCAACGAGGGGAGGTCGTCGAACGCTGTGAGGACCATCTCTGAGGTGCTGGTCCAGTAGCAGCTTCTAATATGTCCGGCGTTCAACGCAGAGCTGACAGGCGGAATAAGGCGCCAGACTTGGTGGATTGCATGCAAGCATGCAAGCTTGTCAGCGCTCACATGTGCCACTACTATCACTGGGCGCGAAGCGCCCTGCTCGACGTTCCGTCGCCCAAGGGCAAGCGGCCACTGAAAACACAGCCCGGGTGACTGTTGCAATTACAAGAGGCTGTAGACGATATGTCTGCAGGTGTAGCGGACAAGAAATTCTTGCCGTTCCTGTTGAAGGACACGTTTTGTAGGGTGGTGGGCTTAATCTAACATGCGGCCTACTGTACTATAGAAAGTAAGTTCACTCTTAACACTCAACTGATAGTACCATCTCACGTACTTTCTTGTTCTTCAAGACTATTTCTTTTGTCGAACACTCTTACTGCATTCATCGTCACTGGAGCGCTTGCCTTCACCCATTCTCCCGATTCGTCGAGCACCTCGCGCACAAGATCCTGATCCACAGCCGAATTGCAGTGGACGATGTCGATGCAAACGCCGTCGTTCTCAAAACGCATGATGCAGTGATAATCATCACATTCTGACGGAACCCGTTGTCGCATTAGCACTTTCCCGTTGGCATCGTTCACGAACATAATGTAGTCGAATCGTCCGAATTGGCACTGGAAAAAATTGATGGTATAGTCAGCAGAATAAGTCTTGTAATGCTTCCCATTGTAGAACCAAGGAATGCGGAACCATTCAGTGGAGTATTTGGTGTGCGGTTTGAGTTCGTGGAATTGACCATCGGCGAGATTGAAATTATCACTTGGGTTGCTCTCGTCCACCATCACACCGTTGTCGCTGTCGTTTTTGCAACGAATGTTCACGATTTTGTCGCTGTTGTTATACACGGTACCAATCCAGCCACTGTTCATGTTGCGAGCGAGTCGACGGTGGACACTTATCGACGACATTTCTTCACCCTTTTTACTGGCTTGCGTAGAAGGAGAAAGAGAAATCGTACGGAGATTTGGAAGATATGATACGGGCAGGAGGCTGTCGAGATTGAAAACCTTGGTAGTGTGGCTCTTCCGAGCGAGGTAGAGGCACAGGAATGTATACAGGTACAGGATATGAGAAGTAGAATGGGTGAAAGAGGTTGAAATGAAGACCGAAAGGGAAGGTAAAGGTTGAAAAGTAGCTATATAGTGAATGGGTGATCGAAGGATGGTTCGTTAAATGTCTGGATCAGTCTTTAATACAGGAAGATTTGAAAGTCATTTGACTAAATGATATCCGTTTCTAAAGAATACAAGTGAACGAATAGTCTGTAGCCCAATAAGAATTCTCGAAAACTGAAAACGGTTAGAAATTCTGATTGGCCAAATAAAATGTGGCGAGCACCATCAGCAAAGTGAGCAACGGTCTGACGGGTAGACAGCGCACCTGCACCTGGTAGCCACTTGTATGGTAGTTCTAGCACCACGAAATATGTTTAGTAGTGCTCACAAGCGCAACGACTACCCTAGTCTTGTTGTAGATTGAGTTCTTGAGAAGAATCTGTTGAACCTTCAGTTACAGTCAGTAAATTTAGTTGATCAGAACTAAGGTTCTCATCGTATTGCCATGATTTAGAAAGTTGTAAACCTTATTCTATCTCGTCTAATGCAATGCTGTTCGGTTACAGGTGTACCGACATCTGAAGTAGAAGAATAGAATGCAATGTGAAATATTGCTTGCTTTCGGGATAGACGTTTCCGCTCCAAGCCTACTTGTAGTTTTCAAATCATTTTGGATCTGATAAAAAGATCGGGGAACGGGGGCTCGCATTTCAATCTGTACCGTGATAAGATAACCTTTGGGACGGTGAAGGAGATAGAAGGAAATAATGAAAGAGTAAATGAAGCGGATGGAGAAGATACGAAATGTTGTTCTGATGAAATTCTTGGTGATTGTGCTTCAACGATAGTTGAGGTACCTTTATCTATACTAATGCATACAACACACAGGGGTAGACAATTAACTACAATTGGATAACTTTAAATGAGGAAGTCGATCTTCTGATCACTGTATTCACATGTATCACTTTCACGTACGTTGCGAGTTCGATATTGAAATTAGACGTGCAAATTCGGTTACAAATAGCTCTGATAGAATCCTAGGTGTGGTGGCCACATGAAAAGCAATATATTGCATCGGAGTGCACCGCCATAGATCGGGAAAGAAAATTCCGATCAGAAATTTGTATTAACCCGTTTGCTAAAAAGATTGGTATAACAAACGCTGAAATTATATCTTCACTTTCTTGAACATCCGTTTTAATGTGGATTCAACTGAGGGCGGGAAAAGCGACTGAAACAGTTTTGCAGAGCAGCATACATAAGCGAGAAAATTCCATATTGAATTGAATGCTAGTAGAGTGAATCCATATTCTTGTAGTAGATGTCTACACGCAGTTGTGGAGTGGAGGATACTTGCCGTTCCTCGTGAAAGAATGTCATGATGTCGAGGTGATGAGAAGCACTACGAAAAAATGCTTATTCTAACTCGTAATGTATCATTCTGTCGAGAATAAATTAACTTTTTAAAGTTGAAGTCATGAGACTATCTCCCGGGCCCCACACTGTTCATCAATAATATTTTGAGATATCAAACGCACGTGACAGAGGGAAAAATTTAATCTTGCACGAGCAGTTTGTGCCCTTCAAAGAAACTGTGCGATTGACACGCTGTTTCTCCTAAAATTTCTATTCCAGATGATGTTCAGAATGTCGACTGTAATTTTACACAAGACCAGCAAGCTCATGTACAACGCTTTTGAAGGTGTACATTTCATTGCCCCTGCACAACATTATAAAGCAAACTATAACCGAGTATTTTTACGCCTAGAGCAGTACTAGTCCAAGTCAAGATTTGAGGATTTCGGCTGAAGGCGCACTTTCAAGTACGCCCTCAACCCGGGGAATACAGCCAAGTCCGTTTCATATTGGTAGAATAATGGTGTTTGTAGTAGAACTGACTGACTTCACCGCTAGATTACCGCAATTTCGTCACTCCGAAGTTTCTTTCCTGAAAGCTACAAGGCAAAAGATAACATATTTCCACGAACATTCAAGAGTTTGAAGAGCATGATGAAAACTCTAGGTGGTCTTAGCAATGAAGGGCCTCAAATTGTTTAACGAACAAGACCCAAGTAAATAGGAAGTTCAAAGTTGTACACTACAACGCTTGGTCATGAAGGTCATTTTCAAGAAGCACACGTATTGTGCAGCTCGAATTCGAAGAATGATCCTTAAATCGAGCCTAATAAATTGAATTCCGAGCCTAATTCAAGCACCAATTTGAATAACTTCTTAATGATAAATGCAGCAATTGTGACGATTACCTTTTTAATCATAGAGAGAACCCTCATGAACAAACTAGACTCGCCTCCTTGATAGAATACTCGAAGATAGAGGGCTCCAACCCCTCACCTCTGCTGGCGGCATCGCCCACAGACCCCCATCGCACTCATAAGTATTTTACATGTTATAAGGACTACAACACATCTTTGTTGACTTGAATGTGATTTGAGTCGAAATCTGGCCGAGGCCCTGACTTGAAGACCTAGAGCCAAAGATCGAGGTCTCAATCAACTCTGCTCTCCGAATCCTCAAGTAAACCGCAGGATAACCATTCTGTTCCTCAAATTGATATTCAAAATAGATCAATGGATATGCCGAGTTCCGTCCCAAAAGTCTATGCTGCATGTTTACTCCATACTTCTCAACTACTTCATGTGCTAAGAAAGCGACTGTTTTTTATTGCAAGCACAAATCCTACGAGCAACGGTTTGTAGCAATGAATTACTACTGCTTTAAACTGCAATACGGCGGTAAAAATAAGCTATGGCTTAATTTCAACTTGTAAAGCCCCGTGGCTTGGTCTGTTCGCAAACAGAGAACACGAACTTGCCATCGCAGGTAAGCTTGCCTAGCATCGCAGAGGTCTAACGCTTACACAAATTGAGGTGTAAATAGGTACGCAAGGTCTTCGGGTGACCCAGATTACCCGGTCTTCAACTTCAAGTGTTCGACACGTGTCTGACGTGTGTAGTTGGAGGGTAACCCCGGTTACCTTGCCTGCGAGTGAAATCCGATAAACGTGTACGACGTGTTTCTTGCGGGTAACCAGGGTTACCCGCTGGGTTGGTTCTGAGGTTGGCCACACGAACCGCTGGCAAGCGGTCCAGATGCCCGCAAATATGCAGAAAGGCACGCAACGCGCGATCGCCGTACGTAGTAATGGACGCTCTTGCGCTGTGTTGCTTCCAGAGACGCCGCCACCGATTCAAGACAGAAAAATAACAAATACGCCTCTAGTAGCTTGGTAGCCTTCTCTGTCACCGCAAAGCACGCGCACACACGTGCACGCACGCGCTTAACACACTGCAACTCTTCGTGCTTGCCACGCGCACCGTTTAACGAC
>JAAUYH010239641.1_pt1 | contig 15859 bp, 5 predicted proteins | sample 7278061 | NCBI WGS metagenome assembly JAAUYH01 (sample SAMN14350203, study PRJNA611818) | marine sediment metagenome | isolation source: surface marine sediment (0.6m) | place: French Polynesia: Moorea | collected 2018-08
AATAGTTGAATATTTCTCGTACAGTACTGGAATAAATAAATTACATTAGAGGTTTCAAATAAATAAATAGAATTATTCATTTAATTCGTTAGCCAGAACATTCACTTCAGTTAAGACTCCAAAAGTCTGAATTTGCATTGAGAAACATTAGTACATTTTCCATTATCTGACAGGAAGGGTTCTAAGTCATCAGGATGGTCTCTACGAACATGATCAACCAAGTTAGTGTAGCCATGACCTGAAGTTTTTCTCCTGTTACCACCTTTGCACACCCAAATGTTCGAATTTTCATTAAGCTGCATAAAAAATTCGTCTCTAATTCGCTCCCAGATGCCGTTTTGTATAGTGCTGCAATAAAACTACAGGTCAGTATGGTAGAGGTTGGATTTATGAATGAAAAACTATTCAAAATGATTCAACTAGAGTACCAATAAATAGGTTTGAATTTTTCTGAATGCTTATTGAATAAGTCTGACTCGACGATTCCTGGGAATAAATAACGCTTATAAATAACATGAATTCATTCGAATTGAATCAATTTTCCGACAACACTGTCGTACATGGCACACTTCATTCATTTTTAAAAAGTTGGGACGCCGGACACAGCGACGAGCGCTTCGTCAGAAAGCTCTTTGCGCTTCCGTTGGCTCTCCATGGGCAAAAGAATTAAGAGATTGTGCTGCGAAGCTGGCACAGAATTGCGGAAAGGGACGGGTACTGCGAGAAGCAATTTTTATAAATAGTTTTTTCTGAGCTGGAACTTTCCTCCACTTGACCAGTAGTTCTACTAGAATCCTAGATATATGGGGAAGCCATTTGCGCAGTAGCAAAGTCAAGGGATCGCAAACTGAAATAAAAACGAGCGTTTACAATAAAGGAGAACTGTTTTCGGACGGAAGGAGTAGTTCAGGTAATTTCAGTGTGTGCAGTTCAGTGCAACTCTTGCCCATTGGGTTGCACTGCACTCACTTGAGAACTCGAGCACATTTAGTTGAAAACAATGGATCCCGGTTTACGTTTTTCCTGGAACTGTGATGAGTGTGTTGAAAGGTCATATCGCTGCAGAACAAGCTCGCCGATTTACGTTGGATGTTTATCTCAAACTGGGACATGTGTGAAAGTTGATTGTTCATTGCGTTGTCAGACTGGACAATGATTGCTTTTAAGCAATCGCTTCGAATTAAGCAATTAGAGATATTGCAGGACTTGTTTATCGGTTTGCAACGACATCGGCTTTTGTCAGTTTGTACCACGGCCAAGCTCCCCCAACAGATACCATTCTATTTCACTGTCACATTACCTGAATTAGTAACTCATTTTCTTTTCTGTTTTCTACACTCCGAATATTTGACGATGAGGTTGAAAAAATCGAGCGTTTGTTTACTTCTCTTCGAAATCAAAAAAATCGGGATTTCCTTCTCGGTCCAGCATCGATTGGCATCTGCACCGGCAGTACCGTACCAATACCCAGGATTTCGGCAATGGCATTCATAACGATAGGAAGAACTCGTACTATTTGTGGCCAACTGAGCAGTTGGTTCTCCACGTTAGCAGTATTGTACAGTACGTAAGTACAGTACAGTACAGCACGTAGTCTACGAACAATACCATACCCCAACTAGGCAGGTCCAGTGATCTCACACTGTATTGAGTGTGGTGATGGCGTGAAATAAGTTCAGTTAATTGATAAGCCGTGACAGTTCTTCATACTCCGGTTCGCTACTCTATTCAAACTGTTTCAGGAATGCGTTCGCCGGTCACGTAGGCCGCATGACACACCATTCCGCGCTTGCATATCCATAGCCTGACGAGTATGGGTGTCGTATGCATGGATTGCCCACATTGAGTAGTACTGTACCAAGTATATGTCCACGGAAGTCAAACTGGCACCACTGCTGCTACCTCTACTGACTCAGTCATCCCCGGTCCCAGTCAGCCATCCAATACAGCAACCATCACGCGTACAACAGAACTCCATAGTGGCATGTTACATTTACATTTCGTCTCGTATCGCATGTGTCCCGCCGCGTTCTACTGCGAGCCGGCGGCCTCTGCAAGCTCACGCGACAGCCTGGCCTTGGCCGCGTCCTGTTCGCGGATGAGCCGTCGCGCCTGCTCTACCTGCGCGTTCAGCCTGTCCCGATTCTCGCACATGTCCTTGACCAGGTTCTGCACGCGTACGATCTCCTTCTCCAACGACTGTCTGTTGGTCTGGAGGTCTGCCACCTCTTTCGACACCGCGTCGCGCCGTTTCTGCAGCGCCTCGCACTGCGCACCGTCTGCCTTCTGCCCGGTATCCGCAAACATTGGCAGCCCCATGACCTCCTTCACCATGCCTTCCACCTGCGTCACGATGTCGTGAAACTGAGAAATCAAGAAGCGCGTGCGCTCGTCCCCACCCAGCGTCTCCCACATCGGCGTGTTGCTTCCACCCGACGGTTTCGACGCCGGTGCACTGACGCGCTTGCGCTTCGCCGGCGGCGGTGTTTCAGAAAACGACGACCTGCGCTGGGAGCCTTTTGGCGTCGTCACGGTCGTCCGCGTGGATTCGCCATTCGCCACATCACCTCGATCCTTCTCATGTTCCGCATCCGTATTACACCACACCTTCCGGACGGACTTCCGCTGCGGCATGCGCTTCTTCAGTGGCTCCGAGCACATTCGCTTTCGGTCGTTGCCATCCTCGGTCTTTGCCTTGGCATTGCAAGTCGCGTTCACTTCGTGGGGCGGCGGCGCAGGCAATCGTTTGTGCTTGATGTGGGGCGGTGGGGGGCGCAACCGCAACTTCAGCATACACTTCGGGGGTTGCGCGACCATCGGCTTCTGCACGTCGGAACTCTTGCGGGGTTCCAACGACGTGGTGGTAGCAGAGGTGACCGCCTCCTGCAGCTCCACGTTTAACCCACAGTTGCGCATTTGTTGCGCCAACGCGCCATTGCCCATAGGGTTCGGCTGACAAGATGTCTGATTGTGACGCACTTCTTTTCTAGCACGACCGCCAAGTTGCATCAGTATCTTTTCCATCTCCGTTTCCGACATCCGTGGGGTGGTGCCGACGTTCGACGCATCGCTGCTTGACTGCTTCGACGCCACCGTCGTCGTCGTCGTCGCGGTTTTCTGCCCCGCCTTTGCGCCGCCCGGGGCAGCCCCGTTTTGCTTCTTCGCGAGTACCGCCTCACGTTTGGATGGACGGGTGCCGGCATGGAGGCGATGCGCAGACTTAATCACACGGTCGATGACGGGGGGTGACTTCGGAAGCGTCGCACGCGTTTCCTTCACTTCCCTCTTCCCCTGCTTCTTGTCGGCGCCGCGTTCCGCCGTTTGCCGCATCACGTCGATGAGTGCGGGCGCGTAGGGAACAGGGGTGGTGAGCATCGCTGCCGTGACGGCGAACGGATTCGGAGTGTCGTCCTTCGCATTCGGCCCATTTGGTTTTTGGCTTCCCATCGCTTTGTTCCGTGAATCGGGCATCTTTGGCATACTCGGCGCGGATTTTTTCGGTTCGCTTGGCGACGAAACATTTTTCGCCGGTACGGCATTGACACGAATATTCGCTGCGTTAGGATTACGTAGCGCGGTTGAAGTGGCGGCGGCGGAGTTTGGCCAATCCGGCTTCGCGGCGGAACTTTTCCTCGGCGGTGGCGACGGCAAGCGTCTGTCGGGGTGGGCGGCGTTGGGGGTGGGGGAGACGGAGGAGGTGGAGGACGTGGGGCCGGCGAGGGCGATGGCGGCGCGCTGGTGCGGGGTGCCCTCGGTGCGGATGAAGTGGTCGGCCTCGTGCACGGCGGGGCGTAGCTCGGCGCTGGGGTTGGCGCGCAGGTGCTTGTGCTCGGCGAGGTAGTCGGCGAGGTGGTTGGGCGCGAACAGGAAGGGCCCGAAGCTGTCGAGCGCGAACAGGTCCACCAGCAGCTTGTTGGCGGGCAGCGACGCGCGTGGGCGGTCGAGCACACGCCCCGGCCACCACGTCTCGCCCGAGTTCCACGTCGTCCACACCACCGCGTCCGGGCACAGGTGGCGCTTGCGCCCGCGCATGTTACATGCGACGCGCTGCGGCGGGGCGCGAGCTGGCGCAATTACCGTATCATTATTTATCGTCATTTTCTTTCGCCTTATATTTGTGTTTCCTTCCCGTTCTTTTCTTCGCTGTGTACCGAGCTCGCCCTCGCCCACCTCCCACCACTCCGTGCCGCTCTCGCCCCCGTCAACGCGTGTTTTCTATTCACTATCGGTTCCTGTTTGCCTGTGGCTTTTATTGACGTGCTGCGCAAGCTGTGCTCCACATTGTTGCGGGTTTCCGACGGCGAGGTCATTACAGACAGCTCAACACGCTAATTCAATTATACGGCTAAACGTAGAAAAGACGTGTATTGGAAAGCATTTCGCATGATTAAACTAACAGCTATGGCAGGTGCAGTACGGTACAATACGCTTACGAAAGAAGATGAGATACTGTACGGCACTGTACGGCACGGTAGGAGTTGTGTTTCGCAGGTGACGATCGGGATCTCAGGATTGGAATATTGCAGCAACTAATAAATTTAGCACGAGTAAAACCGCATTATGTACAGTTACAGCTATCAGCGACAAATCCGTCCCGAGGCGCTAACACGCACGACTCTAGGCCGCGCCGTTCACATTGCGCAGCTGTTTCTCATCGAGGAGGTCGTCGACGGCGGTGTCGATGTCCCTGGGCAACGGCAGCACGACGGCCAGATAACCGTCCGACAGCGGCAGCCTGGCGGCCAGACCGGGGTCGGCCGCGAGCGCCTGGTTGTACTCGAGCAGGGTGCCCTTGACGCAGGCGTGCACGTCGTACTCGGCACCGTCCGCCGCGTGCACGCGGCACAGCACCGAGTCGGGCTGCACGACCGTGCCCCCGCGCTTGCGCTTCCCGCTCACCGCGCGCAGCTCGCGCGTGTATTCCACGCGCCGCACGCCCGCCGCCACCGCCCCGTGCCGCGGCGCCAGGCACACCACGCACACCCCGTTGTGGTGCCGCGCCACGCACACGTCGCCCGTGTGCGCGTAGTGCAGCGTGAAGTAGCGCTCAAGCGGTGTTCGCGGGGGCATCTTCGTCGCCGCGCCGCGTTGACCTGCGACTGTAAGCGCGCCCGGTAATCTCTCGCAGCACATTGCCGCCGCCGCCCGTCGTACTACCGATTGCATCGGTGCAGAGGTACTTGTAGATATGGAGTTGGCATACAACCCCACGAATGCTCTCATTCCGTGCTAGCTCGCTACTGGTGTGCGATGTGGTTAGAAACGGTATGAAGGCGCAAACTTGAGATGTCGTTCTAAATTTTGGGTATACATTTACATAGCTGACCAAGTTTATCGGTCTGTCCAACAGACAATCAGTGGAGGTGACACATAACAATGCGAAATGATTTAAACTGATAAACAACCCAGCGCAAACATTACGCCCACTGTCCCTTCCAACATAGACCACGCTTCATCACATCGGCTACCTACAGCTCGGGCACCGAAATGGGACTGCGGGAGCCACATAAGAAAAAAACATCACAAACGAAAATCCGGCGTAAAAAAATGGGAGCCGTGCGTCAGATACGGGTACGCCACGGCCACGGCGCGCGCGGGGGCAGAGGCACGCCCGCGAGGAACTCGGAAGCGACGGGCACGTCGTCGGCTCGATGGGCGCGCTGGGCCTGCTGCTCGATGCCGCCTGCTACGCGCTGGCGAGCGTGTCGGGGGACAGCGGGTGGTTCGCGCCGAGCGCGTCGTGCAGCGCGCACTACGCGCTGCGGCACGCGCACGACGCGCGCACGCTGCGCCACGCGCTGGCGGCGCACGCCGACGCGGTGAGCAGCGACGCGCGCCTGCTGGCCGCCGCGCGCGTCGCCGCCAGCGCGCTGCTGCGCCGCCGTGTGCTGCACGCGGCGCTGGGCGTGCGCCACGCCGAGCGCGAGGAGCGCGCACGCGCCGTACTCCTGCTGCGCGCGCGGACGCGCATGGACCCGCCTCGGCGACGCCGAGATCGCCGAGGAGCGCGCCGACGTGCTGCGCGACCTCGCACGCGCCCTGGGCGCCGCCGTCGCACTGCACGACGAAACCGTGCGCGCGATTCAATTTTGTGACGATACCTATGCACTCCCCACCCTACTCATCGCCGCCTGCCGCCAGGCCGGCGCGTTGCTCGACGCGATACGCAACGCCCCCAATGCCAACGCGCTCGCCGAGCGTGTGGCCGACGCTGTGCGCCTGGCTGCTGTCGAAGTGGCGCCACCAGCCGCCACCACCCCCGAGCCGCAACTGAGCGGTAGCACCGACCTCACCACCGCGCCACTACTACGCCGCGGAGTCACCGCGGCTATCCCCCAAACACAGGGCATGTCGCCCGCCGACGTGCGCCGCACGCTCGAGGCCGTGCGCTCCGAGATACTCGACGGCGCCGGACTGCACGTGCACGTGGAACGCGCGATTCGCGCCGATACCGCGATAGGACTGAGCACGGTACTGCGGCGTGCGCCGGTATGGTATGCGGAGGTCGCGGTGGGGGTGTTGGCCGCGTCGCGGTATCTGGCCGTGCGTTCGAGGGCGCTGGGAGGGACGGGGGAGCTGGAACACGCGCTGATGATGTCGTTCGCGGTGTCACGGACGTTCCTCAGCACGAACGTACTGGCGCCCGCGTCGAGCCTGTACAGGCAAATATTCCGCAGCGCGCCGCTGCCCAGCTCGTCCTGGAAGTCGGTGCATGCGGGGCGCGAGGCGCTGCGCGCGATGCTGCGCGACTACACGGACATGCACCTGCGTAACGTACCGGGCGCGTTGGAGGCGGCGGACAAGTTCGACATGACGCCCGTGCTCCGGCGCTACGTCGAGCAGGTGCGCCACCCCGCGCGCGAGCTGGTGTTCGGCGAGCTGGCGCAGACCGCGCTCGTGCAGGTGCAGAAGCTCAAGTGCGACGTGGAGGAGCTCGTCGTGAAGAGCCGCCTCACCATGCAGGCGCAGGAGCTCAACCTCGCCCTCGTCGCCTTCGTTCCCGCCGCCGCGTTCCTCGCATGCATGTACATGGTCGTCGCGGGCGCCGTCGCCCGCTGGCGCAGGCGCAAGCTCGCACTCGTCCTCACACCCGCCCAGACCTGCCGCTTCCTCGTCGGCGCCGTCCACGACGCGCTCGTCGACATGCGCGACACCCTCCAGCACGACGCCGACGTCGACGTCTGGCGCGTCCTCACCAAGCGCGGCGAGGTCGCCCTCGTCGCTCACGAGCTCCGCGTTTTTGTCCGCAGCGGCGTGCTCGCGGCGCCCCATAAGGTCATCGAGGCCCTCGCCGCCGACGCTGAACGTCTCGACAACAACGCACCCGCCTCCGTCGACGCGCGCATCGAAACCGTCCGCCGCATGTGGGCCGCGTACCCCTTCTTCGCAAACGCTGCCGTTTAGACAGTAAATAACTTTTTGACTCTTCTCACGTAACGTTCGTCGACGGCCGATGAGATACGCAGGTCACGCGTGGGCACGAACTCTGTCGCATGGCTACGGCTAATGCTACGGCCACGGCTACTGGTAAGGCTACGCGTACGAGTAGGCGAATTTGATGATATCGCAAGTGAAGGTAAATGTAGAAAGTGTACGGCACACATTTCATATTGGCGGTTGGGTGCCGTTCAGAGTGGTGTGACAAGCTATCATTCACGTACACAACGGAAGCCCATCGGCGAATTGAGGTGTGAGCTAAGCTGTACTTACGTACCGAGGTACAATACCTTGGCTGGCGTGCTGGGTATGGAGTGCGCGGATTTTGAGTTTTGTGCGAGAGTTCCCGAATTCCATGTCGTTCGGTACAGTAAGAAGGTGTGGAATTCGAATGTTCTGCGCCAGCGGACTCACGGGCAGAGCCGAAATTCGTTTCTACCGGTACAGTAGTCTCATCGTTCGTTTCTCGTACGGGACAATCACCGTACTACGCAGGAAACAAGAAGTTGTATAGAGCCAAACCGTTTCAAGAAATCCCGAGAAGTTGAGCAAAGTTGAGAAGCACGCGGAGACGATAGAAGGTTGGAGAACAGAACGATTTATCGAGACAGAGGAGAAACAGTGAAGTGTGTGTAGCCAGGTGATGAGAAATTTAGTTAGCGTAAGGGGGGTCGGGTTGGTTCTAAGAGTGAGTGGATTGCTGGCGTACCAAGTCGAGCCTGCGGAAGCAGGCGGCGCAGGCGAACTCGTTCTCGAGGAAGCGGCGGAAGTGGGCGCAGAAGTGGTCCTGCTGGGCGGGGGGCACCTGCTTGAGGTCGACGACGAGGCGGGCCATGGGTGCGGTGCAGCGGGGGGCGAGGGGGGTGAGCAGGCGCACCTCGTCGCCGCCGCGCAGCGTGGGCTTGTCGCCGCATATCGCGCAGGGCAGCGCGCCCGCCGCCTTCACGTCGGCCGCGCGCACCAGCTCGTCGAAGTGCAGCTGGCACACACGCGTGCGCCCGCCCTGGCACAGGTGCGCCGCGAACGTGCGGCTGTCGAACTGGCACACCCCGTCATCCGCCAGCTCCACGCGCGCCGCGCGGAAGATGCGCACCGTCGACTCCAGCGTGTCCGCGTGCGTGCCGACGCGCGCCGTCACCTCGCGCCGCAGCTCGTCCAGCGTGTGCGCCGCGATGCCGTCGTCGTCTTCCGGCTTCGCGCCGTTGCCTGGCCGCTGCGCCAGATGACACACCACGCAGCGGTCGGGCGGCACCGTGGGCATGTACGCCACGTTTGGGAGCGGGGGCACGGCGGACACCGCCGCGGTGGGCAGCGATGACGGGGGCAGTGTCGGTTGGGGACGCCTGCGCCGCGGGCGCGTGATGGCGCGCGCCACCGCCAATGGGCGGCCGTTGGCCAGCGGCAGCTTGTCGATGGATGAAAGCAGGATGTCCAGCATGTGCGCGCACGCCAGACACAGGCACTGGTGGTCCTTTATCTCGGATAACGGCGGCAACACCGCCGTGGCCCCGCTCGACGTGCGATACCCCACGCCCGCCGCCAGATGCTTGCGCACGCCCTTGCGCAGGTGGTACGACATCGGCCGATTCGTCTTATTCCCAATCCCGCACGCCAGACACGGCTGCCAGTGCGGCGCCCCCGTGCTTGACGGTAGCGTAGTCATCGGCCCTGCACCACCTGGCCGCCAATCACCTCGCTCTACGCGCAATGCCTGCGGAATGTGGCGAGCTTTTGTCGCGTGTTGTGGGCGATTACCGCGCCATTCCGCTGACAGTGCGAATTACAGCTCGTCTGGGAGATCAATTTCGTAAGCAGTCCCGTCATCGATCACGGACGGCACCCACCGTGTTTAACATGACGCGAACGAAGCGAGGTTTCGTCACCACGCCGTTGGTGGGAGGTAATAGACGATGTAGCAGGAAACCGATTAAATGTGTGCTGGATGAGAGGCCGACGAAACCGTTGTCGGTGTCCGTGAAATCTTTGGGATGCCCGAAAAACGTCACCGACGCCGAAGTGTTCCTTGGTGACCTCGAGTCTCATGGCTACCGAGTCGTGCCCGAGGATGACCCCAACACTGATGTGGTGTTGGTGAACACGTGCGGATTCGTGGAGGACGCGAAGCGTGAGTCACTGGCGGCGATAATGGAGGCGGCGGAAAGCGGGCGTCGCGTCGTGGTCACGGGGTGCATGGCGCAACGCTATGCGGAACAACTCGACATCCCGGAGATATCGGCTGTAGTCGGATTCGAACACTACTCCGAACTGCCGCAACGCTTGGCGACGCTGGGTGACGGCAAAGTGGCGGTGGGCGGAGCCACGGTGCCATTTCGCGACGAGCGCCGCCGCGTGCGATTGGGACGACCCCACAGTGCGTACGTGCGGCTGGCCGAAGGGTGCGACCATGCGTGCACGTTCTGTTCGATCCCCTCGTTTCGCGGCGAGTTTCGCAGCAAGCCATGGGACTCGGCGTTGGCGGAGATGCGCACGTTGGCGGCTCGCGGCGCGAAGGAGCTTGTCCTGGTCGCGGAAGACACGAATCAGTATGGCACGGATTTCGGTGCGTCGGATTCGCGTCGCCTTGCGCACCTGCTGCGCGCCGCGGATGGGATAGTGCCGTGGATTCGGCTGTTGTATTGTTATCCCAGTTATTTCGATGATGCTCTGATTTCGGCGATAGCCGAGTGTCGCTCGGTGTGCAAGTACATCGATATGCCGTTGCAGCACATCGCGGAAAATGTGCTGCGCAAGATGAAGCGCCCAGGACGCGCGCACACCGAGCGATTACTGGCAAAATTGAAGCAGGCGATTCCTGGGTTGGCGCTGAGAACAACGTTCATCACTGGGTTCCCTGGGGAGACGGACCAAGATCATAAGGAGCTGGTGGAATTTGTGCGGGCGCAGCGGTTTCGTCGTGCGGGATTCTTCAAGTATTCTCAGGAAGAGGGCACGCCGGCGGCCGATATGAGCGAGATGGTCGACGAGGAAGTGAAGCAGCGACGCTGGGACGAGCTTGTGTCGGTGCAGCAGGAAATCGAGGAGCAGTATGCGCGCAGTATGGATGGGGAGATTGTTGACGTGCTCATCGATGGCGTGGATTTCGACGGTGTTTGTGTGGGAAGAACGACTGCTGATGCACCGGAAATCGATGGTGTGGTGCACGTGCTCCAGAAGCACCCGGCCGGCACGCTAATTCGTGCGCGTGTGCTCGGTGAGAATTCTCTCGATTTGTATGCAGAAACTGTGGAAGTAATTGAGCACGCTGACGAGCCTGTCATTGCGACTGTGTAACTTGTTGGCTATCGCGATCTACCAGTACAGGTTTTCGAAGCATGTAAATTTTTGATGAACACCCAGCGTAGCGCAAAAACCGTCACTTGATATAACTCGTGGTGATTCCGTGGCGGCCGTGGTCGCACTTCCGAAGGCGAACAGTTATTTTCAACTAGTTTCGCGACCGTACCCCTTGGGGGATTAAGTTTGGAAACCGATTACCCTTCATTGTGCCGTTCGGGGCGGGCGAGAAGCATTGACTGTGAAGTAAAGTATTGTATGTGTATACTATACAGTTTTTCATTTTAACTTAGGATACTACTTTTAATGGGTATGAAAGGTCAAGTTTAATTTAAAATGTCATTTGCTCGATATCCTCATCTTGGAGTGGGACGCAATTTATCCTAATATTGATGTTTTCCTCACGTTTGACAGCGTTTCTTCGCTGATACCTCATATGGCCTCTGTGGTTCGAGTCTCTGGAAGCTGAAGAAAATCTATTTGTTGTAAATATACATCAAGTAAGAGGTAGAGCGGCCTCAAGTAAGAGACACATCTTGCTTACCCATCCTTGTCCGAGCTTTCTATTCAAAAATATCGAACTGCCCTAGAAGTGTGCTCGAAAGCATCATCCTGCGAATCATTCTATATAGTTTGATCCTTAGAAGTGCTGCATCGATTCACATCATCTGGTGTCAACAGATGATAGGCAAGAATATGGGCTTTTATTTTTGTCTTGCGCATGGCGCGCCGAAGTGTAACTTATTAGTTACTGGGCGAGACTTTGCGCATATCCTTTGATTTCTTAAAACTATAGATGCTAGCCTTATAATTTTTCCAGATTCTATTGTTGTGAAAAAGGTGTATTTGTTTCTTACAAATATTCGATATTTCTTTCATATGATTACCTGATAGCACAATGCGTTCATAAGTGGATTTGATTCATATGTACTTATGTACAAACTTGGCTTTCTACGTGTTCAAAATACCCTACATAACCATCAGTATAGAGTTGTTCTACTGACATTTCTCTTAAAAATTTATGTTAAAAAATCGTATCAATTAGTGTGTGCTGCAGTTAATATAAAAGCATTTATATACTTGCAGACTAATTATAACTTGATATAGCATAGCGAAAAGCTATACAGTCACATTGAAACTGTTATAAATATGCTATTATTACTATATCGATATAATTTTAAAAATCCCACAACATTTCTAAAACACTGAATGCTGGCATCAACAACTAGCAAATGAAAGAAATGCTAAGCATATCAATAAATGACGCTGTACTCTTTTCTTTCTTCCTGTTCAGATCATTAAATTTAAGCACTTATGGATAGTATTGCAGCTTAGCAAAAAATCGATACTTGAAAAAAATTTTCAGTTAGTATTCATACCGGAGAAGTACATTGGAATAAGAACTGATATTTATCCTATGATTATGAAAGTCATAGAATATTTTGATTACAATAGGAACTTGAACAGACTTCAGCGCAAGGAAACGAAACAGAAAAACCGACTTTTATTATGTGAAAGGTAATTAATGGGACCGTACGAGGGAAGAAGAATAGAAAATAGAATGGAATAGAATCAGCGATAATTTTCCAAAAGATAAGAAATGGTGAATCATAAATTGCTTTAGGATTTAGATCATATTTCAACGACAACATCATTTACAAGAGAGAACAACTGTTTTTGGTTATAGAAAGTCCAAAAGATATGCCCCTTTTTTCGATTCGATCATACTTGTGAATCGACTAAAATCTTCCAACAGATATAAGAGTCTGATTTGGGTCCAGGCCATTCCATAATAGCGACTTCTATGTCAGAAACTCATTCATGACAGTAGTGGCTGGTGTAACTTGACTAATCATCTTACTGAAATATTCCTTCGTCTGTGTATGAGTAGGTCTTAAATGGTAGTAGATAAGTCTAAAACATTGGGTTTTACTTCCGAATAGTCGTCAAAGACGAGCTTCAACTTTTATTTTTATTGAAAAACCTCATACACCATATGCCACTTCTCTTTTAAGGGCAGAAAATTATTTAGCGCTAGGAGATACGATGTCCTGCAAGTAGATCCAATGCAGAATATAGCGATCTAGAGCGACTCCAAACTTCTTGCTAAAGGCATCATAAAACCAGAAGTCCCTGAATTTCGTTAGGATCTTCCTCATATCTAGTGTCAGAATCGGGACGACAGGAATCTTTCTCATTTATGTTCGGTTATGGTTGAAATTAGTTATGCACGACAGCTAGACATTATCCAAGCAAGTATTCATTCAAATAAAGTATAGTAAGATCGGGCGAAATTTCCCACAAAATCTTGAGAAATTGTAAACGGAACTAGAGTTAGACGGAATTATCGAATAAAATCTTGAACATGAGTAGAGCGTTATGTTAACAGTATTTCAAAGTTCATACCTTTATGGATTGAATATTTTCATTTTGTGAATCGGAGATATTTCGAACTGCGACATCTACCCTACCCAATCGTAGGATCTGCAGCTGAGGTTTTGCGGCTACATCGACGCTGTCATTTATTTCAAATGTTGAACGAAGCGCGTGAAAATTATGAAAAAAACGAAAAACGACTAGGTTTTCGAGTTGAACTACCGCAAGTTTGCGATGTTATTAGTACCACAACAGATGGGGGAAAAGACAGTCTGTTTAAAAACCTACACTACTTTTCTCTTTGACGAGATTAAATTGTGGTCGCCATTAGTATTTTCGCTCTAAAAATTTTGGTATGCTGAGAAGGAGATAACAATTATAATTAAGTGCTACGGTATGTTATTACAATCTCGAAAACCAGGAACACTGCATATAAGTCTTGGCGATAGTCCGTAGTGCGAAGAGCGCAGTTTATTCCGTATCCAAAGAGGATTGCATTTCCATGGCTGTGATTATATTGATGAATTTATCAAATGCGTTGTTCGTGTCCGAGATATTAACAACACTGTAGTGGCGATTTCAAATTCCACTTCGCGACATGTATCATGCCGTAATTGTTTTGTTATTTATGCAATTTGGCATGGTACAGCAGTGCCACTGACATATAATCTGTTTTACGTATCGGACATATCTGAATAGCAGTGTGAGGTAGAAGATTCATTCGTGCTCATTTAAAAAATTGAGGCAATACTATTCGAAAGTGGTGATGCTCAAGTATACCTAAAGCACTCTCGTTTAAATGCTATTTTCGGTGAATGGACGTGCCAAACGAAGTATATGTCAGGTCTCCAGGACAATGTGAAAGCGCTCCAAAGAGCAAAACTCTACAGCACCTTCTAAATGAGAACACAACAGTGCACAGGAACAGAACTCACCTGAAGCGCCAAAACAGTTCGCCCTGAACGCATGTCGCGGACGCCGAAAAAAAGCGCACAAAATACCTAGATAATTGGTGGTTTAGACCTTTCGGAAACAGGACTGCCATAATGTGGTTTTTCCAATCGTAGCTAGCGATCGTACACCAAATAAATTTAACTAAATGTTTAGATCTCTCCCGCTGAACGCTATCTATTTTAAAGGCTATTGTCACGCAATTGCGTAGAGTTAGAAACAGTGGTATAATCATACAGATCAATGAAAAAACTCTAGTACAAAAAATCTAAATCGACCAAGTTGATAAAGTGCAACATAATTGCAGATGCACGTAGCTGATCTGTTGAAGTCGTTTCAATCCATATATGTTGCTTCAAATTTTTATGCTTGAATGTTCACTGTAGACTTTTGCCTTTTCTTCTTTGCTAGAAAAATTTTCTGAACAATTGCATAGCAGTAAACACATAATTTTCGAGGATAACGCCAGCCAGTAATTTCATAGGTCCGTGGAACAGGCAAAGAGGCGGATTTCGTACTCACAGAAAACGAAAATGAAGTCCTTTTCGAGCAGTTACAGCCCACCGGAACCTGTTCCGGAGTCCACATTCTCCCTGTTCGTATGCCAGTGCAGATTCTACTTTTTGCTAACGCATTGTCACCTTAGGAGGAGGTGCCGAAAAGGCGAAAACCATGATATCACTAATTACTTCGTTACGGCCACTACAGAATGAATGAATTATTTCGTGGTTTTGATAAAATAGGAAGGTTCCTTGATACTACTTTGATTTGGTAAACAGGAATAATTCAAGCAGTTGCTTAAATTTTTCGAAAATCAGCGCGTAGAAGAAGCTCAAGCAGTCTATTCTAGAATGCCAGGTCGGAAAACTTTCACTTCTTCATTTTATGTAGAAGCCAAATGTAAATGCTTCTACAGCTTCTCCAGTTACTAGTGCCAAGGAGAACCATAGCCACTAGTCGTCGTCTTTATCGACTTGTACCTCCCCAAAAGCAAAAATTTATGTTGCTGCATCAATTTTTATCAGACTAAGCGAATCGGTATCTGCAGTGCTGTTCATTTTTCTCGAAACGGCATGATAATTTTTTAAAGTGTTTCTTTATTTCGAGTAATGGAATGTTCTTGTCATTTACATGTTCAGGGCCCATTTGACTTGGTTTTGCCATGCAGTTTCATGCTTGATAGTGTTTTAATGGTCAATCTAAAATGCGGTCTTTCAACAACATGAATCTCGTGCAATGATTATCAGCAGTATCGCTCTCTGATATAGAAAATAGATTCATTGATTTTCAGTGTTCGAATATATACGAGTCAACACAGTAATTTTAATATTTTTCATACCCGAAATGTGGACAGTGACACGTGCCCAGTACTTTGCGCTGATTTCGCCTTGCCTCCAAGAATCAGAGAAAGAGCTTATCTTGAATGCGCCGCGCGAGAGATCAACAGTTTTAGATGCCCAAGGATTTCGTCTAAAAACCTTCGGAAGGGTTCAAGGATACAAATTGAGATTCTCTGTTATTTCTTATTACGTACTTCAAAACATAACATGTTATGCATAGTCTTGCAACTATTTTAGAAAATATTTTCGGTGTCTTTCCTCATGACCCTAGTACTTTTTAGCCAGGGATTACGTTAGTTTCGGTGCTCATATATGCCATTTTAAAAATCCAGAATGTAGTATAGCAGGTGTAGTTACACCACTACCGAATCTACGCAATATTGTGACATTTTGACGTAGTAACGTACATCTTCAGTACGATTTCAAACAGTTCAGTCATTCTAAATTGCACATCGCCACTC
>JAAUYH010179046.1_pt1 | contig 15857 bp, 18 predicted proteins | sample 7278061 | NCBI WGS metagenome assembly JAAUYH01 (sample SAMN14350203, study PRJNA611818) | marine sediment metagenome | isolation source: surface marine sediment (0.6m) | place: French Polynesia: Moorea | collected 2018-08
CCTATCGTCTGCAGCACAAGATTCAGAGGAGGCGAGATCAGCATTGAACGACGTAGCAGAACAGGGAAATAAGATGCTTGGTAGTTGTGTATCGTAAAGCATAATGCAAGGTCAGATACAATGGTGTAGGGCTAAATCCCGTTTTAAGATTTGACCAGACCCACAGAACTGTCACCAACGCATATGTCCAGCTGACTGACAACATGTCGGGTTTCGAAACTCTTGGAGGAGTGATGAACATATTGCAGATAATTGGTGTCGTTTTGCGCCATGTGCAAGACTACAAGAGTGTCAAAGATGTCCTTGAAGAGGCGAAGGCGAGGGCTGAAAGAATCTACGCGAATATTCAGGAAGTGAAGCTGTTGCCGGACGTCGAAAGCGTCCTGTCCTATTTCATCAACGAAACCGTTGAAGAATTCGAAAGAATTCGTGATGAACTTCTTTTCATTCAAGAAAAAGTGATGAATCGTCCTATGGCAAGATCTGTTCTGGCATCGCCTGCCACACTGGCCCAGTTGAATGAAATTTCGTCTTGCTTGAAGCAGAAGGAACAGAACATTAAGCTGATGGGGATGATTGCAAAGTTGGATGTTGGGCTACAGTCTTGCGCGAAGGATGTCAAGCAAGGGTTCACAAAGGTTCTTGTGAAACTGAATACTCAATCAGAAGATGTCCGACTGGCGAAAGCAATGCTCTGTCACGTATGTCGAATGCGACTGTTGAATTCGGAAGGTCGATGGATTGAAGAAATCGACTCGGAGGACAAACTAGCGACTGGTATAGCGTTTTACGAAGGGAATCGAAGTGTACGCAAAGATTTCCAAAAGGCTGCTCGCTATTTGAATTCTGCTCTCAATGCAGGAAACTCAGAAGCGTACTATTACCTCGGAATGATGCATCGTTCTGGAAGCGGCGTTCAAAAGTGTAACCTCACAGCATTCGAGTATTTCGAAAAAGGGACTCGTGCAAAAGACCCGAAGTCGATGGCGCAACTCTCAGTTGCTTATTGGTTTGGTGAAGGTGTCGAACTAAACGATCCTCTCGCATGCGCATACGCGAAAATGTCAGCAGAAGCTGGTGATCCATTCGGCATGTTCCTTCTAGCGGAACACAAGTTGTATGGAATAATTACAGACAAGAATCTCAGTGTTGCATACGATTACACGAAGAAGGCACTTGAAAAAGGCTACAAAAAGGCGAAAATGACCCTTGCTATGTGTTATTTCCACGGGCTCTCCGTTGAGCAAGACTTACCTAATGCAATTCAACTATGGTTAGAGTGCATTGAAGGAGGAGGGTACTCTTGTGTGGTCGATCTCGCGCCCTGCTACGAACATGGACTTGGTGTTGATGTCGATTTACAGAAGGCAGCTGAATTGTACAAAATGGGATCGGAAATGGCACCAAATCTATGGAGACGTCAATACATCCAAGCGTTCTATGGTCTGTGCTTGATTCGTGGCAGAGGGGTCATGCAAGATGTTAAGAAGGGATGGTCTCTCATTCGTGAATCAGTTCAAGCCAACAAAGATACCGGATGGTTCGCACAAGGAGAATGCTATCGATATGGTTACGGTGTGAAAAGGAACCTAGATATGGCGATTCAGAGCTATAACAATGCGATTCGGGTAGGCGATGACGCAGACGGGAGGAACTTGGCACACTACGCATTAGGAACCATGTATGAAGCCGGTGAGGGCTTGGATCGGGACTACTCAAAAGCGTTTGAGAATTACAATTATTCTGCTGACGTTATGCATCATGATGCACAATGGAAGATTGCGTTGTCATGTGAATCTGGAATCGGGGTGGAGAGGAATATTGCCAGAGCTGTTGAGTACTTTCGTCTAGCGGCAAATGGTGGTCATCGGGATTCGCAAATCAAATCTTATAACTACTACATGGAAGGGAAAGGCGTGCAGAGAAATTTAATGTCTTCAGCTCAAGTCATAGAAGCCGCTGCTGAAAGTGGTGACAAAAAGGCGAAGCGATTACTGCGTCGATTGGTGCAGAAGAGAATTCGTTTCAGATTGTTCAAATCGTCTCGAGTTTCGATTTGATCGGCGTTGTTTGGGTCGAGGGCTCGAAATGTAGAATATGCGATCATTTCAGAAATAAATTTTTTCATTGATAACGTTGGTTTCTGCGAAACGTGTGTGATTTTTTACTTATTACTTGTGACGGCATCATTATAATTGTTTTTAAAATGTTCTTGCTCGAGTTCATCCTATGAACCTTCATCTCAGTGAAACAACTAGATTACTGCCGAATGTTTGAAAGCAGAATGTAGAACGGATTTGTATTGAAAACGCAACCTCTTGATGGAACAAACACATCCCAGACAGTTGCCGTGCTGTCCAGGTTATGCCAGCGCAATCCTGATATCTCTGCAATGTTTTATTTAACTCTAGACTTTGTTGGAATATTACTGAGATTAGTCATGTTACCTTTCAGGTAAGTTTGTCATTTTTCCTTCGTGTTAATAAAGCCCCTAGATTTAAATTCTTTAGAATTCATTTTTCGCATTGTCAGGATAATTGAAGTATCCTATTTAGTTCAGTATGTCGTGGTTTCTGAAAATAGTCCGGCTCTTAGGTATTATTGATAGTCATACTCGAGTTGGCCAGGCTCACTAATTAGGTACTGCTTTAAAAATTCAACTTTCACGAGCAGTTTCCTGAAACTATTCAGAAACAAAAATGGAACTAAAGCAAATGTTCAGGGATAGTCAAATTCATTGGAATTTAAATTAATTCAATTTGCTTGTCTTCAAATCTATTTTGTTGAGAAAGAGATTCTGTTCCACTAATTCTCGAGCAGTCTCTGTTTCAGACTACCTATGAATTATTTTTACTCCACATCTCTTTGTGAATATATCAGACGAACTTGGTTTTAGAGACAAACAAATGCCCCTACTTTTTTTACTGATCTAGATCGTATTTGTAAGTACAAAAAGGTTTCTCGCTCATTAACAATAAAATCTGAAGCATTTTTAACAACTCTAGGATGGACAACGCAATTCATTTTTCGTGAACAATGTTTCTTAAAGAATCATTTCCTTGCTCATTAATCTTTAAGTAGAAGCCGGGTACGATTCAAAAATTTCTGCCGGAGTCGCGTAAAAAGTACAAACACGATGGCACGCTATTGAAAAAAATATCGGTAGAACTTGGAACCAGCTATCATTAAAATAGGGTAAAATTGAGATTGTAAGTTACGTGATGTGACAGATACAAACGCCGACAATTGAGTCAATTTTGATGATATTTAGTACAGCGATAAGCCTCGCTCAAAATTTGGCAATTATGGGTTTTCAGAACTATGAAAAATATGGTAAACTGTTCAAATAAAAAATAACTGAAGTTAACTCTAAGGTTTTTTCGGAGTAAAATATAGGACAGAAAAGCATTAAATCGCTGTCTATCGCACTGTGAGAAGAAGCAACCGACCATCTTGATCTCTTGTGAACTTAGTTACGGTATTTATCAGAGAAGAATCCATTGGTAGAAAGTCAACGGGACTACAAGAATCGGGCAAATCATAGTTTGGAGCATGCAATTTTCTTCTACTTGTATAATCTGGCTCGAAACAAACCATACGGATTCTGATGATCAATGAATACAAGGATTTTTGCTTTTCGTACTCCAAATAGATCAGAAGAGACTGAGCGCATCAATTCTTCTAACATTCCGATGAACTTTCTTCGCCCGCTTTTATTATCGAGGTCATCAGCATCTTGCAGAGTATTTGTGAACGTATTTCAAATCAAACTGCATAATTTGTTTATAACATCACTGGTACGACAAATTTACTACGTAGAAACATCCAAATCCACCAGATTTACGCCTGCATCTCGTTATCAGTGCTTGTTTTAGTGTTCCGCACAACATGAATCAATGGTGTGAGAAGAATAGAAAAAGTCTGAACTAAATTTTTATGCGAGTTCACTAGGCTTACACAGCGAGTCTCACGAATTCTAAGAAGTGAGAGCAAGTAAATACGATAGCGTGACTTCACAATATTCTTTTCATCCTCAGAAATCCGACTTATCCGGGTATATTTCTTTTGGCGAGTGGTGTACCTTGAAAACGAGGAAATAATTGCTAAAATTCTTGACTTCTGAGATAAACACTGAGGAAAAATTTTCAACTCCTTATTGACCTGGAATAAGAAGACATCGCTTACATTCTTTTCATGTTCTGACTACAATTCAAGGTAATCTTCGACTCTTCATTTTAATAATTTCTAATAAACACGAATACAAACATAAAGCAAGGGATAAAAAATCTATTGAATTTGGGTTAGAAAGCATTAAAAATGTAAACATCATGTTCACAAAACCCCCGATTTCGAACGGTATTTTTCTGCTTCAGTAGCGTGGTTTTATAAATATGATTTGCAAACGAATTGTGTACTGAACGAAGCATATAATCAGTTCTTTAGATGCTTGATGTATCTTCCTTGTTCTTGCACCATTAAATCAAGAGAGCATGATCGTGAAAAGAGGAATTATCTGTATGAAAATCAGAGTAGTCTGTGCGGGAAATACGAAATTCCAACTTTCGATAAGCATTTGCTCAGGTAGTTTTTTTGCTGTAACTATTACATCACCAATCACTAGTTTTAGGCTTTACAGAAGCATGTTTGGACCAAAATGAGTTCAGATAAAGTTCAGCACACTTGCAAATGAGTGGATCTCATGCGCTTGACTTGCATTAGGCTTCTTCAGGTGTTTCCATTGAGTATACGTATTCTTAGATATGTCACAGGTTTTTCTCGAAGCGGATTGGTGGCTCTACACAAGTTGTGGCTCTTCCAAGTTGTTCCAAAGGACGTCTAATAGTGGGTTGTAGTTTGTTTCCCGCTCTTTAAGTACATTTTGTTGGATATCGTTGTCGTTTTGTTTGAAAGAGGTTTTTGAGTGTGCAATTCACTTCGCCTTCACTCCGCTTTAGGCAAAGTGTTGGCTATCATTACTGTAGTATCTGTTTTTTATATACAACGCAAACGAACTTCTACAAACAAAAGGTTGAAAGTTTGCTCAGAATGAACTTAGCTCTCCGTAGCACTATCTCGCTGTTTTTTACTTTCATTGGCAAAACATATATAACCTAAAGCGGCATTAGAAGAACCTTTTTGCCCATAGAATTATTCTTTAGTTCAATCTAAAAAGATATCAGTTAATTGTCAGCTTCCAATCATAATACTTGGATTCTAATATATATTTTCAAATAGGAAAACAACTTAACAATTACTCTATTCTGAGGCACTCTATCTCAGCTTTTCCATAAAGACGGCGCGACGCGTGGACCGCGCTCCCGACATCAGGTTTACTGAGTTGGGACTAGGTGGTGTTTGTTTTGTTGCTTGATGTTTGGCTTATTTTATGCCACAAACATGAAGGTAATGAAATCAATCCATCTGTGATCATATACGGACCAGGCAGCTTTTGAATCAAATATTCCTTTCCTTCATGAGACTTATGTAGTAGAGCACCATTTTTTAGCTATGTATTACATTGTCAGTGTAGTCTTGGAGTGTTGGAATAAAAACGTTACAAAGCATTCTTTTGTAAATACTGTCATTCATGCTTTTGTTTTCGAATGACTGATGACGCAATCTGAAGAGTCTTTTAGAATTTATTTGGGCATTGGCTACCATTGATTAGTAATTTAACTTCTTCACTCTTCTAATCAAGCAAAACTCACATTTACTCGCATAATTTCGTCCGCTACAGGTGTTCAACGCCCCTAATTAGCTCTGTTCGGAAGTACCGAGCGAACTGCAGTAAATTTTCCTTTCTTCAATAAATAAGTAAGCGCATGAATTGGAGTAGAATAAATCATTCCTAATCAGGTGCATTTACTAATGAATAACTGAGTCGACTAATTTCAATTATTCGTAATGCTAAAAATGTTGCCTGCTGTTGATTCTCTTCGTAGGAACCACGATCTTTCTCGGTTGAATTCAAGATAGCCGGGGAACAGAACATTTTATTTTAATATCTTGCTCAAATGATCTTTCAGTAAAGAGGCACGTTCCGTACAACGCTTGAATTCCAGAAAAACTCTGAACGGAATTCACATCTCCAAATTTACTTGTAGAAAGATGCTTAATTAGTATCGCCATATTCTTTAGTAAAAATCTGAATGTTTGCCTCATTCTATTTCAACTTCTTTATTAATATTCGGCTCTACTACACATTGATTGTAAAATCCGTTTATAGAGATGCGCACTGAATCACTGAATGCTTTCTGAATTCAGGAGATATTTGATAATGATTTCTTGCGTCCTTTTATGGATCTGAATGGCAGGCTTCGAATGAGTTTGATTGAAAAACATTTCTCTATTCTTGGAAGTATCTCCACGATAGATTTGAGTAAGAGTGGCCCTGATTTTTTTGGAAATTCTCTAGAATGCACCTACCTGAGTACAGAGCCCTTTCTCAATATTTTTATATAATTTTTCCGAGCTTTGCAAGTCAAGATCAACGTCGCGTCCATGGTTTGACGCCAACAATACAGAAGTGACCTCTATATTCAGTGCAATCCGCCAATGTTGAATGGTTTTTGTCCCTTGCTTTTCAACAATAATGGTGACTACAACGAACATGAGTCCGACAATGCAGCGTATGCTTATTTGTCGCCTACGCTTATTTTTCGCGTACGTTCGAATGTCAGCTACGCTTTGCATTGGCTTGTCCAATCTTGTGTGCATTCTATGTTTCTGTTAGGCACTGAACGTCGCATTTTTGCTTCATTTCGTGTTATTTCGCTAATAACGGGGTGATTACCTCTCTACGGGTGAGATGTGCTTAACAATCATTCAGAAGTTTGGAAATGTGGGTCCTAAAAAATTCCCTTTTGGTACGTTTTTAACGTAGCATGAATGTCCTATTCAAAGTGCATCCATTACGGGATTAATTCTCTACGCTCAATGAATACCTTGCAACCTCTATGGAGAGACTTATCTGTTTTCACTGCGACCAACTCACTTGTTTAACTAAAAAAGAGTTCTCTACCTTCTCAGCTACCCGTTCGGGGGGGGGGGGGAATATTCGGAGCGTCCTCACAGGCGGATCTGCTGCCTCACCTATGCAACGTTAGGGAGCCGTTCCCGTGCTTCGTGTTCCCGCTTTATCACGACGGAGCCGACCTTGTTAGGACGTACGTCATAGAGTTGCGGCGTTTCATTCGAGCGCTGCTTCTCAATCGCCTTATGTTTGGGTCAGTACTCGGCGACGATTTGCAGGTCGTACGACAATAGCCGCATGGAAGCAATACATGACGAGAAGAATTTATTCGCTTTGCAACCCTTCTCTACGGAATTTTTGAATCAAGCAATTGCAGAACTACAGGCTCATACCTTATACTTTGTATCACGCCATGCCCACTGTCACATCCCGATACCTGTGTTTCTAAGTAAGTATCCGAAGTGACTTGGAGTTTTGGCAGCATGGCTGAGCTGCATGAAAATTTATATCAACTTCTTGAGAGCGAAAGTTTTTTAGACGAGCTCTGTAAGGAGTAAGAGCTCAGTGATTTAGACAAATTCCTAATACTTGCATTTTTTGGTTTTGGATAGTCTGGATCTAGCTAGGTGTCATTGAATTCATAGTAAACTGTCGTAGGTTTTGTCCGACAATTCTCTCCAAGCAGAACGAGACCCCAACTACCTTTTTGGTCGTGCTCGGGCTTACTCAACACTTTCTGTGCCGCGGACCGAGCAACAACAATCACCAAGGCGATTACAGTAATCACAGTATATGTAAATCGGTTTAGGTGAGCTGCTGTGCGAATATTTACAACTCCATCTACCGCCCTCGCGACCTCGCGTCCGGCTGGAAAAGCTTTTGAGTTGTTCAAATATTCGTCTTGCCTTTTCTTTTTGTCGTCGGCAGTTAAATATCGGCAAAGATAGATAACGTTATGTCCTAACCTATCTCACTCTAAGTGATTCTAACTTATTGGTTTCAACATAATTAAATCCAGATTAGAAATGGGTAATTTTGAGATGAACTGAAGACGGGAAGTATAAACAACAGATATTTCTGTCAAAATCTACCTGGTGCTGGAACCGATTGCCTACAGGCCACATTATTCAGGGAGGTGCTGCAGGGGCACTAGATCTATGTTGACGTTTTGTGCCACAATAACCTCATGTTGAGACAGATCCAGTGAACCTCTATCTAACGGCTTGCCTCGCCACACAGGCGTATTTCTCAGTGATAACGTTTTTCTAGCAACTGCCCGGTAGTCTCATCATCCCCATAAAAATTTGTATCACCCGGAAGGTGCTCTGTCTCATCTTCAACTGCTCAACCGTTTTGTAACCTGAGTAGGCTCGATCCATTCCTTTGCATTGAGATTTTATTGCACCGCAGATAGTATATGCTCGAAGAAATTGATGCTTCTTTGAATCAATCTGAATTCTGCTCATTCCTACTATGTTTCGTGAAAAAGAAATTTCGGATTTCTTGGAATTCATTTTTTGGAGATGCATGCAGCCTATGGCTTTTGATACGGCCAAGAACACGTTCCAAGAGACTTCGGAATCATTTCTCATCCTTACTAAAAATCAGTAGTTCGTACTCGTGTACAGGCATGTTTCCATCGAAATAAGCATAGAACTTACCAATCAATAAAGAATGAAAGGTGAAAGGTACATTACACAATACTTGGGGCGCACGATTGTACTCAAATTGTCAATATTTATTGTTCAATGCTGTGTTTGCAGTATCTCATGCCTGTAAGTTATTCTTCATTCAATCAATTTTCGGCGTAATTAGCGTCCACTTCAGATAACGGTAAATATGACAGCCGAGACGATTTGGTACTTGGTGCATATGTCAGCGAAACAGGTATATGTAGTGTTAGTTTTTTACACAAGTGCGGTAAAGAAGTTCTACCAGCAAAAGATTGAAAGTTTACTCAGGGTGAGTTAGCTTTCCCCTCAATTCTTCCTAAAATTTCTGCCTGTGAATTCGAATCTCAAAAGTATCTATCCCTCATTTACGATAGTGCAAGCTTCTTAGCCACAGAATAATTTTCTGATTATCAATTCGCAACGATGTAAATATTCTTCGCATTTCTTTTCGGAAATTTCTATTCTACTATTCCCGGAATCGAAAACTCACCCTGACATCGCCCACACATGCCATCAGGGATGGCGTTTCTTCTATAGTATTTTATCTTGAGTTTCAACCGAATGAACAACCGTCATCGAATGACGATACTCCTTTTCAACAATTACTCAGAGACTTTTTGAATCAGTGTTTTTGGCTGATTTTGCATTGTTGGGATCTTTAATGTGATTTAAGTTGACTTCTTGTCGAGTTAGACCTGTAGCGCTTGCGTCCCAAAGCAGGATCGAGGACTAATATATGCTTTCTAGGGGCGGGAGAAGTAGTCCTCCCTTTTGCGAGGGTGACGGAATTTCGCCCAAAGAATAATTAGACCTATTTTGAGCACAATTCGACCTCGTCGTAGTTATGCATTAAAGTAGGGCCACTTCAAGCATGATCAAATTTGATATACGACTGATCCTTTCAATGATATTTAAACTGGCTTATAGACAGACTGTCTCATCACACGTCTGAAGTAGTGAGTTTTAAACAGATAATTTTTTGTTTTCTTGTACAGAAATTATTGATTTCTACCTGCCACGACCTCGGGTTTTGTATTTCTACAATTTCATAAATCATAATTGCGCTTGTCAGTTTTTGGTAAATTGAACTTTCGCACTCCTATTTCTGTTGATTGAGTACTGTTATGATATTGAATCTCGGAGGAACTTCTCTGCTTATTCAGAGTGACGTCATGTGAGAGCGGTCGTCACACTCCCCGCACTTCGAAAAATCGTCGAACTCACTCCATGCCCATCATGCGCATTCAGCGAAACGCTCGCCTGAGCGACGCATACGAAGAATGATCAATGCTCATGCTAACTGGACCCGAATGGTGGGGTCCCACCAACAATGTATCGGCCGAACACTCTGGTCTGCGAGTTGACATTTCGCATTGGCGCATGAGAGTAGGTTCTAGAAACGAAGCGCAGGTCGAACGTTGTGGTTCACGAACGGACTATGCGCATCGGCGCGCCCATAGACCGCGAGAAGCTGCCCGCGGACGATTTCTGTCAAGCCGACACTGTATCTTTAATGCGTGCACGTGCATGCACCTTGCGTGCAAAGTATGAAAAAATGCGGCGTTTTCATGAAGACTATGCGACGCACAAGCTCAATTTGAAATCTCCCGAAGGAAACGGAAGTGGTTCGGAACAGATACTAGAGCTACGTCGTACAAATTTGTTGCACGAGCGCTGTTTATATTCGACTTTTGCAAAGATGGAACGTGATGCTGCTGCTATGCAGCGTTGTAATTAGGAGAACAAAAGAGCTGGAAAGAAAAACGACATGCCGGAGCCGATAGATCATGCGGTATGGCATGAACTGGAACGAGGCAGGGATGAACTACATGAGCATGTCCCCGCTGTTCCAGCACCAGTTCCTTCCGCACGTGCGATAAGTTCAACTACCAGTAGCAGCGCTCAGGGAAACACCGCACGTGCAGTTTATTCGGCTAAATTCTATGATGAGGTTGCGCGCATCCAACGGTAAATGGACGGAGAAGACGCCGGAATAGTAAAAACATTGCGAAAAGAACGGATTATCGCAGACCGGAAGCGAGCGTATGACCGCGGGGATCTGGAAGCGGTTCAAGGTACTGACAAGCTCATCGAGAAGTGTCAAGCACGGCGTCACGCCGCACGCGCCCGAAAGAAGCAGCGTGAGGCTAAATTCCTTAATAAACTTGCGCAAATTGAGGGAGATCGTGCCACTGACACACCATCCGACAGTGAACGTTCGTAATCGAGTGACCACGAACATTGGATTTTTTACGTGTTGGCTAGTGCTCGGGCACCATGTATCGCCACTTATACCATTTACGTTTGTTTCGTCGAGTGCATGAGCACCAGATATATTCTCGCGTATTCTTCTATTTAATATTAACCTGTGCACGTGCATCAGTTTTCATCGTCCTAAGTTGGGGGCCCAACGTTGAAATTTGCAATTGTATATTTTTTCCATCGTAAAAGTGTAGTGCAAGTGCACTGTATTCCACACTACTCCGCGTGTAGTGCTTTTTTCTATGGTTTCAGATAATGGGAGGCGTTTCTGAGCACTGAGTTCTCAAATTACATTGGCTTCCAAATTATTGGTTGTTGAAGCCACTCCAGTGTGTCTTTCTGTCCACTAATACTATAATTCACTACCTTCTACAATACCACTCATGTTTTCTTCGTACTTATTCATTTCTTACGTACGTGCATATAGGACGATATCTGGCATCGCACTGTTCTGTAGCACTGCGCGCGGGCGCACGTCGTCGTCCGTGATTTCCTCATCCGTCGTTCAGCTCTGGCGGAGGCATAATGCTATCTCCTGTTAAATTTTTACGCATTTTCCTACTTCGCACGATCGATAGGTTAAGTGCGGCAATATTATTCCTCGTTCGCTGCGTACGGGCGCTTACCCTGTCAATTGTTGTAAAAATATTTCCTTACCTTTCAAGGACCCGCGATTCCTGCGACTTCATATCCTCTTGAGTATTGTAAGTTCTCGTTCTTTCCTCCCTTTCTGCCGTGTTCTCTTTCCGCCCACACATTTTGGTTCTGCCTTTCGTTTGATTTAAAGTCTCCTGTTCGTGCTCTGGTTTTTGGGGTACTGCAGTTGTCTCTGAGTTCCGTCTTCTTCGTTCACATTTCTCTCACATTGCATGGATTCCAGAACCGAACAAATTGTAGCTAGCATGGGCGTTGACACTCATGGCAGTTTGAATCTTCGGATTGAGCGCAAATCAACAATATCAAAACTCAGAGGATTATCGCCCGAAATGAGCAATGTATCCGTTTCAGTTAACTGTCCATATGATTTCAGAGTGGCCGCTCTCGGAAAGGTTAACAATGACTGGAATGTAGCAGCGATTCTTAGCTGTGATGGCGAGTTCCATTTATCTAATGGTTTGTATTTCGAGTTCAGCTCGCTTGATCGTGCTGTTTGAGATTTCCGGCTCCTCGTCTGAGACTCATTTACTACTTGATGGGCAGCAAAGATGCATCATCATTCCATCGATTGACCAAACCGTACTATGTGTTACAATGCTCGGCTCCTATGTCGGAAGGGCGAAGGCCTGCACGACCATTCGTCAACATAGAAGCTATCCAGAACATGCTGCATTGTTCCTGATCAAGCATACGCTCGATAGTTGGCTGTACAACAACCAAGGATTCTCTATCCTTATAGGCGGCCCTGGCGCCTGAGCGCCGAGCATGCAAACCGTGAGGTACTACGTGCAATGCATTCGTGAGATAGGATTCCGGAATTCAGGACGAAGTGGTATAATCGACGCTGCTTGTAACGCTTTTTCCTTCTTCTAGGTGACGCTCGGGTGTTGTCTACGAGCGATCAGTGTGAAAAAGTGACTTAGAGAGCGTTACAACGGTTGCGCTCTGATGATGAAGACACGGCTGAGATAAGTGATTTCATCAGCGTTGGTCCCCTTGGTCCAGTCCTTCAGGGGCTGGGATGTGACTTATCGGTACGCGTGTGAAGAATATTCTTCCGTATGGGCATCATGAGTCACCGAGTGTCAGGTTCAACTGGTTATTTGAAAAAAGCATCCATGGACGCATCTACATTGCGCGTTTGCATGAGGCAAGCATCCTCGATCATTTCATTGAGACAGATTCTAGAAAAGGGCGCAGTCTGATTTATGATTTGTGTGACTGCTTAGTTGATTTTTCTATTACTGCAATAATAGGAATTGTAATTTCAGAAGGTTAACCTTACAAGGAATTAATATCTTTAGATTCAACCCTACAAAAAGAATCCTACGGTCCAGAAGTTCAGATAGATTCTCCCACGGTCCGATACTTCGGACGTCTAAGTATATAAGAAGTTTATTTTAGGTGAAATAAGGGGATAGTTAGCTCAATACGAGTGAACTTTCAACCTTTTGCTGGTAAAAGTTCTTTTCGTACTTGCATAAAAAAAAGCTACATTTATGATCCCGACGGGAGTTGTGATGAATACTCACAGTGAGCTGACTACGTTCAAGTGTAGTGATGACGCTCGAACGTTCTTCTATCTCCATGAAAATGTTGTGACTTGAAGTTTGCCGGACAGTGAGAGAGCTGAAAAGAATGTGGCCTATCTAAGTGATGCGGTCTTTGACTTCTACTTTGATCGCTTCACTCTGGACAACGTTCCCACTGAAGAAGCCTATGACTACGGTCTAGTAAAGTAGGTAATGCAGGAGAAGTTCTCGACCCAGAAGACTGAGCCCAAGATAATGAGAGAAGCTCTTACCCTTCGACACGATGGAGGAAATATTCCGACCGTTTTATCAGAGGCTGACAAGGTCTATAATCAGGCCGAGATGTCTTGAAATCTGAACAGATGTTTTTCCAGTTTCTGTTGTTCAGAGGATCCAAGAACTATGAAGGCATGAAGAAGGCGTGCCTTGAATATGCCGAAAGCATCAAAATGAAATATGGCACAGCAGCTCCGTTCTTTCAGCAGGCAAAGAAGTTCGACAAGGACCCAAAGGAAGCCAAGATCGATGAAGTATGTAAGCAGGTTGAAAATCTTCGTTTGATGATAAAGAAACAACCAAGGCAAGCTCCGAAGCAGGCGGGACCGGTGTGCTACAAGTGCGGCAAGAAGGGTCATTACGCGTCACATTGTAGGACGGAGCAAGAACCTGCATGTTACAGGTGTGGTAAAAAAGGTCATAATTAGATGAAAGTACTATGGGATAAATTTCAGCCGAATCATGATTAGTGCTGGACACCTTCTAGAGTCGATTAAAAGGACATGTTCCAGTATCTGAACTCGAATAATTGAACGATGATGACTTTCCCATGGCACAAATTAGCGAAGAGCCAATTAAAACGCACATCAGTAGATTGTTTGTGTCCGTAAGGGGGAATTTTGAATTTCTTCTTGGACACGTGACCACCATATTCCTGAAAAATTGGTCCCACATGTCCCAATTTCAAGAGTTCCGTTACTTCAGTTTTATGTTCAGAGAAAGGACAGCAGCGTCGAGAAGCATCCGCAATAGATGCAGAAAGATTTTTAACCAAGTTGGATGAAGAATAATGCTTCGGAAATTGCGCTTAGTATGCAATTTTTATCATTATCTCCATTATAGGGTGTCTTTTCGAAACACCAGATGAAGTACAATGGTAACTTAGCGTTAGAGACGGCTGCCTTAAGATCGCCAATCAGGATGCAATATTCCTTGTTCACTTGAAGCCAAGCTTTCTGAGATTCCTATACGAAATCGATACTTACACCTCCCGCATGAGAGCCCGTATCTATGCACAATCGGTAGGGAGCCAAGCCACGGTTACGAGAGGCACGAGCCTCAGCAGTAACCGGTTTGTGCACCCAAGAGATGAAGCCGATGACGTCAGGGGATTGCCACGATAACTTTAGGGAATCCTATTCCAAAGCCCAGAAGGCGCTTGCCGAACCATCAATTGAACCGAACCCGTAGATCACACCGTTCTCGAGACCGGTGGATCAGAGCCAAATTCCACTCTTTGTCATCGTTATTTCATGTCACTCCGAATGCATCATTCATGTTGCGGGATATGAGGGCGTGAGATTTCGGTTTACTAGATAGCCGCGCTGCATCAACTGGGGATAGAAATTGACACTGAGAATTGATGCCGTATTTCCGCGCCCAGTTTAGGAGATCTGCGTAACTTTGGACTCACTAGTGAGAAGAAAGGAGATGAGAAATGGTGAGCGAACGTGCGCGTTGATTCCAGTAAGATAATACTTATTGGAGCTAGAAGACGCGCCCGGGCGAGTTAACCGATAGGAATTACACAAAGCTTTAATACCACAAGCGCCCGTGCGCCATGAAGATGGAGAATTGTCACTAGGTGATACCACGAACAGTGAACGTGTACAGGTAAAGAGAAGAAATAGAGACGACAGGATTCACAGCCGACGCCCGTGCGCAAACATTTCAAACGAGAACAAGAGATTTCGCTAGCGCACGTGCGCTGCGATCGAAATAGTTGGCAAGTAAGATAAGCAAATCGTGAAGGTGCGACTTGATAACTCGGGCCGACATGCGTTATGATATTAAGGCTAAGAGAACCCAATCATTGGACATCTCATATACTTGCAGTGCAGTACGCTTAGAAACGCCACCTTTTGTTCCATATAGTAGAAGAAGCACTGCAAATGGAAATAGTTTAGACCGGACTGCTTAGGTAACCAATCATCTATATGGCACTGGATGTTATACTGAATAGAGGACCAGTTGTCTCCCTAAGTTACCATAACGGTGACTGGTGCTCGGGCACCAGTCGATAAGCAAAAAAAAGAAAAGGACCGTACCAATTGAGCTGACTACGAACGTTCGGTGTCAGATGATGGATCAGTGACGTGGTCGCGTTCGATTCCCGCCACCTAATTTCGAAGTTCCGCCTTACGCCTCTTGTTGCGAGCACGTGCTGCGCGACGAGTTGTTTGAGCTTTCTGGATACGTTTTTCGGCAATTTGAACCGCTTCTATATCACCACGATCATTTGCTCGTATCTGAATCGCTACGAGATGTTCCCCTCACGACGTTTTCACAATTCCGGCTTCTTCTTCGTCCATCTCGCGTTGAATGCGAGCCATATACAGTCACCGAAATAAGTATAGCCCTAATCGGATATTTGAAGCCAGCAGGTGAACTCTGCAAGCCTTCGCCCAATGAACGGTAGATATATGTACCCTGTTCAGTGCTCTATCAGGCTGCACTATCCGCTGCTTCTCGTAGGCGCGAAGA
>JAAUYH010209451.1_pt1 | contig 15857 bp, 14 predicted proteins | sample 7278061 | NCBI WGS metagenome assembly JAAUYH01 (sample SAMN14350203, study PRJNA611818) | marine sediment metagenome | isolation source: surface marine sediment (0.6m) | place: French Polynesia: Moorea | collected 2018-08
ACTTATACTATCCACCAAACTTTGAAGAAGGAAAACAGTATCCAACTATTGTATGTTCAGGAAGTTGGACAACTGTAAAGGAACAAATGGCCGGTTTGTATGCCAACGTAATAAAGCCTTTTTCAGCAAATCGTTTGGCATACAAACCGGCCATTTGTTCCTTTACAGTTGTCCAACTTCCTGAACATACAATAGTTGGATACTGTTTTCCTTCTTCAAAGTTTGGTGGATAGTATAAGTTGCCGACTAAATTCAAGCCTTCGCTCTTAAAATTTACTGTTTTCATGATTACCTTGTTTTTGTCACCCTGAACCTGATTCGGGGTCTCTTTCTTATTCGTTGTAATTGCTTCGTTTTTCTTTTCTGATGTTCCGCAGGCACTCAATAGAATGATTGCAGACAGGATACATAGTTTTTTCATATTATTTGATTTTATCTATTAACCCAAAGCCACGAGCGGCTACAATTGGATTAAAAATTTCGACATACTCTTTTATTTTTCCGGCACCATCAAACTTAAAGGTCGCATAATAATCGTTGCTGTAGACTCCTGCGTTATTCTTTAATTTGATCTCCCCTCTATACTTTACAAAAACCATATTCGGGTCTTCCATAGCATAGATTTCGTCAATCGGGAAGGTCATGCCATCAAAATTCGGAAATACCGGTGCCCAATAGTTTCTGATGTCCTCTTTACCATTTGCTCCCGCTGGAAACAATCCCGAATGATACGGATTAATGTGCTTTGCATCGTCTGCAAATAAATCGGCTATGCCATCGGCATCTTCTGCTGTCAAGGTATTAAAAAAAGCTTTCACTTTGGTTTTGTTTTTAGTAGCCGTATCCATAATTTTAGTTTGCGCTTCTTTTAGCTCTTTGATTTCTTGCTGTAGTTGTTCCATCTTATCTGAATTCGAGCATGAAAGGAATAATCCTATGCATGCGAACAGTAATAGCTTTTTCATCTTAATTTGATTTTACATTCTGGATAGCTTTCTCAATTAACTTAACATTTCCGTCTTGATACTTGTAATTAAAGGTCATTGCTGTAATTTTCCAATTGCCCTCTAATTTTTCCAAATCGAAATCGTAGCTTCCTATGACCGTCCAGACACTTCCGTTAGCATCTTCTAAATAATGTGTCGCCGTTCCATAACAAAAGCTGTGGGCTTTGTTGTCGGTTACTTCAGTAATAAAATTTCCGATTTGATGGTGTGTCTTGGTAAATCCGGGTAAGACAGTTTTCCATCCGGTTGTAATATCCTTTGGAGATACTTTAGTTGCGGGATTTCCTGTCATCGACGAATAGTCTAAGGTTACTGTTGGTGCGAATTGTGCTTCCACTTCAGGCCAATTTCCAGCGTCAGAATTAACAAACATCTTTGAAATGGTTTCCTGAATGTTGATGCTATCTTCCATATCTTGTGCATTTACGAGTAATGACGTGGCCATTACCAGGGTTATAACTAGTGTTTTCATCTCTGTTTTGTTTTGATGGTACAAAGATGCTACAGCTTTCTACGGAAAGATTTATAGAATCAAAGGAGAAAGTCTAAAAATCAAAGACTATTGGTTCTTTCTAAAGGTACTGGGCGTTTGCCCCGTCTGTTTTTTAAAAAAGCTATTGAAGTTATTAGGTGCATCAAAATGCAATGAATAGGCGATTTCCTTGACGCTCATCTCGGTCTGAAGCAGTCGTGATTTTGCCAGTTGCAGCAAATGATTTTGAATATGCTTTTTTGCCGTATGCCCCGTGATCTGTTTTACAATGGCATTTAGATGATTCGGATGTACCGCCAGTTGTCCAGCATAGAAACTCGGTGAATGTACTTTTTTGTTGGTCAGGGTATTTTCATAAAAATTGGTTTCAATCAAAGTTTGAAAACGTGATAGTAAATTGACATCCGCCTTTCGAAATGCTTCTATCGCTTCTTCTTTATTCACCTGCGTATTAAAAAAACGTTTCACGAAATTCAGCAATACCAGGACTTGAGCTTCGATAATGGCAAATGAATCTTGCTGCAGGTGCTGTTGCTCTTCATGGATGGATTCGTACACCTGAAGTAATTTCGAAACTTCCATTGGTTTCACTTTAAAGGGAATGGATTTATCGATCTTGAGAAATGGAAATTCATCAAGAAGCTGCTGCAAATGTTTTGACTGCGTCACAAATTCTTTTGAGAACATTAAATAATAGCCTTCCCAATCCGGTAAAATATCCCAGGAAATGAGTTGAAAAGGTGTATTAAAAAATACGGTTGCTCCCTCAGGAAAATTGGTATGATGCCCTGTAATCGCTTTTCCGGAGCCTTCTACTTTTATGGCTATCGCATAAAACTCATGCTTAAAAGGTTCCATTTTAGGAACAACTGTTGGCATATTCTCTTCAAAACTTCTAATATCAAAATATGGTTGTTTCGGTGATGCAATATGAATCGCTTTGCAATAATTCGATATAGTCTTAAAGTGCTGCATAAATCAAAAATACCTATTCTTTTTGATTGTGGGTCTCTATCTGGATTTGATTTGATACGGTAGTATACTATTGCATAGTTGTAATCACAGCTTAGAACGCCTGTAGTACGATCTAGGGGCATTTCTAACTACAATTTTTCGGACTTTATTAAAAATCCCAACGATAATTCACCTTCACAGCCACACCCCAATTGGTACGTGCTAAGTGCTCATTGAAGTTATCAGTGAGTACCAGGTAAACATAAGAAAGCGGCTTGTATTCCCACTGCAACCGGCTATTAATATTCAAGTTATTATTCTGTGTACTATATTGAACATAGGTCGTCCAGTTCAGCCGATTTGTAAAAAATACCTCCCCTGTAAATTGTGCTAAATGAAACGTTTCCCGCCCCAGTGAATTTAAGTCTATATCATCAATCTGATAGTGCATCAAAAGATTCGCAACAGGTAATAAACGGTAGTTGAGTGTGGCACCCACCGTGGTGTTCATACCATTATAAAACTGACCGTATTGCGCGAATCCGCTATAAACGAATTGCTTGTTTCTGGCGGAGTTATACCCTGCACGTGCCCTGAAATACTGATACTGATCAGGTAGTATCGGATTGCCATTTCCTAAGGGATCAAAGGCATATTTTAAGTTAACGTAATCATGATAAAGATTCACATAAACCGCAGAAAGTTCTTTAAAAAATAGGGCCGTATTGTAGAATGATGTTGATTGTTGCACCCTGCCATCCTCGTCCCAGTACGTATCATTGGACCCGTTGAAATAGCGATAGGCATTAATGTTTTTGGATTGTTCAGGAAACTTGGTCAAAATCCCATAGACACTGCTTTGCGTGTACCCTTCCCGAAAGGAAACATCTTGTAAAGCATCAAAATTAAATAAACGAGGTGTAAACCCTACATCGGCCGTATAATTGCGCTGTACCTGTCGTATGGAAGCGCCTAATGCAGTGCCGCGAACATTATAAAACATACCCAGGTTAGTGAAGTTACTTTTTCCGGAAACGTCCGCAGTAAAGCTCCTGGCAACATTAGCGATTCCTACCCATTTTCTGTTTTGCGATTTATAGTTAAAGTTCAATCCGGTAACCCGATTATAGTCATCTGTAAGAACAAAATCGTCCGTTGCCTGGCGGTTTACAAAAAATCCTGTGGCCGCGAAACGAGTATTTAATTGCTGCTCCCCTACCAGCACCGTAAAATTTTGAGAGGGCAGCTCGTCTTCAACTTCGGTTTGTGCATTGAGTACCCCTAAACGGGTTTTTTGGGCGACATTCCCCGAAAGTTTAAGTCCGAATTGCATATTGGTGTCCTGGCCCACACGCCTTGAATAAAACGGATTCACATCGCCCGGACCCAAATTCGAGAACAAGTCGGCATTCTCAAGAAAAAAGTTGCGTTGTTCCGGAAAAAACACATCGAACCGCGTTAAGTTTGTCACTTGCTGATCAACATCTATTTGTGAAAAATCGGGATTGATCGTAGCATCCAGCTTTAAAGACGAATTGAGGTTGTACTGAATGTCGAGACTCGGAATAAGACTACTTTCATTAGTGTCTGCGTCGAGGTCGTGATTGTTATTCAAAGTGATGGACGGCACCACTGCAAAACGCGCCGCTGTGGTTTTAGGTAAATTGTCTATGGCAAACGATTGAAAAAACCGCAGATCAAATAGCCGGTAATTACGGCTGAGATCAGTAAAGATAGTCCAGGAGTTATTTTTAATATCCCGTACGTAGGTCTGTATCGCTATGGCACCATTACCACGATTAAAACTAAGATTCTTAAAAGGGATGGCCAACTCAAATTGCTTCTTTGTGCCGTTTACCTGAGTGGCAGCCTTCCATACGGTGTTCCAATTAGAACTTAAGCGAAACCCTTCATTGACGCGCTCTATTAATCCGTCCACCTGAGCACCGCCCATATTAACAGCAAAATAATAAGCGCTTTGCTGCTGCAATTGCGTATCCATAATGAACACAAAAGTCTCACTTCCAGCTACTGTATTACCAATATCATCACGTTTAAGCGAACTCAATTGCACATTGCTCGTGGTATCCTTATAGATAGCCGAGACATAGAGGTATTCACCATTGTGAAATAATTTAACTTCCGTCTGGTTTTTGGCCAAACCAATATCTGTGGGCAGGTAATTATGAAAGTTGGTATAGGTGGGAAGTTGGCTCCATACACTTTCATTTAGCTTTCCATCAACTTCTATGGATTGTTCGATGAACTTGATTTCTAAAGAATTCTGTGCGAAACTATACCCTAAATAAAGTAGTAGCGGAACGAGAACTAAGTATTTCATGAATAATAGTTGTTATCATTACAGTCTGATGTCTGGGCGGAAAATAGTTGGCTTAAACAACTAGCAAATAGTAGAATCAATAGCTGAACATATCTTGATTTCATCATAAGGTGGTTTTATGGTCTATAACAAACCTAATGCAAGAAAACAGACCAATTTTAAAAAATAGACCAGCCCCCTTCCAACGCCTACGAAAACTATTAAAGCAGGTTGGTCGACCAAAAACTGGTATTAGTCTCCCGTATTCATGGATTTCAGAGAAAATAGGTAGAAGTAGCTCGAAGAAATCTTATTTTTGAGGATTCAGCAGTCTATTTTATGCAAACACTTATCAATTCTCGAATAACACGACACCTGTTTTTTTGGTTGAGCATTTTTGCGTATTTCATCATCACATCGAACCTAGTGTTTTTCAGAGATTACAAACACCTTTTTGAAAGTACAGTTACCTTGATGGTACCGCAAATACTTATTGCCTATGTAGTGCTGGACTTACTCATTCCAAAATTATTGAACAAAAATAAATACGGTCTTTTCATTATTAGTTTACTTCTTTCTCTTATCGCAGTATTCGTAGGGTATGTGATTCTTAGAAAGTATTACTTCGATGTCGTCTATATTGACACATATAATGAACTTGCCAGAAGTTATGCGCAAGTTCCCCTAATCGAACGGTTCGTTGACCCAAATTTGTTTTTTAGCAAAATTGTCAAGTTCTTAACACCTGCTGCATTGCTCTATACCTATCGCTTGTATAAAAATCAACAAGATATTTTAGAACTGCGCGAACAAAAACGTTTGGCTGAATTGAGTGCTTTGAAGAACCAATTGAATCCACATTTTTTATTCAATACGCTTAATAATTTGTATGCATTGGCACTTGAGCGCTCTGATAAAACACCCGAAGTGATTGAGCGATTATCAGCGATGTTGGATTATATGCTATATCGCTGTAAAGACAACTATGTGCCGCTTGACAAGGAGGTCGCTTTAATCGATAATTACTTGGCCCTGGAAAAAATAAGATATGGAAAACGTGTGGAAATAACATTTAAAAAAGGGAACTACACTAATGTGAAAATTGCGCCATTAATTCTGCTCACTTTTATTGAAAATGCATTTAAGCATGGCGTGCGCCAGGAATTAGACACCTCCAAAATAGCTATTGAATTAAGTAAGAAAGATGCCTTTATTTCATTTTCCGTAACAAATACGAAACCAGGGATATCCCGAAATGCTGTCCAACATGAAGCCGAGACATTAGGATTAGTCAACATTACGAAACAACTAAACCTACTCTATCCAAAAGCTTTTCAACTTGATATCAATGATTTGGCCGAATCCTACAACGTACAGTTAAATATACCGGCTTATGGTCTATAAATGTCTCATTGTTGATGATGAAGAACTGGCGCGAAGATTGCTCGTTAATCATCTGTCGCAACTGGAAAATTTTGAATTGATTGCGGCCTGTGAAAGCGCTATAGCAGCTAGCAAGGTACTGAAAGAACATGCAGTGGACCTGTTATTCTTAGACATTGAAATGCCTGTCCTGACGGGTGTCGATTTCTTCAAAAGCCTCCTGCATAAACCAAAGGTTATCTTTACAACCGCCTATCGCGATTATGCCGTAGAGGGCTTTGAACTCGATGCTGTGGATTATTTACTGAAGCCTATTACATTTGCTCGTTTTTTTAAGGCTATTGAGAAGTTTGAAAATTTACAACAGCCCATTGCGAATACTAATAACATCAAACCCTCAAAAGCTGATTTTATCTTTATCAGGGAAAACCGTAAGCAGGTAAAATTGAAGTATGAGGATATCGTATTCATCGAAAGTTTGAAGGATTATATAAAGATTCATACAAAAGAGACCAGCCATGTCATCAAGTATAGCATCAGCGCATTCCATGAATTATTGGATGAACGTTTTTTACGAACGCATCGCAGCTATATCGTAAACAGCGACAGCATCACTGCATACACCGCTTATGACGTTGAACTAAGTACTATTGAAGTCCCTGTCGGTGAAAGTTACAGAAAGCAGGTAAAGGCCTATTTGAAAGCATAATTGCTTTCTCATTCCGCCCATATTCCCTTACCTACTCTCCTGCTCGTCAATTCGGGCAAAGCCTGTTTATGCTGCATGCTGCTTTTTAGCACGAAATACTTGTAAGCTCAATGCCCCATAGGTGATTGATAGCACTACAATAGAAATGATGATACCTACAAACGGAATGATTGTAAGTGCACGTAATAGAACAGCGCAACCTAAGGCCAGCAAAGTAATACCCCAGAAGCCCCAATCCTTTTCATTTTTATTCCTCAAGTAGTATGCAATTAAGATGGCGGCCACCAAATGACCAAAGAAAAGACTGAATACAAAGACTCCGGTTGCAAATAACCCGATTGGGATCCCAATAACCATCAAAAAAGCAAAGAGGATCAAAAATGGTATTCCGAAGAGATACAGCAACCCGAAACCAAAGCTCTTACCCAGGTTATTTTCAATACCTTCAACAGCACTTGAAAATGCATTTTTAAAAAGCGCATGTAATACGAGGATCACCAGAAAAGCAGATAAGACATAATATGCCCATAATTTTAATGAGGCCGTTCCTAAGGTCCTTAACGATAATTGTGAGCTTTCTTCAACGAGATCTTCATTAAATTGGGCGTTTGCATTGACCAGTTTACCATTGAAATTCAGTTTCCCATCATCAGTATAGTACTCAACATCATCGTAAAAACGGGCCGTTGATCCAATGACAATGTCTTCGCCTACTATTTTCGAAGGACCTCGTATGGTGCCATTAATAAAAATTGCACCACCGCGCACATTCAACGCTCCTACAACTTCGCCATCTACAGTCACCTTTCCGGCAAAACAAAGGAGTTTTCCTTTGATACGCGTTTTTTCTGTAATGAGTACTTCTCCGCCAAACACAACTAAGTCGTCCCCGACTTCTGAATCTATTATTAGTTTTCCTCCTGCTACTCGAACATCATCAGAAATTGGACCTTTAAGAGTAAGATCACCACCGGCACTTATAAAATCACCATAAATACTGTCATTTAATATGATCGTACCACCTGCAGCAACAACATCTCCTTTCACCACAGCTTCCAGTTCAATTTGTTCTCCTGCGATATAAATATCGTCAGTTTGCTCTGTGTCGATTACAACATCTTTTCCTGCTTCCGCCTGTCCAAAAAGGGATAGCACAGCAAAAAAAGCCAGCACTAAAGTTATTGGATTTTTCATGAGATTTTAGTTTTCTGTGAAGTATTAAAACTACTTGAAGTCAGTGGTTTAAACAATGATATCCATCATTACACATGGGATACTATCCGGTAGTCTTCATATCTTTAAAAGGGCAGTTACATAGCGACTTCCAGTGAGCGGCCCTAAGAAAACAACTATTTTTGCTAGCTTTGTTTAATGAAAAAGTCATCAAGCGAATCCTCACCTCTAAGTACTCCAGATTACGAAAAAGCACTGAATGAGCTTCATAAAGAACTTGTGCATCTTCAGGAATGGGTCCGTACGCAAGGTTTGAAAGTAGTTATTGTATTTGAAGGCCGGGATGCCTCCGGAAAAGGGGGTACTATAAAACGAATCATTGCGCCGCTCAACCCCCGTGTTTGTCGTATTGTAGCGCTTGGAATTCCTACTGAACGGGAAAAATCACAATGGTATTTCCAACGCTATGTTCCCCATTTGCCCGCAGCTGGAGAAATTGTAATTTTTGACAGAAGTTGGTACAACCGGGCCGGTGTAGAGAAAGTGATGGGCTTCTGTACGGAGGAAGAATATCGAGAGTTTTTACGCTCCTGTCCGGACTTCGAGCGTATGCTGGTTCGTTCAGGTATCATCATGTTAAAATATTGGTTCTCTGTAAGTGATGAAGAACAGGAAAAACGTTTTAAGAGCCGCATTAAAGACCCGCTGAAACGATGGAAATTCAGTCCTATGGACCTGAAATCACGTTCAAAATGGTTAGAATATTCAAAAGCGAAGGACGCTATGTTCGCGCATACCGATACCAAACAGGTTCCCTGGTACGTGGTCAATGCCGACAATAAGAAAAAGGCACGGTTGAACTGTATCAGTCATATCCTGAGTCAAATTCCTTATGAGAAAATCAAACATGAAGCGATTGACTTACCACAGTTACCAAAACATGAAGGCTATGTGAGACCGCCTATGGACTATCAGACCTTTGTTCCTGAAAAATATTAGTTTATTAACTATTTTTGATGGCCTGCCCTGATTACGATAGTATAGTACCCAACACGACTAATCCTGCAGTAGAATGTTCGTAGTAAAGTCCTGGGGCATTTAGCCGTACGACCTCACTTCCCAAGATATGGTAGTAATTTCTGCAACGATGATTTTCCTTTGGAGGCCAGGTATAAATTGGTTTCTAATTGCCGCAGGACCGGAGATTCACATTGATTTTTTTTGAAAAGTTGTTTCGCATCAGGACCGAAATTCAAGCCGGTCTCACCCGGGCTGGCCAACATCCAAATCGCATCCATTGGTGCGGCATTCGAGAGCACTTTGTGAATCCGCCTAAAATCCTTTTCAAAATGCGGTTTCATATAATAGATCTCAGGTTTGGTATATCCTTTGGAAGAAGATACGTTATGTTGTGTTTCTATAACCTCATATTGAATCTTCACTTCTTTGTAGTTTGCCTTAGCTTTCATGGCACAGCTAGCGGAGAAATTCTCAAGATAGATCGTTAAATAACGCTCATATTTCTTTATCTCGTTTATCTTACTTAATCCGCCCATCAGGTTCTTTTCACGCATATCGTCCAATCCAAGTGGAAAGCCTTCAAAGTCGCCGTCATATACCTTTTGCATAAGTCCGGCATTTGCATATCCTGTAAATCGATGCGCCGGAGCCGCGTTGCCTTTGATATAAGTTAATACAGTCCGCATTTCTACAGCTTCCTTTTGATAATCTGCAGGGGTATTCTTGCGGACCTTAGGGCTGGCATTATACGCATGTGGACTTCGAGGTGGTAAGGCACCCCGGCTGTTCCTACCCCTTGCTGCCCTTCGCTGACGATTATAAGCTTCTGTCTGTTGTTGGGTACGCTGATGTTGTGCCCGATTCCTTGCCCTAATACGGCTTTCATAATTATGGATTCGCTCATTCTCTTCGGCAGAACTGTTGTTAATGGCTGCCACCTGTCGGTTCCAATTCGCAGTCATATTATCGGTTTCAAAGGCTGTGATAAGGCCCTTTTTTACCAATGCCTTATCACTGGCACAAGACAGCAATTTGGATCGTATCTCTTCTTTATCATGTTCATTCAGCTCGGAATAGATTTTACCAAAAACAGGTTTGAAATGCTCATCATGAAAGGCAGGCGAGGTCAATTTCATGACCATATAAGCATTTAGAACTCTAGTATCAATACCGGCGGCATACCCCTCTGCCTTAGCTACCCAGGAATTGACCTGGTTACAGTTTTGCGATACGCCTAGTAAAGGTAGTACCAGCAAAAAACTACTGATTAGATATACAAATCTTCTAGTCATAGCCTATCTTAATTTATGCAGACTAAAGATACTTAAAAAACAGAAAATAAAATTGAATAGACAAACAACCATATGTATATGCCAATTAAGGTATTATAGGATTGGAAGACTTGAAAGCTGCTTTAGACGGCTCGTAGAAAGTCCTAAGCAGTATCAACCATTAGATAGAACGTTACGCATACTTTCTTTACGATTTCTAAGCACGAATTTCCAAAGTACTCGTATATTTATGGTCCTTTCGAACTAATTCTATTTTTATGAAAAAGAAACTGTCTATCATCATCCTATTACTGTCAACTAATGGTCTACTATTTGCTCAAGACCTGGTACAATCGGGGCCCATGGTTGGGTATTCGACCATGCGTGAAGTATTACTCTGGGTGCAAACTACCAAAGCTGCTGAAGTCCACTTTGAATATTTCGACAAAGCAGCTCCCAATCAACGATTCAAAACTGAAAAATATACTACCCAGGCCAACTATGGTTTTGTGGCGAAACTGATTGCAGATCAAGTTTTGCCCGGAAAGAACTATACCTATGAAGTATTTATTGACGGAAAGAAAGTTCAACGAGACTACGCCATGGAATTCCAGTCACAAACCCTTTGGCAATGGAGAACTGATCCGCCGGAAGTTCAATTTGCAATAGGCAGCTGCAATTTCGTCAATGAAGAACGCTTTGACAGGCCTGGAAAAGGCTACGGAAGTGATTTCGATATCTTTAACTCCATTCACAAGAAGAGACCTGATTTTATGCTCTGGCTGGGAGACAATACCTATTTACGGGAGGCCGATTGGAATTCCCGAACAGGATTTTTGTATCGCTATACGCACACACGCTCGTTACCCGAATTACAGGAATTACTGGCTTCCACCCATCATTATGCTATTTGGGACGATCATGACTTTGGCCCTAACAATGCAGACAGCAGCTTTTGGTTAAAAGACACTGCTTCAGAAATATTCAAACTTTTCTGGGGGAATCCCAATTATGATGTCATCAACCAAGGTGGAATAACAGGGATGTTTCAATGGGCAGATTTACATTTTTTCCTATTGGATAACCGTTATTTTAGAACTTCCAACGATAACTTTACGACAGAACGGCAAATGCTGGGTAAAGCCCAAATCGATTGGTTGATCAATGCCCTGGCTTCAAGCCGCGCACCGTTTAAATTTATTGTTATAGGTGGACAAGTATTGAATTCGGAAGCTATGGGTGAGAATTTTGCCACCTATCCGAAAGAAAAAAACTATCTATTGTCTAAGATCCGTGAAGCCAGAATTGAAGGTGTGCTTTTTCTGGATGGAGATAGACATCATACTGTTTTGAGCCGTATGCAGGAAGGTGATCGTGTATATCCCTTTTATGATCTTACCTGCTCTTCGTTAACCGCTGGAACCTATAAAAATACTGAGGAGTTGAACGTTTATAAATTAAACGAGACCTTAGTAAATCAGCACAATTTCGGTATTTTAAAAGTTAGCGGTCCACGCAAAGAACGCGTCTTAACGATCAAAATATTCGATAAAGATGGCAAAGAGCTCTGGACAAAGGATATCAAAGCACAAGATTTGAAATACAGATAGCTAATCAGAAAATCACTGTCTTAACTCTCCATCATTTAAAAGCATTATTAAGTAGTTCTTGTAGACTTGCCCATGATTTCTCATCGGCTTCCGCATCATATGCCAATGGCAATTCAAACTTTTCTCCATTTGCATCGGCTGCTTTCGATGTAAAGCTATGTTTTACGCCAGGATACGAGATATACTCGTAGTTCGCACCAATAGAATCCATGGCAGCTTTGAACGCAGCCACAGACTCCGGATTTATAAATGGGTCATCGGCACCATTACATACCAATACCTGTGCTTTTAAATCCTTAGTTGGCATTACCGGCAACTGTACACCACTGTGAAAGGCTGCCACAGCATCAAGATCAGCTCCGCTATTCGCCATGGTCAATGCCACACTTCCTCCGAAACAATACCCAATGGCAGCAATTTTATCGCTATCCACCGATTCATGCAACTTCAACACCTCTAAGGCAGCATTGAAACGTGCTGTAGCTTCGGGTAAATTGGTCATCACACTCATCGCAAACTTTCCGGCATCATCAGGATGATTGGCTTGTTTTCCGTCACCATACATATCGACGGCAATCGCTGTATAGCCAAGGCCTGCCAGCATATCAGCGCGTTCGCGTACATAGTCATTATGGCCCCACCATTCATGCACGACGAGAATTCCAGGTCGTTTCTCTTTTTTGTTTTCATCAAAGGCCAGATACCCCTTTAATTGTGTGGAATCAGTGGCATAGCCAATTTCAGTTCCCTTTACTTTTACAGCAGAAACTTCGGGTTCGTTAGCCGTTTCAGTTTTTGATTCAGTTTTTTGTTTACACGAGGTAGTAAATACAATGGCGAAAAATAAGATGTATACTGCAAGCTGTTTCATTGTGATGTAATTTATTCATCATTAAAGATACTAATTATAAGGATTATTTTTGATGAATTCACCCAAATTACTATTCTAGTAACATAAGGTATTATAGTATTAGAGCACATCAATCCCGTCTTATAAGGCCTGGAATAAGCCCTAGGGTATTGAATTGAGCAGTTGACACAAATAGCTGCTTAACCGTCAATATCTTCTTGATAAGTCTATACTAAATCAGGATTCCTGAAGTTTATAATACCATATATTAGTGGTTTTTAAAATTTTAGCAAGACCCCGACATGCGAATAGGGATTATCATAGGAAGAATTGGCGGCGTTGACGGCGTAGCCCTCGAGACCGAGAAATGGATCGACGTACTGAAAAAATTAGGGCATGAAGTCTATATCATCTCCGGCGAATTTGAATTCTGGAAAATGGACCATACTTATCACTATCATTTTCCGGTACTCTCATTTTTCTCACCCGAAGTAAAATGGGAACAACGTAAAGCATTCTATGAGCCCGATAAAGACCCTGGCCCTATCCTCGACCATATTGAAAATGTCTCGAACATCATCACAGAAAAGCTTGAAAAATGGGTGCACAACAATAAGATCGAAGTACTCCTTTCTCAAAACGCCTCAGCATTACCCAGCCATGTGGCCATGGGTGTAGCTATAAAGAAATTAGTTCAAAAAACGAACTTACCGATCGTAACACATGATCATGACTTTCATTGGGAGCGCGGCGATCGCTATGTTTCTGTACACGATGAGGTCAATGCACTTATCAATGATACGTTCCCGCTGCTATTACCGGATGTACGACATGCCGTTATTAACACCTTTGGCCTGGAAACTTTTAAAAACAAGTTCAATATCGAGGCGACGATGGTGCCAAATGTCATGGATTTCAGTCGTGATTATGGTGTGCCTAACGAAGATAATAGTTACTTTCTAAGAGATTTGGGTGTTGGCCTTCATGAGATCGCTTTATTGCAAGTGACACGCATCGTACGAAGAAAAGGCATAGAAACAGCGGTCTCATTACTGGACAAATTAAATGATAAAAAGCTGAAGTTGGTCATTACTGGGAACAATCATGACGACCAAAACCGCGAGTATTATAATGAAATTGTCGATCAGATTCATGACCTCAATCTCACCACTCAGGTCATTTTCGCCTCACATATGGTTCGTGACCATAAGGACCTCTCAGACGTCTATGCCCACGGTAGGGCCTGTACGTATTTTAGTACCTATGAAGGATTTGGCAATGCCTTTATAGAAGCAGTTCTTGCCAAAAAACCCATTTTTGTAAATAACTACAAGCCTGTGTATATGCCAGATATTGGTAGTAAAGGCTTTAAAACCGTCATGTTAGAAGATAGTCAGTTAACCGATGACAAGGTTCAAAAGATGACGGATATCATTTATAATCAGGAACTTTGTAGAGAAATTGGAGAATATAACTATACACTGGGCAAGAAGTACTTTTCATTTGATATTCTGGAAGAGAAATTAAGCGAGTTATTTCAATTTTAATACCGAAGGTCCAGGCTTAAAATTTTCATTTGGCCAAAACTGATAGCATACTCGAAGAGCTAAGAAGAGAGAAGATCAATACCTGGTTTGACCTCGGGTTATTTATCGATAGATTTAGAGAACGCCCTTCAACAGCCGCTTTCAAAAAAAACTTAAATGACTTCGGCAAGCACGTGGAAACCGGCGGTATTGCTTTTATGACCTTCTATTTTACCATCGATGGTATTACCGTAGAAACTGAAAAGTATGCCAAAGCCTTCAAAAAGATCTACCCCGACATTCCCATTCATTATATCGCCGGGGAAATAAAGCCTGAAGCTCATGAGTTGATACCAAAAGGAGCTTTTAAAAAAGAAATCAAAGAAATGGACGGCTTTGATAACTGGCCACTATACAATGATTTCTTTAAGATCAAATTAGAACGGGGTAGTAAAGAATATAACGCACTCATTCTGAAATTCTGGGACGAAGTATTAGTATTGGTAGAAAAGTTGGGCCGTTATATAGAAGCGCATAATATTGCCTTGCTATACCCTATTAACGTTTGCTCCAATCCCGGTAACGTGTCCCTGGCCCTGGCTACCGTCTTCATTTCAGAGTATATGGGTATCCCCGTACTCAACAACAATCACGATTTTTACTGGGAAGGCGGTAACAGAAAGGTTGAAATCAAAAAGAAAGGCCTAAAAAAAGGACCCAGGGATTTCTTCTTTCACAATGCAGATGTCGGTGAGTTCTTTTCAGTGATTGACATGGTCTATCCCTGGGAAAGCAGGTCATGGCTCAATATAAATATCAATAGTTTACAACATAGGCGCCTGGTGAATACCAAGGGGCATAATCCTGCCAACTCCGCCATGATAGGTACAGCCGTAGACACAAAACCCGAACAAATTAGCCGAAGGGACATCATTAAGGCCTTTATGCAGATGGCCTCTATTTTTGCCAATCACAAAGATACCATTACAGTACATAAAGTGGCGAATCACATTCATAGTGAACGCTCATTACTGCCCATTTTATTAGGCTATGATACCATCAAGGAATTCGATTTTGTGCATAATAATATTGTCTTTCTACAGCCCACCCGAGTTATTAGCCGAAAGACCATTGAGTTGAATTTTCAGCTTGTCAAGCAATTATTTATCAATACCGACTTTGTCAAAAAGTTCGAAGACAATCGGCAACTTAAGCTTTCCATTTTAGTTTCAGGCCCGATACCCCACGGCCAACGCAATTATTACGAACACCTGTTGGAGGATTTCAAGGATTTCCTTGAGGAATTGGCACCGCAATTCAGGTCGAGAGTCTTGTTAGGTTTCTTTTTTAGTGAATTTGACAAGCACGAATTCAAAAAAAGGTATAAGAAGCCACTTGATATTGAACAGCTTTATGAAGTCGCTTCCTTAATACTCCTACCTAGTCAAACCGAAGGGAGGGGCCTTCCAATCATCGAGGCTGCCGCCTGCGGAACACCTATCTTTTGTAAACAATATGAACCCCGTGCAGTCTATGAGCAT